>OKRW01000307.1_pt1 | contig 50003 bp, 48 predicted proteins | sample 1601151 | NCBI WGS metagenome assembly OKRW01 (sample SAMEA3541471, study PRJEB24748) | human gut metagenome | biome: human gut; feature: human-associated habitat; material: faeces | place: China | collected 2012 | reverse complement strand
GACGGAAGGTAGCTCCTACGTAGACGAAAGTATGCTGAGCGGCGAACCGGTAGCAGTATCCAAGCACAAAGACGCCAAGGTCTTTGCAGGTACCATCAATCAGAAGGGAAGTTTCCGCTTCCGGGCAGAGAAAATCGGCACGGATACACTGCTGGCGAAGATTATACACATGGTGCAGGACGCGCAAGGAAGCAAGGCACCGGTGCAGCAGCTGGTGGACAAAATAGCCGGGATATTCGTGCCTACCATTATAGGCATCGCAGTGCTTGCCTTCATCGCATGGATGCTACTGGACGGAACCGGCGGATTCACCCACGGATTGCTGGCATTTGTCACGGTGGTCATCATCGCCTGCCCGTGTGCACTGGGACTGGCGACACCGGTGGCCATCATGGTCGGCAACGGGATGGGTGCCAAGAACGGGATATTATTCAAGACGGCAGTCTCTTTAGAGGAAGCCGGCAAAGTCAATACTGTGGTGCTGGATAAGACAGGGACGATCACCAGGGGTGAGCCGAAGGTGACGGATCTCATCATGGCGGAAGGCGTTTCAGAAGCGGAGCTTCTGGAAACAGCCTATGCGCTGGAAGCCAGGAGTGAGCATCCTCTGGCCGGCGCCGTAGTAGCGATGGCAGAGGAAAAAAAGCTGAAGGTATGCGACGTGCAGGACTTCATGATTCTGCCGGGCAATGGTCTGACGGCAGTCGACAACGGCGATCAGCTGATCGGCGGAAGCCTGACATTCCTCAATGACCTGATCGGTGTGCCTGATGATGTAAAGACTGTGGCGCAGCGTCTGGCGGAAGAAGGGAAGACGCCTCTGCTGTTTGCGCGGAGCAAGAAGATCCTGGGTGTTATCGCCGTGGCTGACGTCATCAAGGAAGACAGCCCGGAGGCGATCCGTCAGCTGCAGAATATGGGCATCGAAGTGGTCATGCTCACAGGTGACAACGAGAGGACGGCAGCTGCTGTAGGCAAGCAGGCCGGTGTGGATCAGGTGATCGCAGGCGTGCTTCCGGATGGCAAGGAAGCGGAGATCCGCAGACTGCGGCGCAAAGGGAAAGTTGCCATGGTAGGAGATGGTATCAACGATGCACCGGCACTGACGAGAGCAGATATCGGGATCGCTATTGGAGCTGGTACAGACGTTGCTATCGATGCGGCTGACGTGGTGCTGATGAACAGCAAACTCAGCGATGTACCGGCAGCAATACGATTAAGCAGAGCGACGCTTAAGAATATTCACGAGAATTTGTTCTGGGCCTTTATCTATAATATTATCGGTATTCCGCTGGCGGCAGGGGTATGGATCCCGCTGTTTGGCTGGCAGCTGAATCCCATGTTCGGAGCTGCGGCTATGAGCCTTTCCAGCTTTTGTGTTGTAACCAATGCATTGCGTCTGAATCTCTTTGATATGCGCAATGCTGCAAAAGATAAACAAATCAAGAGAAAACAGGAGGAAAAAACAATGGAAAAGACTATGAAAATCGAAGGTATGATGTGCGGACACTGTGAGGCGACAGTAAAGAAGGCGCTGGAAGCACTGGACGGTGTGGATCACGCAGATGTAAGTCACGAACAGGATCAGGCAGTTGTGACCCTGAAAGAGGATGTGGCAGATGATGTATTGAAGAAGGCAGTAGAAGACAAGGATTACAACGTAGTATCCATCAGCTAGTACGATCTATTCTCAGCATTGACAGCGGATAGCTTCTTCCTGTATAATACTAGAAAAACAGTAGGAAAAGTAGGGAGAAAGGGAAATGGAGAAAGATTCAGCATTAAAATATGAAAAACTGCAGAAGCGCCTGAAAGAAATGGGTCGCCTGGTGGTATCCTTTTCCGGCGGAGTGGATTCCACATTTCTGCTGGCTGTGGCGCATGATGTCATCGGGGATCAGGTGACGGCGGTAACAGCAGCGGGAAGATCAGTACCGGAATGGGAGATCGAAGAGGCGAGAGAATTTTGCCGGGAAAAAGGCATACGCCATATCGTATTTTTTTTTGATGAGCTGGAGGTAGACGGATTTGCGGATAATCCCCCGGATCGGTGCTATCACTGCAAGACTGCTATTCTACAAAAAGTAAGAGAGGCCGCAGAGCAGGTGGACACGGTGTACATCGCAGAAGGTTCCAATGTGGATGATGATGGCGATTACAGACCGGGAAAACGAGCTGTACAGGAAGCCGGGGTCATCAGTCCGCTGAAAGAGGCGGGGCTGACCAAGGCTGAGATCCGGCAGCTTTCTAAGGAAATGGGACTTGCCACGTGGGATAAACCATCCTTTGCGTGTCTGGCGTCCAGGTTCGCCTATGAAGAACCGATCACGGCTGAGAAGCTGCGAATGGTGGAACTGGCGGAAAAATTTCTGCGGGAGCATGGATTTTCACAGTATCGTGTACGCATGCACGGGAGCATGGCGAGGGTAGAAGTGCTGCCGGAAGATCTGGAACGATTCCTGGATCCGAAGCTGAGACAGGACTTTACCGGACATATGAAGGACCTGGGATTCACCTACACAGCTCTGGACCTGAACGGATACCGGACCGGGAGCATGAATGATGCCTTAAAATAGAAAATGTAGAGAGTAAAATGCGGCCTGCGGCCGCTTTGCAGAAGGAAGAAGGTAATAGACATGAGTGATCATATTTCAAGAGAAGATGCGCTGGCACTGGTCAAGGCGCATAACAAAGAGCCATTTCATATCCAGCATGCACTGACTGTGGAAGGTGTGATGAGATGGTTTGCACAGGAACTGGGATTCGGCGATGACGCGGATTTCTGGGGCGTCGTGGGACTGCTTCACGATATCGACTTTGAAGAATATCCGGAGGAACACTGCATCAAGGCTCCGGAGATCCTCCGTGAAGCAGGTGTTGGTGAAGATATCATACACGGTGTTTGCAGTCATGGATATGGGATCACAGTTGACGTGGAACCGGAGCATCTGATGGAAAAAGTGCTGTATGCTACAGATGAATTGACGGGTCTGATCGGAGCCGCAGCTTTGATGCGTCCGTCAAAAAGCGTGCAGGATATGGAAGTAAAATCCGTAAAGAAAAAGTACAAGAGTGCCAATTTCGCGGCGGGATGTTCCCGCGAAGTCATCGAGCGCGGAGCCGATATGCTGGGATGGGAGCTGAGCGACTTGATCCAGAAGACGATCCTGGCAATGCGTTCCTGTGAAGCGGATATCGCAGAGGCGATGGCGGAGGAAGGCAACTAATGGCGGAGAGCAGATTTTCGAGAACGGAGCTATTGCTGGGACAAGACAGCATCCGGAAACTTTCAGAGAAACGTGTGGCAGTGTTCGGGATCGGAGGCGTAGGTGGATATGTGACGGAAGCTCTGGCGAGAAGCGGTGTGGGAGCACTGGATCTCATCGATAAAGACACGGTCAGTATATCGAACATCAACCGGCAGATCATCGCCCTGACCAGCACTGTGGGAAAATATAAGACTGAGGTGATGAAAGAGCGGATTTTGGACATCAATCCGGATCTGCAGGTGAAGACGTACAACATGTTTTACCTGCCGGAGACGGCGGATCAGTTTGACTTTACCCGGTATGACTACGTGGTGGATGCCATCGACACGGTGACCGGCAAGATCGCCCTGGTGCTCCATGCACAGCGTGACAACGTGCCTGTCATCAGCTCCATGGGTGCGGGCAATAAACTGGATGCTTCTCAGTTTGAGGTGGCGGATATTTATAAGACGTCGGTCTGTCCGCTGGCCAAAGTAATGCGAAGAGAACTGAAACGGAGAGGAGTGAAGCACTTAAAAGTGGTCTATTCCAAAGAAGTCCCGCTGACACCGGACTACGAAGCGTGCGGTGAAGACGCTCGCGTTCATGGCAAACAGGTGCCGGGCAGCAGTGCTTTCGTGCCATCTGTGGCGGGACTGATCCTGGCGGGCGAAGTCGTTAAGGATCTGATCCAAGCATAATGAAATCACTGAATCCATAAAATCGCAAACAGATTCCTCGAGATGCGGAAAAAGATTTCTGTATTTCGGGGAGTTTTTTCTTTCTCTGGGAAATATACTGTTCTGGGTGGTGAGGCTATGATTATTATGATTCGAAAAAAACGGTTTTTACGGGCGGCAGGAGTGCTGGCTGCTGTGGTAGTGCTGGGAGCAGGGATCTTTACAGCGGCGGGCGTGCTGCAGGAAAAGAGTCTCAATACGGCGGCAGACGGCAACTGGGGACTCAGTTTTCAGGAGGCGGGGGAACCGCCGGTGGCGAATGCAACCATGGATTATCTGAAGAAATTCGATGCTTATTATGCGGAGGATACCGATAAGAAAGAGCTGTTTCTGACGTTTGACGCCGGCTATGAAAACGGTCATACGGCGAAGATCCTGGATACTTTAAAAAAGCATCACGTCAAGGCGACGTTTTTTGTGGTGGGGAATTTCATCGAGACCAGTCCTGATCTGGTGAAGCGGATGGTGAAGGAAGGACATCTGGTAGGAAATCACACCTTTACCCATCCTGACATGTCGGAGATCGCAACGGAAGAGGCATTTCGTCAGGAACTAGCCAAACTTGAGGATCTTTATGAAAAAACGACCGGCAAGAAGATGAAAAAATATTATCGACCGCCACAGGGTAAGTACAGCGAATCGAATTTAAAGATGGCAAAGAAAATGGGATATCATACGATTTTCTGGAGTCTGGCTTATGTAGACTGGTATGAGTCGGATCAGCCGACTCGGGAAGAAGCGCTGGAAAAGATGGTTCCGCGGATCCATCCGGGGGCAATCGTGCTCCTTCACAGCACATCGGCGACCAATGCGCAGGTGCTGGATGAACTGCTGACCAAGTGGGAAGACAAGGGATATTCTTTCAAACGCGTGGATCAGCTGACATAAGTCATCTGAATCTGCTGGAAGTTTCCGGAATTTTAGAAAAACCGGAACCGGAATACCTGCTCCTTCATAGTATATACCATACGAGTGAAAGGAGAGTGTTTTCATGAGATGCACAACTTCGTCCCAATGGACGTCTGAGAGATGCAAAGGCGTCTGCGGAGATTCGCGGGAGCACGGCGGTTGCAGCGGTCCTGGCAGACCACCGTACAGACCTGGCGGCTGCGGGCATTATGGTGGCTGCGGGTATTATGATGGCTGTGAAAAACCGCCATACAGACCTGGTGGAAATCCGGAGTATGGCTGCGGCAGACCACCTCAGCCGTGCGGCTGCGGAACATCCTGCCATCCTGTCTGGGTTTGCGGCGATTAGCCGTCTACACATGTGATCCCTTGGATTTAAGACTATAATAAAAACAGCAGGTACTTCTCATTGCGAGACACCTGCTGTTTTGGTGTGCGCCTGTCAGCACACGATTTTATCTAATCTAGTTTTTCAGACTCTGCATAGGGGCCGGGATCCTGCCGCCTCTCTGGATCATAACAGATGAGGACTTGCGGTTGATCTTCATGATCGGACCAGTTCCCAGAAGCCCTCCAAAATCCAGGACTTCGCCGGCTTCGTGGCCGATGGCAGGGATCACGCGGACTGCCGTTGTCTTGGAGTTGACCATACCGATAGCTGCTTCATCGGCGATGATAGCGGAGATGGTATCAGCCGGGGTATCACCCGGGAGCACGATCATATCCAGCCCTACGGAGCACACTGCTGTCATAGCCTCCAGCTTTTCCAGTGTAAGTGTACCAGCCTCTGCGGCATCGATCATGCCGGCATCTTCGGATACCGGGATGAATGCTCCCGAAAGTCCGCCTACGCTGGAGGATGCCATAACGCCTCCTTTTTTCACTGCATCGTTGAGCATGGCCAGAGCCGCTGTGGTACCATGAGTCCCACACTGCTCAAGTCCGATCTCTTCCAGAATGTGAGCTACCGAATCGCCTACTGCCGGAGTCGGAGCCAGGGACAGATCGATGATCCCGAACGGAACTCCCAGTTTTGCAGAGGCTTCGCTGCCGACCAGCTGTCCCATACGGGTGATCTTGAATGCTGTTTTCTTGATGAGATCCGCCACTTCGGAAAGAGGTGCGTCTTTCGGAAGCTTCGAAAGAGCTGCCCGTACAACGCCAGGACCGGATACGCCTACGTTGATGACACAGTCAGGTTCTCCTACGCCATGAAACGCGCCTGCCATAAACGGATTATCTTCCGGCGCATTGCAGAAGACTACCAGCTTGGCAGCGCCGATGCACTGCCGGTCGCTTGTCAGCTGAGATGCTTCCTTGACCACGTTACCCATCATTTTGACAGCATCCATGTTGATGCCGGCTTTTGTGGAACCAACATTGACGGAAGAGCAGACGAAGTCCGTTTCTGCCAGTGCTCGTGGAATGGATTCGATCAGTTCCCTGTCGCCGGCTGCAAAACCTTTTTGCACGAGAGCGGTATAACCGCCGATGAAGTTGACGCCGATCTTCTTTGCCGCCTTGTCAAGGGCATGAGCGTACTTGACCGGATCACCGCCGGATACTGCTGTCAGCATGGCGATCGGTGTTACGGAAACTCGCTTGTTTACGATGGGAATACCGTATTTCTTTTCGATCTCTTCCCCTGTCTGAACAAGGTTGCCGGCCAGACGGCAGATCTTTTCATAGACCTTCTCGCAGGACTTGTCGATATCTGTATCGCAGCAGTCCAGCAGAGAGATCCCCATGGTAATGGTTCGTATATCCAGGTGTTCCTCCTGGATCATGGTAATGGTTTCCATGATATCTTTCATGTTTAGCATTGCAGTTACCTCCCCCTGTCCTTAAATTCGATGCATGGAATTGAAAATGTCTTCATGCATTACGTGAACGGTCATAGTCGGCACTTCCTGCAGGATGCTTTCTTTCAGTTCATCCAGAGAACATTCCATGTGCTGGATATCCACCAGCATGATCATGGCAAAATACTTGTCCAGGATCGACTGAGTTACTTCTACAACGTTTACATTTGATTCGGCACAGGCAGTGCTGACTTTTGCCAGGATGCCTACCATATCTTTCCCGATAACGGTAATGACTGCTTTCATATTTCCCCTCCTGTAGTTTTGGTAATAATTTAATATTTTAGCACAGTATACCGCCCGTCTTCAAGGGCAGGGTCAGTTTTCCACCGTATTTTTATGCCCGGATATTTTTCTGCAAAGTACAGCTTGTTTCTTTTGGCGTTCCCGATCATATTAGAGAAGGAATGACCGTTGCTTCTGAATGCAAATTCTCCTGCTGGCATTTGATTTTTTTTGGTGTTTTCAAGAAGCTGAAGCAATTGGTTTTCCAGAGATTCTTTCGCCAGTTCGCCTTCTACCAGCTGTCGGAACGCAGGGTGAAATGTATGACCGCAGACGGCTTCGCCCTCGGTAATCAAATCGGTGCTTTTAAGGCCGACTCTAAGAATGGTGATCCCGGCGTCACTTAGGATCCGGTACATTTCTTTGGTGGTGGAGACGGCTTCCTCTGTAGTCAGAGGCTGATAGATTCCTTCCTCATACATCTGCAAAAGTCGGGTGTCCTGCAGTACTATGGTAGGATAGAGCCTCGCCAGCTGAGGCGCAAGCCGAACCGTTTCCTTTGCAGATGCAATAGACTTTGCAGGAGAATCACCGGGCAGCCCGATCATCAGCTGGATCCCCAGGGTAAACCCGTACTCCTTGATGAGCCGGCAGGCTCTGTAGACGTCTTCCACTGTATGACCGCGGTTGGAGGCACGAAGCACGTCGGGATCGAAGGACTGAACGCCCAGCTCGATGATGTCCGCGTCGTATGTTTTCAGGTTGTCCAGGATGTCCCGGTCGATGTAGTCCGGACGGGTGGACATGTGGATCTTGTCGATGAGACCGGCGTCTTTGTATTCTTTGGCAACTGTCAGAAATGCCGACTGCTCAGCTATGGAAAGCCCGGTAAAGCTGCCGCCGAAAAAGGCCAGCTCGATGATCTCAAGGCCGCGCCCGGTGAGGGTCGGCAAGTATGTTTCGATTGTATTTCTCACATCTTCGGGACTCACATCGCTGCTGCGGGCGGTGATTGCCTTCTGATTGCAGAAGACGCAGTCGTTGGGGCAGCCGCGATGAGGAATGAAGGCGGGTATGATAGCATGTTTTTTCATGAGATTATTGTACCACAAATAACGGGATATGGTATCACAAACGTGGCAAGGCATGGTATAATAAACGAACCTGCGAAGGAATACGAATAAAATAGATGGAGAAAGTATTTTGGAAAGACAAGATAATAGGCAGCGTGCGCGGCATGCGAAGAGAATGAAACGGTATCGTCAGCGTAAGATCCTGGTCCTTATCCTGGCTGTCCTGGTAGTGGCGGTGGCGGGATTTGCCATCCTGTATCAGGCGAAGCAGTCTCCCATCAAGCTCAACGGGGATGCGGAGATGACCATCAGTCTCAACGGTGTATACGATGAGCCGGGAGCGACTGCAAAGATAGATGGTAAAGACTACAGTAAAAAGATCAAGATCGACAGTGATCTGGATACGACGAAAGCCGGAAAATATACGGTGAAGTACAGTGTGAAAGGCTATACGGCAAAGCGGACGATCACGGTGACAGGCGAGATGGATCCTGTGCTGGAGCTGACCGGAGCCAACAAGATCACCGTGAAGCTGGGTGAGTCTTTTGACGAGCCGGGTTACAAGGCCACTGATAAAAAGGGTAATGATATCACGAAAGATGTGAAGGTTTCCTACGATGATCTCAACAAGGCTGGAAATCGTAAACTGGCTTATACTGTCGAGGATTCCAAGGGCAATAAAACGCGGGTGTTCCGGAATGTGACGGTAGAGCCGAACACCAGTTATCAGACGCCGGGGCTTCCGATCTGCATGTATCATTACGTGTACGATGAGAACGATCCGCCGGAGGATCTTAACAAGAGGTTCGGCAATTATATTTCGGCTCAGGCACTGGAGGCGGAACTAAACTGGCTCAATTCAGAAGATTATTATTATCCGACCTGGAAGGAGGTGCGGGAATATATCGACGGCAAGCTGAAACTGCCGGACAAGAGCATTGTATTGTGCTTTGACGATGGAGCCAAGAGCTTCCTGGATCACGGTATCCCGGTGCTTGAAAAGTGCAAGGTCCCGGCTACATGTTTCATGATCACATCCTCTAATGGAGAAGAAAAAATCGCCCAGTATCAGAGCGATTATGTGTACTATGAGTCTCATTCCCACAACATGCACAGGCCAGGCGGAAACATCGGTCACGGCGGCATTTTCCCGGCGATTTCCCATGAAGAGGGAATGGCGGATCTGAAGAAATCCATCGAGATCTGTGGCAGCGGTGATGCCTTTGCTTATCCGTATGGGGATTACAACGACAGCAGTGTGGCCATGGTCAAGGAAGCCGGGTTCCTGTGCGCAGTGACGACTCAGCCGGGCAAGGCCAAGCCGGGGGATAACCCGCTGCTTCTGCCGCGGGTGCGCATGTCCCTGGGTCAGAGCCTGGAGGCCTTCCAGAAGAAAGTACAGCCATAAGGAGAAAGAATGGCTGGGGTGGCATAGCTGAAAGCGGAGAGGCCTGGGTGGCGATTCCGGGAGCAGATTAATCCTGGGCTGGCTGCTGCAAAGGCTTCGGTGCGGCGTCTACGAGGATGCTGCCGATATCCATCAGTGGGCTGTCCTTCGAGTAGTATAAGTCGATATCGCGATCTTCGAGGAAGGTCGCGATTTTTTTATGGTCCGGGTGTGTTTCGATATTGCCGTTTACGACCAAGAGGCGGCGGCCGGACAGGGGGAGGCCGCCGCCGGTGCCTCCAATGAACCCGTAGTCAAATCCCGGCAGGTGTATATGACCCGGATGGATCAGCAGCACGTTCGTGTCATGGACTGCAAGGGTCTTTGCAATACCTGCATCTGACGTGATGAACGACCGGTCATCCACAGGCAGCAGGCTGCAGCGGGTGTAGCCCTGCTTGACGTGGATCTTTGTCAGGATTATGCTGTCGGCTGCTGCCTTTGCTTCCGCTGCTGCCAGCAGATCCGGATCCGTGTACCGGAGATTATGGATAAAATATTTCCCTGTGCAAACAGCATTGTACCGGATATTTCCCGGGTAATTTCGTGTCAGTTTTTCCGGATCTCCGTGAAAGATCTGAGCCTTTTCCCAAAGTCCCAGCTGGCACAGCAGGATATCCGCATGGGTAGAAATCTCCGGATAAACGACAGGTACGTCGAGAGAGTTCAGCTGAAAGCCGTTGCTTTGCAGAAACCTTTGAAGTGATGGCGAAGCCAGTCGGGAGAGATAGACGGTGGGTGTGTTTTGCAGCATAGTGGGATTCTCCTTATCGTGATTGCTGAGGATATTGTAACACGTTTTGCGGGAAGATGGGCGTTTCCTTTGGGATTTGTGAACATATATTAGAAATTCAAGAAAATCGTTGAAGTCGGATTGCAATATAAGAATGATGTATGGATTATTAAGTTTAGGCGTGATAAAATAGAATAACAAATAAGGAGATCGCTTATGAACTGGACATTGATATTAACAGGGATTGGAACTGTGGCAACGATTATTTCAACAATAGTTGCTATTAGGGCTAAACATGAAGCCAAAAGAATATTGCAGCAGATAAAGGAAGAAACCAATAGTCGTAATATAACTAATAAAGAACCCGTGCAAGTTACAAATAGTGGGAATAACTCAGGTGTAATTAGTGGTATTAATTCAGGAGAAATACGTTCATGATAAGGGCGAAGCATATAATTGATAATAGTGGTCAGAATTCTGGAGTAATAGTAGAAAGAAATGAGGGTACTATTGTTCTGAATCCTCAAAACGTTGTTAAAGTGCCCTCGCTTATTTCGGAGTTAGTTAAAATATTAGGAAATGTATGTATTGAAGAAGAGCTTTCTAATGAAGTAATCGATACACAAGAATTTAAGCCTGATGATAAAATTGAATATAATGCAGTAATAATATATAAGGAAATCATCGAAGAGTTTTCTGTGTACTATTCAACTTGTGAAAAATATTTAAATGCCTACGATAATTCGCATATTAGAGGGAAAGCAAAAATTTTAAAATGTATTCATATGTGGTATTTGCGTGCCAAAGGTCAAGTGTTATTAGATAATAGTGAATCTGGCAAAAGTGAGATGGAGATTGTACGAGATAACTCGGATAAAATAATTGATATGGTTGGGGAAAAAATATTGCAGGTTATGAAATCATCCGGTGAAATAGAATCTGCATGTCAAGAGGAGTTGGAACTTGGTATAGCATGTTTTACTTGTTATTGTTTTATGGAATGTAAGATATTAGAGAAACCATTATGATTATCAACATTGAAAGAGGACCTGAATTATCATTATATTATTTAGGTAGCGTCTTATTAGAAATTTTGAGTCAAGTGAAAGTTATTTCAGTTGAAGAATTGTTATGTAAAATACAGAACCAACTAGGTGAAACAGTTCATGTGGATTTCATATACTATGCATTAGATTGGTTATTTTTATTATCATTAGTAAGAATTGAGGAGGGAAAGGTATATTATGAAAATAAAAAAATTGATAGTACGAAAGACCCAATCTTCTAATGAAGTTATTCGTGAGATTTTTTTTAATGAAAATGGCCTGAGTTTGATAATTGATAATACCCCTAAAAATGCACATCAAAGTGGCAATAGTGTGGGAAAATCCACAGTAATAAAGATTATTGATTTATGTCTAGGAGCAAAATCTATAAAGGAATTGTATTATGATTCTGATACTCGAAGTGAAAATATAGGAATAAAAACATTTTTAAGTGAAAATAAAGTGCAAGCTGAATTAGTATTGATTGATAAAAAGCAGAAGGAGTATATCATCAAAAGAGATTTATTTCCAAGGGGAAAAAAATATATTTTTGATGAAGTTTATAACGAGCATGAGTTTTGGGCTGAGTTAAAGAAAGTCATTTTTGGCTTGAAGGAAGATAAACCGACGCTTAGGCAACTTATTCCTAAGTTTGTTCGATTGGATAGTATGGCGGAGGAGCGCATTATAAAATTTTTGCCCGTGATGACCAAAAATGATACATATGATTTAATTTATTGTTTTCTGTTTCAAATATATAGTAAAAAATTGCTAAATAGAAGAGCCGAGGTTAGCGATAAAGTATCTGAATGTCAAAAAACCATTCAAGCCTTAGAGAAAAACAAGAGCATTGTATCTTTGAGCGCTTTAAAGCAATCGCTAGAATTTGTGAACATTGATCTTAGCATATTAAATAAAAAAAGAGAAGATTTAGCTTATATGGAATCCTATAGGGAAGAACTCGACAACAAAAGAAAATTGACATTAAGAATTAATGAATTGCAAGGGGATATGCAATTTTTAGAATTTGAAATAGAAAATATCGAGGAGAGTATAAAAAAACTTTTAAGAGAGAAGAAAGAAGTGGATTTTGCTACATTACAGGCCATTTATAAAGAGGCAAAAAGCTATTTGCCTAACCTGCAAAAAAGTTTTGAGGAAATGGTGAGTTTTCATAACTCCATGATACAAAATAGAATTGGTTTTATTCGTTCTCAGCTATTGATAAAACAAGAACTTTTAACACAGTATTCACAAGCATTGAACGAGACTCTAGCGGAAAAAGAAAAGGCTACTATTGAGGCTCTGGATGAAGGTTTGTTAGATGAGCTTAATATGCTGAATAAAAAAATAGAGGAGTTGTCATTGAAGAAGGGTGAAATTCAGCAGTCGATTAATTTGTTAGAAGAGCAGGAGCAGATACGTGTTCAGCTTAATAAGGAACTTAATGAAATTGAAAAGCAAATGGAAAGTGATGGAATTGAGGGAAATATAAAAAAGTTCAATCAAATTTTTGCAGGATATTGTGATAAATTATATGGAGAAAAATATTTGCTTGCATATAATGAAAATTGGAAGGACGAGCATAAATTCCCTGTCAGTATTTCATCCCTTGGGGGAAATGTAGGCACTGGCAAAAAGAAAGCTATTATTGTAGCGTATGATTTGGCCTATATGCAGTATGCTATAGAGGCATGTATTCCAGTTCCTCAATTTGTTATTCATGATAAATTGGAAAATACGCATATTAATCAGCTAAAGACTATTTTTGAAATATGTGATAGTATTCAAGGACAATATATTATACCTATTTTAAGAGAACGTATTGATAAAATAGATAATGATTATATTGAAAAAGCAACAGTTTTGGAATTAAGCTCTACAAATAAATTTTTTGGTGTGTAGAAGAAACTAATTTAAGAATAAAGGGCGTACAATTTGTAAAAAGAAACAGTTGATTGGGAGCGTTGCGTAATGAGTAAATTATCGTTTAAAACGTTTTGTATTGAACATTATAGCCATCATATTCAAATGCCGAGTAATGAAGTGTACCAGCTTTTTGAAGAAAGCGGTTTGCTGCATTTGCTGGATGAGGATTATGAGGACCTACATGGGATGGGTATGGAATATTTGATGCAATTTATAGATCAGTATCTGGAGGTGAAGGGATGATTCTTTATCATGGTTCGATTCTTGAAGTACAAAATCCGGAAATCCTTCAAAATGAGATTGGGAGAGATTTTGGATTTGCATTTTATACAACCGATATTAAGGCGCAAGCGGAACGCTGGGCGATACGAAAAGCAAAGCTAGCAAATAGAAAGTTTGACACCCATGCCGTGGGGGTAGTAAGCGTTTATGAATGGAATGAAATGGACTCTGCGCTTGCGATTAAGCGATTTCAGGGGGCTTCTATGGAATGGATAAATATGGTGGTGAAATGCAGATCGGATATAGCATTTTCTCATGATTACGATATTGTGATTGGAAATATTGCAAACGATAATGTAGGAGAAACGATTTCTTATGTTGTGCAGGGCATTATGCGAAAAGAAGATGCGATCGAGCGATTAAAATTCGAAAAAATCAACAATCAAATTGCATTTTGTACAAACAAAGCCTTGGAAGAATTGAAATATCAGAGATTTTATGAATTGAAAGGGTGATATATATGGAGCATTATTTGATTCGGGCAACGATTATTCCAGAAATCGTGAAGTTGATTCAGGGGAGGTTAGGAATAACAGAGGATGAAGCATTAAAGAAATTCTATATGTCATCGACTGGAGATGCTTTTTCGGACGATAGTACGGGATTATATGGACAATCTGCACTTTATATTTTTGGCTTATTTTTACAGGAACAAAGCCTCGAAACAGTATAAATCCAGCTATTAGGGATTGCAAGAAAAAGGAGCGTGAACCCTATGTCTCGGACGGAAAATGTGAAAATTTTTAAGGACACGGAAAATCTTTGCAGGACTCATGAGAAAATACGGAAGTCCATAGAAAACGCCAAGGCGAATCAGAAGTTGATTTTGGAAGGCAATCCGCTGGAAATTCCAATAAAGAACCGCTTTGCAGCGTCAGCGGAAATTATCGTATCGAAGAAGCGAACGTTGGAAGCTGCAGAGGCATATAAAGGCATGAAAACGGCGGTACATAATTTTGCATCGGCGTCCAATCCGGGAGGTGGCGTGGAACGGGGTGCTAATGCACAGGAGGAATGTCTTTGCAGATGCTCCGGGCTGTATTTTTGCCTGAATACTCCTGAAATGCGGGAGGGCTTTTATAAACTGCATCGCAGGGCCAAGAATCCGATCCATAATGACGACATCATACTTACGCCGGATGTCACCGTGTTTAAGACCGATACGGCGGAGCCAGAGCTGATGGCGGAATCGGAGTGGTACGACGTGGATGTAATCACCTGTGCAGCTCCGAATTTGCGGGAACGGCCGAGCAATGGATTTAATGAAGGCGACGGGCATCATGCTGCAAAGATTTCTGCGGAGGCTTTAGCGGAAGTCCATGAGAAGCGGCTGAAGCGGATCCTCGATGCGGCCGTATTGGAAGAAGATGAAGTGATAATTCTGGGAGCTTTTGGATGCGGGGCGTTCCGCAACGATCCTGGCATAGTAGCCGCGGCGGCTAGAAATGTGCTCCAGGAGTACCGGCACGCTTTTCGTATTATTGAATTTGCTGTGTATTGTCCGCCGAGAGATGATACCAACTACAGGATTTTTCGGCAGACGTTGATATGAAAGATATTCCAATCCGCTTTCTGATATGATAAAATAACCCCATCAGCAAGCAATACAGAAAGGCGGGTAACAGGAACATGGTACACATCGGAAACAGCTGGGACGACGTCCTGAAAGGCGAATTTGACAAGGATTATTATCTGAAGCTGCGGGAGTTTCTCAAGCAGGAATACGGCAGCCGAACGATTTATCCCAACATGTACGATATTTTCAATGCGTTGAAGTTTACACCGTATGAAGATGTGAAAGCGGTGATCCTGGGGCAGGATCCGTACCATGAACCGGGACAGGCTCACGGGCTTTGTTTTTCGGTGCAGAAGGGTGTGCAGAAACCGCCTTCGCTGGTGAATATTTTTAAGGAGCTGCAGGATGATCTGGGGATCGATCCGCCGAACCACGGCAATCTGGAAAGCTGGGCGAAAAACGGCGTGCTCCTGCTCAATACGGTTTTGACGGTTCGCAGGGGAGCGGCAGGCTCGCACCGAGGCCAGGGCTGGGAGGTCTTCACGGATCAGGTGATCCAGCATCTTAACGCCAGAGAAAAACCAATGGTATTCATTCTCTGGGGCGGCTTTGCAAAGGCTAAGGAAGCTCTCATCACGGGAAAGCAGCACTGCATCATCAAGAGCGTACATCCGAGTCCACTGTCGGCACATCGAGGTTATTTCGGCGGAAAGTATTTTTCGAGAACCAATGCATTTCTGCAGTCTACAGGGCAGGAACCCATCGACTGGAGCATTCCGGAATAGCTCTACCGCACCACCATCAGTACCAGCTCCGCAACGAATACGGCGCTGCAGGCGCCCACTGCAACGATGAGCAGTCCCTTGCCTTTGTAGGCGATGAATACGGCGACGGCCAGCCCTGCGATGGCGGAGATCATGTGGTTGGTCCCATACAGGATCGCCGGGAAAGTCATAGCGGCCAGAACGGTATAAGGAATATAATAGAGAAACGAGTTGAGAAACCGGTTCTCTATTTTTTTATTGACCAGAACGAAAGGCAGGGCACGGATCAGATATGTGACACCGGCCATTACCAGCAGATACGGTAAAAATGTAAGCATGTCCATTATTTGGCCTCCTTTACCGGGAAGAATACAGCCCCGGCCACTGATGCGATCACTGCGCTGATAATAATGGCGAATCCCGCCGAGATCCCTGAAAAGACAGGAACGTATCGGATCACGGTACTGATGATGATGGCGAGGATCACGGTGATCAGTACGTGGCGGTTTTCGCGCGCTTTCGGTACAACAACGGCGATGAACATGCCATAGAGGGCGATGCCCAGCGATGTGGTGATGATCTCCGGCATGATGTTTCCCAGGACTGCTCCGAAGAGAGTCCCTGCGGACCAGCCCAGGATCGGAAGACTGATAAGACCGGAAAAGTATTCTTTTGAAATCGATCCGTCGTGACCGATGGCAACGGCAAAGATCTCGTCGGTGATGGCGAATCCCAGCAGCCACTTCCAGACGCCGCGGAATTTCCCGTCCACTTTCTGGGAAAGGGAAATCGCCATCAGGGAATAACGGGAATTGATGACCAGCTGTGTCATAGCCATCTCCACGTAGGTTCCCATGGCGGCAAGTACAGTCACGCCGGCAAACTGTCCGGCTGACGTGAGGTTTGTCACGGAAATCAGGACGGCTTCCAGTGCGCTGCATTCATTTTCGATGGCCATGAGACCGAAGGCGATCGATACGGAGAAATACCCTAGAGCTACCGGGATACCGTCTTTAAGACCTTTGTTAAAATCCATTGCAATATCCTTTCTGATTTGATACGATTGTTCTGCTAGCTGTCTTGCAGGATTTGCGCCTGCACATGGCCATATAACTATATGACAATATACAGACAGACATAGAACCATTATACAGCAGAAGAAGGTAAAAGGAAATGATGATTTTCGTGTATTGGGGGATTTTGATCCTCTGTTATTTTATCGCGTCCAGACTGCGGAGCATGGCCAACCGTTTCGGCTTCCTGGATAAAAGCATGATGGCAGCGGTGTATATACTGGTATTTCTCATGGGTCTTCGCATGGGCATCAACCAGCAGGTGACGTCGGCACTGGCGACCATCGGAGTCCAGGCTCTGGCAATCACGCTGGCAACCATTGGAGGCAGCATCCTGATGATCTTTCTGGTGCGTAAGGCGCTGCGGCTCAATCGGTACGGCGGTTCGGAAAAAGATGCACAGGAGCAGGAAAGCAGAGGCAAAGCGGGCACATCGGATCTCAAGAGCACGGTGGGGATCGTGTCTTTAGTCATCGCCGGGATCGCGGTGGGCCGTTTTGGTCTGGTAGATCAGTTTCCGTATCATCTGGAGGAAATCTCGACCATCACAGGCAATGGCTTGACGATATTCTTATGCGTGCTGATCGCTATTATCGGATTCGATCTCGGTCTTTCGGGAACGGTAGCTGCAAATTTAAAGTCGGTCGGTCTCAAAGTGCTGGCATTCCCGCTGGCGATCCTGGCAGGCACCATGCTGGCAGGGGGCGGGGCGGCTATGGCTTTCGGTTTCTCCCTCAAGGAAAGCATCGCCATCTGTGCCGGGTTCGGCTGGTATTCCTACGCTCCGGCCATCATCACGGCGGCGGGGCCTCAGTACGCGGTGGCAGGTGCGGTGGCGTTTCTCCATAATGTGATGCGGGAGACGGCGGGGATCATCTTCATCCCGCTGGTTGCCAGAAAACTGGGGTATCTGGAGGCTATCAGCATCCCGGGCATCGGGACCATGGACGTCTGCATGCCGATCGTGGAGCAGTCCTGCCGGCAGGATACGGTGGTCTATGGCTTCGTGTCGGGGTTTCTGCTCTGCATCTTCACGTCGTTCTCCGTGCCGGTCCTCATGGGGTAGTTTCTGCAAAAAAACCACCGGCCTACAGCTGGTCGATGGTTGGATGAACATGATACATATTTTTCAAAGCTTCGTATTCCTGCGAAGCTTTTTCTTTTGCAGATTCCTGTTTCTGCCGCTGCTTCTCAGTCAGGGCGGCTGGATCCGGCAGTACGGCCTTGATCATCACGTTGCGGGCGGTGTGCTCCAGTGATGTGAACTCGATCATATTGACCTGGTATCCGGCACTTTCCAGTTTTAGTCCCCGCAGTCCGTCGGTCAAAATTTCCGTGAATTTATCCTTTAAGATCCCGTATTTCAGGTAGGAATCGTTGACCGGTTCCTTGATCTGGGAGAACAGCTCATGCTGGCAGCACGGCACCGACAGGATCACCCGGCTGTGCCATTTGACCGCATTGATCAGAGCGTAATCCGTCGCCGTATCGCAGGCGTGGAGGGTCACCACCATATCGGCTCCCGTGCTCTCGTAGTCGGCGATGTCTCCGGTGAGGAAGGTCAGGTCGTCGTAGCCCAGCTCCTGCGCTGTCTTGTTACAGAACTCGATCACGTCTTTTTTTAGATCCAGTCCGACGATGGCTACATCCCGGTTCTTTAATACTCGCAGATAATAATACAGCGCGAAGGTCAGATAGCTTTTGCCGCAGCCGAAGTCGATGATCCGCAGCGTACCTTGAGAAGGCAGATCGCGGAAGGAATCGTCGGCGATCTCAAGGAAGCGGTTGATCTGCCGGAACTTGGAATAGTGCTTCTGGAACACTTTGCCCTCCGGCGACATGACACCCAGCTTGATGAGAAAGTCGCAGGGCTTTCCGTCTTCGATGATGTAATGTTTCTTTCGATTGTGATCCAGCACCGCTGCCTTGCGAAGCTTTTTATAAGCACGGCGTGTGATCCGCGGATTTTCCGGATCGGCGGCCAGGATCTGAATATCCTCCGCCTCCGTCAGGATGTTGATCTGCTTGAAATCCTCACAGATCCACTGGCTGGCGTAGTCTATCATCTCGTGATAGGGGATGTTCTGGTGAGTCACTTTCTTCTCAAAATGAAACTCCGCCTGATACATGTATTCGCCCCGGATGGTTACCGGGCGAAGGGTGATTTTGCTGTATTCCAGGGACTTCTTCCGCTTCCCTGCAAAGATGATCTTAGTCAGGCTTCCGCTGTCTGATGCCTGCAGGATCGTCTGGATGATTCTTCTCATATCTGCAGTCCTTTCTGCTTTTTTCTACAGTCCATCATGCCACAAAGAACCGCAAATGTAAACGCTAAAATCCCCGGACGAGCCTTTGCAGGAATCAAATGCTGGGTTCCACAAACGGTATGCCGAAGTATTCCGTCAGAGCCAGCACCAGGGTTCGGGCGATCAGCTGGATGTTGTCGATGATCCAGAAGGCGTCCTCGGCGTTGTCATGGTAGGCCAGTTCGATGAGATTGGACGGAGCCTTTACCAGACGCAGCTCTCCCAGCGTGGTGTTTGCCACCGTTCGGACTTTGGCGGGATCCGGATAGATGACCTTCAGGTTTTCTGCAAAGATCTTCGCGGCGCGTGCTCCCTGGGTGCTGGTGGCGTAATAGTAAATGTCGCACCCTTGAAGCTGTCCGGCGAGGGCCGGTGGTGCGGCGTTGGAATGGAGGGCCAGATGGAAATCGTAGTTTCCAGCGTTGGATAGAGCAATAGCCTGCTGCAGGGTGTCATCCGGATCGTTTCGCGTAAAGGAAATGCCGCAGGAAATGAGATATGGCTCCATGGCATCGGCTACCAGATTCATGTAATATTCTTCGCTCCCCAGTCCGTTGATATAGGGATTATACTCCTGCACGGAGGGGCTTAAAAACAGATTTGGCATAAAGATACTCCTTTGTTTTTCTGTTAGTCTATGCGGAAGCCGCTGAAAAAGAGTCTGACCGGACTGCAAATTATTTTGACATGCCATGCATATTGATTTAAAATAAAGTGTTACAGTAATCATAAAAATTGCGAAATCGCAGGATTTCGATCATGTAATAAAATTCAATACAGAAAGTGGGAATGGAGTAATGGCAGAAAAGCAGAAAATAATCAATATCGCGGTGATCGCTCACGTCGATGCCGGCAAGTCCACGCTGGTGGACGCGTTCTTGAACCAGAGCGGTGTCTTCCGGGACAACGAGCAGGTGGTGGATTGCATCATGGACAGTGACGACATCGAGCGGGAGCGTGGAATCACCATCTATTCAAAAAACTGCTCCGTCATGCACGGAGACGTGAAGATCAATATCGTAGACACACCGGGACACGCCGACTTTTCTTCTGAAGTGGAGCGTATCATCAAGACGGTAGACACGGTCATCCTGCTGGTGGATTCCAGCGAAGGACCGATGCCGCAGACGCGATTCGTACTGAAAAAATCTTTGGAGCAGGGGATCAATCCGATTCTTCTCATCAACAAGATCGACAAGAAGGATGCCCGGATCGACGAAGTCGTCGATGAGGTGTACGAGCTCTTTATGGATCTGGAAGCCAACGACGAGCAGCTGGATTTCCCGATCCTCTACGGCATCGCAAGACAGGGCATCGTGGTATATGATCCTGATGACGTTAAGGGCATCTCCGTAGAAGAGGGTGATGCAAAGATCAAGAAGAGTGCAAAGGGTATGCAGGGGCTTGACATCACGCCGCTGTTCGATACTATCATCAAGCACACCCAGCCGTACCCGGACCGCAACGCGGAACCTTTGCAGCTGCAGATCTCGGCTCTGGGATACGATGATTACATCGGAAGACTGGGGATCGGCAGGATCACAAAAGGTGTTATCAAGGCGGGAAGCACTGTGGCGGTAGCCAAGGGAGACGGTCAGATCGAACAGAAGAAGATCAATCAGGTATTCGTATACAGAGGACTGAAGCGGATGGCTGTGGACCAGGCGGAAGCAGGAGACATTGTCGTGATCTCCGGTATTGCGGACATCTCCATCGGAGAGACCATCTGCGACCCGGCAGACCCGCAGCCGCTGGAAATGATCCACATCGAAGAGCCGACTCTGTCCATGTATTTCATGGTCAACAAGTCGCCGTTCGCAGGCAAGTCCGGCAAATTCGTAACGTCCCGCCACATCCGGGAACGGCTCAATAAGGAACTGGAAGTCAACGTGGGACTGAAAGTGGAAGAGACAGACTCCACCGACAGCTTTAAAGTGTCGGGAAGAGGGGAGCTTCACCTTTCTATCCTCATCGAAAATATGCGCCGGGAAGGCTATGAACTGGCCGTTTCCAAGCCGGAGGTCATCATGCGCCGGGGCGATCACAACCAGGTACAGGAACCGATCGAAGAAGTGGTCCTGTCTGTGCCGGATGAATACTCCGGATCGGTCATTTCCAAGCTGAATGTCCGCAAGGGCATGATGCAGGAGATGCACAGTGAAAACGGATTCACCCACCTGGAATACCTGGTGCCGACAAGAGGACTGCTGGGCTACAGAAGTGAGTTTATCAACGATACCAGAGGCGAGGGCACCATGGTGCGGCGCTTTGCTAAATTCGACGACTATGTAGGGGAGATCCCGCAGCGTACCAACGGTGTGGCCATCGCTCAGGAAGAAGGAGTCGCAACGCCATATGCTATCTTCAACATCAGCGAGCGTGTACAGATGTTCATCGAACCGGGCACCAAGGTGTACGAGGGCATGATCATCGGTATGAACGCCAGAAGCGATGATATGGTAGTGAATCCGTGCAAAGCGAAAAAAGCGACCAATATGCGTGCGGCAGGAAGCGATGACAACATCAAACTGGCGCCGGCACGCACCTTTACATTAGAAGAAGCCCTGGAATTCATCGATGATGATGAACTGGTGGAAATCGTGCCGGACGATATCCGTCTGAGAAAGAAGTACCTAAAAGAACTGGAGCGCAGACGGAGCGGCCGGAAGATTAAACAGGAGGACTAAGCTATGGAAGAAAAGATTGCCGAAAGTCAGGAAGCATTGACCAAAGGGTCGTGGAAGGATTTCTTTTCTGTTGATAAAATGATGGACTGGGGAATGAATCTGGCGGCAATTCTTATCATAATCCTGATAGGACTGATTTTGCTGAAAATCATTTTGCGGATCACGGATCGGGGCCTAAAAAAAAGTACGGCAGATCCGATTTTATATACTTTCGTCCGCAATGTGATCAAGGTGGCGGCGGCCATCGTGCTGATTACCATGTGCCTGGGCGTTCTGGGCATTCAGGTCCATACGATCGTGGCTGTTATCGGAGCCGCCGGAGCAGCTATTGCGCTGGCTCTCAAGGACAGTCTGGCTAACATTGCCGGCGGTGTTATGATCATATTGACAAAGCCTTTCAGCAAGGATGATCTGATCGATATAGGAGATGTGTCAGGCAAGGTGCATCATATTGATTTATTTCTGACGACGTTGAAAACCTATGACAACAAGACCATAACCATCCCCAACGGGATCGTCAATACTTCTGTCCTGGTGAATCACAGTCAGGAGGAGAAGCGACGCGTGGACTGCACATTCGGGATCGGATACGATGATGACATCGAGCATGCCAAGGAGATCATGCGGAAGGTATGTGATGACAATCCGTTGATCCTGACGGATCCGCAGCCGCTCATTGGTGTAGCAAATCATGGAGAAAGCTCTGTGGACATGGATCTTAAGGCGTGGTGCCTGACGGAACATTACTGGGATGTGAAATATTATCTGGAAGAGCATATCAAAGTTGCATTTGACGAGAACGGGATACAGATCCCGTTTCCACAGATGGATGTCCATATCCATCACGAATAAAGGTTGGATCGGATGTTTTGTATACTACACACAAAGAATTTGTCCATGATTTATAAATATGTGTGGAAAACAAAACGGAATAATGATAAAATATTAGAATAATGTGCAATTGGAAAGGAGACTCGGGATATGAACGACAAGAGAAAATTTAAGCGGGTTCTGGTCGCCAACAGAGGGGAGATCGCGATCCGTATATTCAGGGCCTGCAAGGAACTGGGAATCAGAAGCGTTGCTATCTACTCAGAAGAAGATAAAAATACACTGTTCAGAACGAAAGCGGATGAATCTTATCAGATCGGCAGGGGCAAGTCCCCTGTAGATGCTTATCTGGCTATTGATGAGATCATCGAACTGGCAAAGGCAAAAGGCGTGGATGCGATCCATCCGGGTTACGGCTTCCTGTCTGAAAATGTAGAATTTGCAAAGGCATGCGAAGAAGAAGGTCTGGTTTTCATCGGACCGGATTATCACATGATGGACAACCTCGGAGACAAGGTCAAGTCCAAGATCGTGGCAAACAGCGTAGGTGTGCCGACTATCCCGGGCATCACAGAAACCGTACCTTCGGAAGAGGTGGCTTTGCAGTTTGCAGATGAATGCGGATACCCTGTTATGCTGAAGGCAGCGGCCGGAGGCGGCGGAAGAGGTATGCGTATCGTAAGATCGAAGGAAGAAATGGTAGAACAGTACCGCAGTGCCAAGAGTGAAGCGAAGAAGGCATTCGGTATCGATGATATCTTCATTGAAAAATATCTGGAACGTCCGAAGCATATCGAAGTGCAGATTCTGGGAGACAGTTACGGCAACATCGTACATCTGTATGAACGTGACTGTTCCATCCAGAGAAGACACCAGAAAGTGATCGAATTTACTCCGGCGCTCTGCCTGACAGAGGAGCAGAGACAGAACATCTGCAACGACGCTCTGAAGATCGCCAAGGCGGTGAACTACAGAAGTGCAGGTACTGTAGAATTCCTGGTAGACCATGAAGGAAATCATTACTTCATCGAAATGAACCCTCGTATCCAGGTGGAACATACCGTTACAGAAATGACGACAGGCATCGATATCGTACAGTCGCAGATCCTGATCGCCGAAGGATATGAACTGAATTCACCGGAACTTGACATCCAGAGCCAGGACGATATCCAGCCGCGTGGCTTTGCGATCCAGTGCAGACTGACGACAGAAGACCCTATCAACGGATTTGCTCCGGATACAGGCGTTATCACAAAATACACAAGTGCAGGCGGTTACGGCATTCGTCTGGATGCTGGCAACGCGTTTGTTAACTCGACCATCTCGCCGTACTACGACAGCCTTCTTGTAAAAGTAACGTCCTGGGCGCGCAGTTTCCACGATGCGATCAGCAAGGCAAAGCGTGCGCTGAAGGAAATGAAGATCAACGGGGTGAAGACAAACCGTGCATTCCTGCTCAACGTACTGAATCACCCGACGTTCCAGGCTGGTAACTGTGACACCGGATTTATAGCAGACAATCCGGAACTGATGAATATCATGGTAAGAGAAGACAAGGAAGTAAAACTGCTTACGTTCCTTGGTGAAAAATATGTCAACGGAAACAGAGGGATCAAGCCGCAGTTTGACGTACCGGTATTCCCGCGGATCAAACCGGCTGAGATCGCAAAGCTTTCCGGAACGAAACAGATCCTTGATGAAAAGGGCCCTCAGGGCGTTGTGGACTGGGTAAAAGATCAGAAGAAGCTGCTGATCACCGATACGACTATGCGTGACGCGCAGCAGTCCCTTATGGCAACTCGTGTCAGAACGGTAGATATGGAAAAGATCGCCCCGGCGACAGCTCTTTATGGTAAAGATCTCTTCTCGCTGGAAATGTGGGGTGGAGCAACATTTGATACGTCCTATCGTTTCCTGAAGGAATCTCCATGGGAAAGACTTGAGACGCTGCGTGCCAAGATCCCGAACATCATGTTCCAGATGCTGATCCGCGGTGCGAATGCTGTAGGCTACAAGAACTATCCGGACAACGTGATCCGCAGATTTGTAAAGGAATCAGCTAAATCAGGAATCGACGTGTTCCGTATCTTCGATTCCCTTAACTGGATCCAGGGTATGGAAGTGGCGCTGGATGAAACACTCAACCAGGGCAAGGTCGCAGAAGCGTGCATCTGCTACACCGGAGATATTCTGGATGAAAGCAGAGAAAAATATAACCTGAACTACTACATCAAGATGGCGAAGGAACTGGAAAAGAGAGGTGCTCATATCCTGGGCATCAAGGACATGTCCGGTCTCATCAAGCCGATGGCAGCCAAGAAGCTGATCGAAGCTCTGAAAAACGAGATCTCTATTCCGATTCATCTCCATACTCACGATACCAGCGGCAACGGTGTAGCCACTCTGATGATGGCAGCCAATGCAGGCGTGGATATCATCGACGCAGCGTTCAACAGCATGTCGGGACTGACAAGTCAGCCTGCTCTCAACTCCATCGTAGCTGCTATGGACAGCACAGAGCGTGAAACAGGTATCGATCCGGATGGCATCCAGGAAATCTCTGATTACTGGGCAGCAGTAAGACCGGTTTACGCTGGATTTGAATCCGACATGATGACAGGATCCGCAGAAATCTACAAGTACGAGATGCCGGGAGGACAGTACTCCAACCTGAAATCTCAGGTAGAAAGCTTCGGACTGGGTCACAAATTCAACGATGTAAAGGATATGTACAAGGCAGTCAACGAGATGCTGGGTGATATCGTTAAGGTAACACCGTCCTCTAAAGCTGTTGGCGATATGGCTATTTTCATGGTGCAGAATGAACTGACACCGGAAAATATCTATGAGAAGGCAAAGGATATCGACTTCCCTGATTCCATCGTTTCCTACTTTGAAGGCATGATGGGTCAGCCAGAAGGCGGCTTCCCGGAAAAACTCCAGAAGCTTGTACTTCACGGCAAGAAGCCGATCACCTGCAGACCGGGCGAATTGCTGCCGGAAGAAGATTTCGACGGTATCAAGAAGCTGCTGGTTGAGAAATATGGACTGGAAGGAACAGAGAAAGAAGCTCTCAGTTATGCGCTTTACCCGAAAGTATTTGAGGATTATCTCAAGAGCCTGGACAAGGAAGGTGACTTCCGCCTGATGGGCAGTGATATCTTCTTCCATGGCTTATCTGAAGGAGAGACATGTGAAGTCAAGATCGCAGAGGGTAAGGAACTGGTTGTCAGACTGTCTGATGTAAGAGATGCAGATGATGAAGGATTCAGAAATCTGGTATTCGAAGTCAACGGCAACAGAAGTGCTGTTAAGATCAAAGACCAGGCTGCTTCTAACATCGGAGCGAATTCGTCCCAGATCGTTTATGCCAATGCAGAAGATCCGAATGAAATCGGAGCAAACATCCCGGGTAATATCATTAAGGTGCTGATTGCCGAAGGCGATGAAGTGGAAGAAAAGCAGCCGATCGCGGTGATCGAAGCCATGAAGATGGAGACCAATATTCTGGCTCCTGCAAAAGGCGTTGTTGACAAGATCTACATCAAGGAAGGTCAGCAGGTCAAGGCAGGCGAGTTGATTGCAAAACTGAAGTAATATAATAAATAAAGGAGCATAGCGATGAACAACGGTGGTATCGTAGGAAAGTTTTTATATTTTTGGATCTTCATGATCGGTGTGTTGCTTTTTGCAAAGTATCTCGGTCATGTTGATGACGGCAGACAGATGGTTTATGTCTGCATTGCTGCAGCCCTGGTGTACATCGTTTTCATGGTGTTCCGGGCGCTGGGCAGAAACAAGCGGGAAGAGAAGGCTGAAAAAAAACGTGAAGCAAACCGCACACCGGTGCATAAGGGTCAGGCCGGCAAAAAGAAAAAGAAGCGTTAGCCTGAAAATCCTGTAAGAATAGAGAAAAGAACCTCGCATAAACATTCCTGTTTTTTAACAAACTAAGGAAAAAGATGCGAGGTTTTTTTATGAGTGAATATGAAAATCTGCTGAGGCAGATCAAGAGTCAGGTTCCGGTAGATGAAAGCTTTGACCTGCTGGAAAGAAAACTGAAGATCGGAGAGCGGGATGCAACTATGTTTTTCGTGGACGGTCTGGTGGACGGTGATGTTATGCAGCGGGTAGTAGCCAGCCTGCAGGGACTGGATAAAAAAACAGTGGATCGAGCGAAAACTGCCGGAGAATTTATGGCGTATAACCTGGCATTCCTTGATTGTCTGCTGGCTTCCGACATGAAACAGGGAATACAGTTTCTGTACTCCGGATTGATCCCGCTTCTGATCGATGGGTATGATCAGATAATCATCATTGATGGACGGGATTATCCCCTTCGCAGTGTGGCAGAACCTTCCAAGGAAAAAAGTTTGCGAGGAGCGAAAGACGGTTTCGTAGAAGCAATGATGATGAACATCGCACTGCTTCGCAGAAGGATCCGGGATAATGCTTTTATTTTCAAGATATATACTGTAGGAGATGTGACTAAGACAGATGTTGCCCTGGCGTATATGAAGGACCGGGCAGATCAGGATATGGTGAAGAAAATGGATCAGACACTGAAGCAGCTTCGTTTGCGGGGGCTGACGGTCACAGAACAGACTCTGGTGGAGGCTTTGACCGGAAAAAAGCTTAGCTGGTGTAATCCTTTCCCGAAAGTGCGTTATTCTCAGCGCCCGGACATCATTGCGGCTCACGTAGAGGAAGGAAAGCTGGCAGTGATCGTTGACAATTCGCCAACTGTGATCCTTCTACCTGCAGGGATATTTGATTTTCTGCAGGATATTGATGATTATTATTTCCCCTTGCTTACAGGGAATTATTTTCGATTTTTGCGGATTTTAAACATATTCGTGATCCTGTTTGCAACACCGGTGTATCTGCTTTTTGCAGAAGGGGATATCCCGGTTAATGAGGCATTGCGGTTTTTCATTACCGAAGAAGAATTTGCCATAAGCATTTTCTGGCAGTTTATATTGCTGGAACTGGCAGTGGACGGATTGAAGCTGGCATCCCTGAATACGCCAGATTCCCTGGGCATGTCGCTGTCGGTGATCGGGGCGTTGATACTGGGTGAGTTTTCGGTTTCATCAGGATGGTTCGTGCCGCAGACCATCCTGTGTATGGCTGTAGTCGCTCTGGCAAGCTTCACGCAGCCCAGCATCGAGCTGGGATTCGGGATCAAATTCGTACGTGTGCTCATGTTGATCGGTGCTCATTTGCTGGGCTGGGAGGGCGTTGCCATAGGATTTTTGATTTCAGTGGCGGTGATGGCCTCTACCAGAACGATCGTTGGAACATCCTACTTATATCCACTTGTTCCATGGGACTGGTCTAAGCTGAGGAAACTTCTGTTTCGCACAAAAAAGTGAACCACTGCATAGTATGAGAAAGAAAACAGGGAAAGGCGGAGCAGAAGCAATGGATACAAGAGAGCTTTTTGCACGGCTCATTCAGTGTGAGGCGGGTGGTGAAGGAACAGATGGTATGATGGGCGTCGCAACAGTTGTTATGAACAGAGCAACGATCAATTATGGGGAATTTGCCAGGATCAACGGTGGAGGAGATATCCGAAGTGTGATCGAGCAGCCTGGTCAGTTTACATGTATGAAAACCAGTGTTGGAGGCGTTTACAATCCACAGAATGTTTATAACATGATACCTCTGGAGGAACATTATGCGATTGCTGACTGGGCTATTGCAGGCGGCAGGCTGCCGGGAGTGGATCAGTCATTGTTTTTTCACAATCCGTACAGCACAAGCTGTCCGGTGTATTTTCCAACTCGCGTCGGCGTGATCCATAACCGGGTGGGCGACCATTGTTTCTACATTCCGACTTCTTATTATGCGGAGACGTGAGTCAGAAAGGTGGTTATATGGCAACACAGGAGCAGGGAGCAGAAATGCTTTCCCGAAAAGATATGACGGAAATCTTACCTGGATCAGCGGGATTTGAAATGCAGGGGGGAGCCTCTTATCCTCAGGTGATCCCCAACAGTCCGACGTTTCATGTGCCGGCCAATCCGCTGCTTCCACAGGATTACAACGAGGTACTGGATTACAATGCGGTGCAGTATCTTAACGGGATATTCCGGACGCAGATCGGACGATATGTCAAGGTGTCACAGCTTGTGGGATCCAATACCATGGAAGAGTTTGAAGGATACTTGATTGGCGTAGGGATCAATTACATCATCCTTCAGGACTACATTACAGGTAATATTCGGATTTTGGATATTTATGGGATCAAGAACATGTATGTGTATTACGAGAACATTCGGAGCCAGTTGTCTGAGGATTAAAAGCGGCGCCGGAGGCTTTGCAGAAAGAAAACTGCATCGGATCAGGAAACTTTAAGATGTTCCTGAAGATGCAGTTTTGTGTTTTATAGGATTTAGTAGTGCATTACGACCGGCATGCCGACTTCAGCCTGTCTGTAAAATTCAGGGATCCTCCCGGTAGGCATATTGACGCAGCCGTGGCTTCCGTTGGTTCTCCAGATACTGCCGCCGAAGCTGCTTCTCCAGCTGGCGTCGTGGAAGCCGATCCCTGTCGGAGTAATACCCATCCAGTAGGATACCGGTGACTCATAGTCGTCGCCTTTGAGAATCACGTTTCGCAGTTTGTTCATGATAAAGTATGTCCCTGTCGGCGTAGCGTCGCCACGTGCCTGATTTCCTGTTACGACGCTGCAGGAGAATTTCAAGACACCGTCGCGATAAAAGCGTACTTCCTGTCTGCTAAAGTCTACGTCGGCATAGGTGTTGCCGAGAAGGCGGGAATATGTGCCGTAGCCTTTTTTGGAATAGATCGGTTCGCGCTTCACATCTTTATGAGATTCCAGGTCTTTTGTAAGCTGTTCTGCTTCTTTTTCCTGATCGATCTTCCATCCGTATGTACCGCCCTTTACAGTGATCTTTTTTCCGGCCAGGGTTTCAAAAGTACGTTCAATTCCTACCGTGTTATATTTTTCTGCCAGTTGTTTTACATATTCCTTCACACCTTCAGTGCTTGCTTTACCGGAAAGGCTGCTGTCAAACATAGTGCTCAATTCTTCTGCTGAAACGGTGAAAGAATCCTCTCCCAGTTCATAATCTATTTTTTGTCCAAGATATTTTTTGCAGAATTCCTGATATTTGATAAGATTTTCATCATCAGATGTTACCTTCGGTATATCGTTGTATTTTTTTTCATCATAGATCATCTGAAGATTTCCGGACTGGATCTGTTCCAGCATTGCCTGGAAGAACCGATCCTTATCAATGGCTGTTCCCATTTTTTCAGGGACGATCGGGAAATCCGGATCCGACAAATCGACGTAAGCATCTGTACTGGCTTTCGCATTCGGATTGTTGAGAAATTCAGAGTTCATCACCTGTTCCTTGAAGGAATCGCCGCAGGTTTTGATCGTCATCGGGATCTTCACGGAAAACGGTGTGCGAAGATAATGGCTCATGGCTGCAGTCAGGAGATGCTTTTCTTTTATGGAGCGTATCTGATCGGCAATGTCATATGTACAGTCAAAATGTGTAAACTCTGCCAATTTGTCGTTAAGATTTCCTACTACGGTCAGAGTTTTCTTATTCCACTCATCAGAGAGCTGACTGAAAGCTTCATCGTAAGTAAGATTAGAGCAGTCGACTCCATTGATCGAGGTTTTCTGCGGCAGATGATCAGCAGTGTAGTCGGAAGATCTGGTATATGCGAGGATCAGCCCGGCTATCGCGACGATGACGCATGCGATGACTGCTGTGATAATAATAAGGGTTTTTTTCATAATGTCTCCTTCTCTGGATCCTGTCCATAATCTCTTTTATTCTACTTGATTCGTCAGAATTATACAATAGAAAAATTGCTCAAAAAGTTCGTCATATAATTTTATCGCAGAGTATGATAAAATATTAGTAGAATACTAAAAGAGGTTTTATATGGCATTTACACATTTACATGTACATACAGAATACAGTTTGCTGGACGGCGCTGCCCGGATCAGAGATCTGGTGGCGCGTGCAAAGGAGCTGGGCATGACGTCGCTGGCTATCACAGACCACGGCGTTATGTTCGGGGTCATCGATTTTTACCGGGAATGCAAAAAACAGGGCATTCGCCCTGTGATCGGCTGCGAGGTCTATACAGCTGCCCGTACCTTGTTCGACAAAGACGCTGAACGGGATAAGAGGATGGGGCACCTGGTATTGCTGGCAAAGAACAATCAGGGATATAAAAATCTGATGAAGATCGTTTCGGAAGGATACCGCCATGGTTTTTACTACAAGCCGCGGATCGATAAGAATGTACTCAGGCAGTATCATGAAGGCCTGATCGCTTTATCGGCATGTTTGGCGGGAGAGATCCCTCATAGATTGTTAAACGGCGATTACGAAGGTGCTAAGAAAGAAGCACTGGAAATGTTGGATATCTTCGGCGAGGGTAATTTTTACCTTGAACTGCAGGATCAGGGGCTGGAGGAAGAAGCGCGCATTTTGCCGGATATGAAGCGGCTTCATGCAGAAACCGGGATTCCATTTGTCGCGACCAACGACTCTCATTATGTGCGCCAGGAAGATGCGGTGGCACAGGATATCCTGATGTGCATCCAGATGGGAACGACGGTGGATGAAGAGAATCGTATGCGGTTTTCCAACGATCAGTTCTATCTCAAATCCGAGGATGAAATGCGTAAGATCTTCGCATCTATTCCGGAGGCGTGCGATAACACGGAAAAAATCGCCCAGCAGTGTGACGTGACCTTTACATTTGGCGAACTGCATCTGCCGGATTTCCAGGCTCCGGAGGGACTGACCAAACCTGAATACCTTCGGAAGCTCTGTGAGAAGGGGCTGGCAGAGCGTTATCCGGAGGCAGAAGGGGAAGAACTTGCAGATCTGAAGGAGCGACTGAATTACGAGTTATCCACCATTGAAAATATGGGCTATGTGGAATACTTCCTCATCGTCTGGGACTTTATCAATTACGCTAAGGAAAATCATATCATGGTAGGACCGGGACGAGGTTCCGCGGCGGGAAGCATCGTAGCATACACATTGCGTATCACCGATATCGATCCGATCAAATATGGGTTGATCTTTGAGCGGTTTCTCAATCCGGAACGTGTCAGCATGCCGGATATCGATATCGATTTCTGCTATGAACGGCGCGGCGAAGTCATTGACTATGTAACGCGAAAATACGGAGAAGATAAGGTTTCTCAGATCATCACATTTGGTACGATGAAGGCCAAGCAGGCTGTAAGAGATGTCGGGCGTGTACTTAATGTCAGCTATCCGGAGACCGATGCCATCGCGAAAGCGATTCCCTTTGCATTAAAAATGACCATCGATAAAGCTCTGGAAATGAGTCCGGAACTGAAAGCGAAATACGAAGGCGATGAAACGACCCGAAAGGTCATAGACATGGCAAGAGCCATCGAAGGTATGCCGCGCCATGCGTCAACGCATGCGGCCGGCGTGGTGATATCCAGGGACAGTATCGATGAATACGTGCCTCTGTATCTTGCGGATAAAGGGCTGTCCACTCAGTTCAATATGACGACGATCGAAGAACTGGGACTGTTGAAAATGGACTTTCTGGGGCTGAGAAACCTGACGATCATAAGAGATGCGCTTGCGATGATCGAAAAGGATCACGGGGTCAAAATCGATTTTTCCAGGATGGAATACGATGATCCGAAGGTATATGAAATTATCGCGAAAGGCAATACGGAAGGGATCTTTCAGCTGGAAAGCGGCGGCATGACTCAGTTTATGAAGAATTTGAAGCCGGACTGCTTCGAAGATATCGTCGCTGGGATCTCCCTGTACCGTCCGGGACCGATGGCGTCTATTCCAACATATATAGAAAACAAGAAGCATCCACATAATATCGCTTATATCCATAAGAGTCTGGAACCGATATTATCCGTTACCTATGGCTGTCTGGTGTACCAGGAGCAGGTCATGCAGATCGTGCGCGATCTGGGCGGTTATTCCTATGGACGTTCCGACCTGGTGCGCCGTGCCATGAGTAAGAAAAAGATGGACGTTATGCTGGAGGAAAAAGAGTACTTTATCCATGGCAAGACCGATGATGACGGCAATGTGGAGATCGCAGGATGTGTGAGAAACGGTGTGCCGGAAGATGCCGCAGAGGAGATCTTCAACCAGATGGTAAGCTTCGCGGAATACGCATTCAACAAGTCCCATGCGGCGGCATATGCGGTGCTGGCTTATGAGACCGGCTATCTGAAGGTCCATTATCCGGCAGAATTCATGGCAGCTCTGATGACCAGTGTGACAGGGGATGCCAATTCGATATCAAAATACATGAGAAACTGCCAGGAGATGGGAATCCAGGTACTGCCTCCTGATGTGAATGAAAGCGATAAGAAATTTTCTGTTACAGATGGGAAGATACGGTTCGGGCTTTCCGGTGTGAAAAACGTGGGAGACGGGGTCATCGATGCTATCATCGAGGCTCGTGAAACGAAAGGGATCCCAAGCGATATTTTCCGCTTTATTGAGAACCTTGACGTTCATAAGATCAATAAAAAGGCAATCGAAAGCCTGATAAAAGCTGGTGCACTGGATTGTTTCGATCCTAATAGAGCGGCGCATATCGGCATCTATGAAAGCCTGATCGAGTCGGCTCAGTCAAGTGCGAAGAAGAACATCGAAGGACAGCTTTCTCTGTTTCAGCTGGCGGCGGATACCATGGAGGAGAGCAATGTAGTCAACCGGCTGCCTGCAGTTAAGAATTTTGAAAAGTCAGTTCTTCTGGCTCAGGAAAAGGAAATGCTGGGGGTGTATCTGACGGATCATCCGCTGCGGGAGTTTGAGGAGCAGATCGCAAAGATGACGACTGTTACAGCGCAGGATCTGGCAGATGTGATGGACAGTGAAGAAAACGGGAGCCAGCATAGTTTTGTGCGTGACGGGATGCAGGCAGTCATGGCAGGAATCATCACCGGCAAAAAAACATTGATCACAAAGAACAACAAGATGATGGCGTTTTTGAATATAGAAGATTTGTATGGCGCGGTGGAGATCGTGGTATTTCCCAATATTTACGATCGGTACAGCAGCATTTTACAGGAGGATGCCATTATATCTGTCACCGGCAGCATCAATTTCAAAGAGGGCGAGATGCCGAAGCTGCTGGCAGAGAACATCGTGGATCTGAGAGAGCTTAAGGATGCCATACCGGAGAATGCTGCAAAGGATATGCCGGAGAAGTTTGGCAGCGGCCGGCTTTCTGCAAAGGCTGCACGGCAGCCTCAGGGACTGATCAAGATCAAGCTTCCGCAAGGTGTGGATAAGGATGAGATATTGGAGCAGATCCGGCAGGTGATGAGAAGTCATCCCGGTGAATGTCAGACAATCATATATCTGCCGGAAGGTGGATCATTCCGGACGGATGAAAGTCTGTGGGTGGTTCCGGATCACGATTTTCAGCAGAAGATCACAGATCTTGTCGGCGCAGAAAATTATAAAGGATAACAACCGGTAAAAAGGAGGTAGTTTGCTTATGAAGAGGATCGGAATATTGACCAGTGGCGGAGATGCATCGGGCATGAACGCAGCGGTTCGGGCGACTGTGCGAAAGGGGCTCTCTATGGGAATGGAGGTTTATGCGATCGATCGCGGATTCGAAGGGCTTCTGGATGGAAATATTGAAAAAATGCAGTGGCATTCGGTTGGGGACATACTGCAGAGGGGCGGTACGATCCTGCGAACAGCAAGGAGCGAACGGTTTCGGACAGAAGAGGGACAGGAACGTGCTGTTTCTGTTCTGGATACATTCGGAATAGAGGGGGTTGTGGTGATAGGAGGAGATGGCTCTTTTCGAGGCGGAATGGAGCTTTCCAGAAGAGGCGTTCACGTGATGGGTATTCCGGGAACGATAGATAATGACCTGGCTTATACGGATTACACGATCGGATTTGATACAGCGGTAAATACGGTCCTGGCTATGATTTCCAACATACGTGATACATCATCGGCTCACGAAAGAACCAGTATCATAGAAGTTATGGGACGTCATTGCGGAGATATCGCTCTTCACGCGGGGCTTGCCGGTGGAGCGGACGATATTCTGATCCCGGAAATCGAACTGGATATCAATCGTGCCTGCAGACGGATCCTGCGTGGACAGCAGTCGGGCAAGCGTCACAGCATTATCATCAAGGCAGAGGGCGTGCCGGTCAGCACGGCTGAGCTGCGGGATATCATAGAAGAACGGACGGGACAGGAGACCCGTGCAGTGGTGCCGGGTCATATCCAGCGAGGAGGGACACCGAGCCGACAGGACAGGGTCCTGGCCAGCCTGATGGGTGCGAAGGCGGCAGAATTGCTTTACGATGATGAAGAAAGCAAGGCCATCGGCATCACCGGGGGAGAGATTCGTGCATGCGGACTGGAAGAAGCTTTGCAGATGAAGCGTGAGTTCAACCCGATGCTGTATGATCTGGCGGAAACGCTGGCATAATGCATGATCAGAATAAGGATCTGCTGCGGCAACAGAATTGATCTGTGCTGCAGCAGTTTTTTTTATGGATTTTTTTTCAGTTACGGTTGACAAGGAGTGGATGGTAGGATATAATCAGCATCAATAAACGATAAAACCTATAGGTAAACTAGGAAAAAGAAATAAGAGATAAAAATGATGAGTCTATCGCTTATCTGGAAGGAGTATGACTAGAATGAAATTGGAACAGGAGAGGCTGGCAGTGACCAGCTTGGATGAACAAAAGACGGGATTGTGGGATATTGCCTTTATCTGGTTTTGTGCCAATGTGGCGGTACCGCGACTGATGATCGGCGGTTCACTGGCAGAACTGGGATTTTGGAAACTGATGTTTATCTTAATTGTCGGAAATATTCTTGTATTTTTACCATTGCTGGCGCTAGGACACATTGGTTATAAGGTGAAGCTCCCTACGATGGCGGCTTCCCGACTGACCTTCGGAATCAGGGGATCGTATCTTCCTTCTGTCGCTAACGGGATTCAGCTTCTGGGCTGGGCGGCTAATGTTACCGTGATTTGTGGATCTTCCATCAACGCCATTGTAGAGGCACTGACCGGGTTTTCCAGCTTGGCGCTCTGGATCATTGTAACAGGTGTCGCACAGTTGCTGATCACAGCTTATGGGTTTCGTTCTATCACGTGGCTACAGAGAGTTTCAGTGCCTCTTCTGGCGATTTTAACTCTGGTAGTCATTGTGATGATATTCAAGAACTATGGGGCTACCAGCATCGTTCATTATACCCCGGCTGCGGCTATCAGTCTTCTGATGGGACTGGATATTGTAGCCAGCAATGCATTTGCATGGGGACCGATGGTTTGTGACTACACGAGATACGCTAAGACTGCAGGCGCTGCAAGTTGGGGAACGCTGATCGGATCGCTGGCAGGAGCAGCGTTGTTCATGTTTGCAGGTGCAATTTCTGCGATCACAACTGGAAGTGCCAATCCGGTGGATTTCATGCTGGAAAGTGGACTGGGAATTCCGGCATTGCTAATCATCGTTCTTTCTTCGGTAACGACCAACGTTGTGAATCTGTATTCTGCAAGCATTTCCTTCGTTAATGTATTTCCGAAGGTAGAACCTTGGAAGATCATAGTTCCGGCGGGCGTTGCAGTAGGACTGATCGCACTGATTCCGAACCTGATCGGACACTTTATCACTTTTCTTACTGTCGTGGGAGCGATCTTCGTACCGTTGATTGCCATTATGCTGGTAGACTTCTTTATTGTTAAGAAACAGAAAGTAGAATCGGAGGATCTGTTAGAGGACACGTCGATATCCCCATACTGGTATAAGGGTGGGTTCAACTGGAAGGCACTCGTTGTATGGTTTGTTGGAATTGCACTTTATAATGTGCTGACTTACGGTTGGAATCTGCTAGGAGCTTGTGTACCGACATTTATCGTCATCGCAGTTCTGTACGGTGTGATCGCGAAATTAGGTGACAGAAAGAAGGTACGAGCATGAGTGATCGGCTACTGGTAAAAAATGCGAAGCTGCGGGATGGATCTGTTACGGATATCCTAGTGGAAGACGGAAAGTTTGCAAAAATTCAGCCTAAAATTCAGATAGAGCAGGTGGATACTATTGATGCAAAGGAGCGCCTGGTATCGCCTCCGTTCTGCGATGCACATCTACATCTGGATGCTGTACTGAGTGTGGGAAGACCGAGATATAATCAGAGTGGAACTTTACTGGAAGGAATTCAAATTTGGAGTGAACTCAAAGAGAAGCTGGACAAAGAAACTATTAAGAAAAATGCCATCGAGGTGATTCAATGGGAAGCTGTTAATGGAAGTATGTTCTTGCGGACCCATGCAGATGCTACGGATTCATCGGGCAATGCTGTAGAAGCACTTCTGGAAGTAAAGGAAGCTGTTAAAGATTTTGTAGATCTGCAAATCGTAGCTTTTCCGCAAGACTGCATTTTTACTCGGAGAGGTAATGCTCGTATGCTGGAAGATGCTGTGGAAAAGGGCTGTGATGTGGTGGGCGGACTGCCGTATATTGAGCTTTCACCGGAGGACGGACTTCGAGATGTTAAATACGTATTTGATTTAGCGGAAAAATACGATCGGCTCATTGACATCCACTGCGATGAGAATACGGATGATCAGTCTCGCTATGTGGAAGCCATAGCACGGGAGACCATTGTTCGTGATATGCAGGGACGGGTTTCCGCCAGCCATACGACAGCAATGCACAACTACAATAACGACTTTGCACAAAAGCTGATTGGTAATCTGAAGCGGGCGGATCTGAATATTATCACCAATCCGTTTCCCAATTCCTGCCTGCAGAACAGGACAGACGGGTATCCACGCCACAGAGGGCATACGAGGGTGGATGAGCTGGCCGCAGCAGGCATCAATGTAGCCGCGGGAAGCGATGACATCATGGATCCGTGGTATCCAATGGGAAAAGGGTCCCCGCTGACCGTAGTGAACCTTCTGATGAATTACGCCCAGATGAGCGGATATGATCAAATCAATTATCTGTTCGACATGATCACATATAATGGAGCAAAAGCCCTAGGTCTAAAAGAATATGGTATCAAAGAGGGAAATCCAGCTGATTTTATCATACTGGATGCGGACAGTGAATTTGATGCGATCCGGTTGTGTTCGGAGGTGATTTATACCGTAAGGCGTGGTAAAATAATAGCAAAGGTAGAACCTGCGAAGCGAACCTTCCACGGTGATGGAGAGGAACGGCAGGTGGATTTTAAAATATAATGTTTATGTGAGGAGGTTTAGGAATGGACAGAAGAGATGATAACAGGAGTAAAAAAGTGATTTTTGTATCCAGTTGTTTGCTGAATACAAACAACAAAGTAAAAGGACTGGCAAGATATCCGGGAATGTGTAAAGAAGTTTTCGACACACTGTATGAAAACGATCTGGGAATCCAGCAGATGGACTGTCCGGAAACGCTTTATATCGGGATCCAGAGATGGTGGCACACGAAGAATCTGTATGACAACGTGGGATTCCGCAGACAATGCAGAGAGATTGCAGAGCGTCAGGCGGACTACATGGAAGAGTACAGAAGAGAAGGCTATAAAGTAGTTGGTGTGCTGGGATGCGATGGTTCCCCGACGTGTGGTGTTTCCATTACGGCGTGGGATGAAAACTGGGGTGGAAGTCCTGTAGACCTCTCCTTTAATGATGCTATCATCGAAGGCGAAGGCGTGTACATAGAAGAATTGAAAAAAGCCATCGAAGAACGCGGTCTGGACGTACCTCCGTTCTATGGACTGGCACTTGATGATGAATCTGCCGATATGGAGCAGATCATAAGCGATTTTCGTGCATTCGTCAAGTCCATTGCTTAGAAAGACGTACTCTCGTCTTCTGAGAAGGAACGGCCTGGTTATTTGGAATCTTCAGGGCTTTTAATGGATTCCAATCCGATATCATTTTTGATGATGCGACCGAATGTGATGGCATTCCTGCCGAATTTTTTCCGTATGTCATCCATGGTGCGTTCCATTTTTTCGCCCGTTTCGTTCTGGAAGTTTTCGCTGGAAAAAAGGGAAAGTTGCTGGGCCTGATCTTCCGGGCACAGATTGATGGCTGTAACAGTTAGCATTCGGATGGGGTGACGCAGGTTCCAGGACTTTTCGATGATAGAGACAGCGGTATCTGCGATGTTCTCTGCCAGATTGGTAGGGTTATCCAACTGCTGCTGCCTGGAAATGACTTTTAAAGAAGGATCTTTGATGTCTACTTTGACACCGAAGGCCTTCTTTTTCTTTTGGCGCAGGCGGACTGCCACCGTGTCAGAAAGAGCAATGACAGCCGTACGGATATCCTGGATCCCCTCCAGATTGCGACGGAATGTGGAGCCGTTTCCGATGGACTTGACGTCTTCTCTTTCGTCGAACCGGCTGACAGGGGTCTGATCCAGACCATTAGCATAGTCGTGGATAATGCTGCCCTGTTTGCCCAGCAGGGCAGTTACGGTGTGGCGGTCTGATTCTGCCAGCTGACCGATGGTGTGGATGCCGATCCCCTGCAGTTTGTCTGCAGTGGCTTTTCCTACGAAAAAGAGATCGCGGATGTCCAGTGGCCACAGAATATTTTTGTAGTTTTCCTGTGTAATAACTGTAGTAGCATCGGGTTTCTTGTAGTCGCTGCCCATTTTTGCAAAAATTTTATTAAAAGATACCCCTGCAGAAAGGGTAAGTCCCAGTTCTTTTTTGACTTGATGGCGGATCTTATCGGCGATCTGCTTACCATTGCCGAATAGTTTCTGGCTGGCGGTCACATCCAGCCAGGATTCGTCCACGCTGAAAGGCTCTACCATATCGGTGTACTGCAGATAGATTTCATTGATAAGTCGGCTGTAATGCTGATATTTCTTGTGATGGGGCGGAACAGTTTGCAGATCCGGGCATTTTTTTCTGGCCTGCCACAGAGTTTCTGCTGTTGCGATACCGTACCGTTTGGCAATTTCGTTTTTTGCCAGGATAATACCGTGACGGCTTTCCGGATCACCGCATACCGCCATGGGTTTATCGCGAAGCTCCGGATAATCCAGGAGTTCAACGGATGCGAAGAATCCATTCATGTCGCAGTGCAGTATCACTCGGTTTTTTGTAAGATCCATGGCCGCCTCCTTTGCAGAAATTTATTGGAATATATCCTTCCTATAAGTATACCATTTTTCGGAAGAGAGAAAACACATAATCTCCTTTTTTCTTTGCAGTATTTTATGGTATACTGTAGTCAACATAGAGGAAGGATGGAATTATGTTTCGAAAAATAAACAGAGTACTTCGGACTGCGATTCTGATCACGGGAGCTGGCGTGCTCCTGGCGAAACTGGCGGAGAAAGATCCGCAGCAGGAGGAAGAGCAGAGCATGGAAGGAAATCATAGAGAAAAAGATGCTTTTCAGGAAAAAGAATTTGATGATATCTGGTAGTTAGAAGGAGTTTTTTTAAATGAGAATGTTAACGATCATAGGCGGTGTGCTTATGCTGCTGACTGGTATTTTTTGTTTTATCAACCCGGGACAGACATTCCTGGCGATCGCGTTTGTCATCGGACTGGTGATGGTTCTGAATGGCCTGATCCACATCTGCGCGTATATGATGGGAAGAGGCTTGAACAACAAGGGTGACAACAACGGGTGGATCCTGACCGATGCACTGATCACGTTATTGCTGGGGATCCTGGTGCTTTGCAATCAGCTGGTTGCGGACACGGCAATCCCGATGGTATTTGGCATGTGGGTGCTGGTATCCGGTATACTGCGTATTGAGGCGGCCACTCATATCAACCTGGAGAGAAAGCGGGAAAACTTTCGTATCACTATGATCACTGGCGTCATGACAGTTGTAGTTGGGCTGTTTGGTTTTATCAATCCGCTGGTCATGTTTCTCAGCACTGTCGTACTGATGGGATTTTTCATGGTGATGCAGGGAATCAATATCATTGAACTGGGTATCGACATGCCGCATCAGAGAAAAGCTTATGTGAAGATCTACAAGAGAAAGAGAGAGCCTGTTCGTATCACGCCGGAAGAAGAGACGGAAGAAAAAGTACAGGAACGTCTGCAGGCTAAGCGAGAAGAAGAGATCAATGCAGTGATAGGAGATATTCATGCGAAATTATGATATCTGCATTATAGGAGGCGGAGCATCCGGTCTTGCGGCGGCTGCTTCGCTTTCTTCACATTTTCATACTGTGCTGCTTGAGAAAAACGGAATTCTGGGGCGTAAGATCATGGCGACCGGTGGAGGACGGTGCAATATCACCAATACTGCCTGCGCACACTGCGATCTGACCCTGGATTTTTTTAAATCACTGGGAATGGAACTCTATCACGATGCAGAAGGACGATATTATCCATATTCCAATCAGGCTCGAGATGTGGCACGAGTGCTGGAAGAAGCTGCTTTGGAAAAAGGCACAGAAGTGGTGCTGGACTGCGGTGTGACGAAGATCCAGAAAAAGGCGGATCATTTTCAGATCTTTAGCGGGAAACGATCCTTTTCTGCAAAGAAGGTGATCCTGGCAGTCGGAGGCAAGGCTGCTCCGGCACTGGGGACTACTGGAGACGGATATGGTCTGGCACGCAGTATGGGTCATGAGACCACGACGATTTATCCGATCCTGACGGGGATCGAGTGCGGAGATCTGCAGAAGATCAAAGGCGTGCGAGCCAGGGGAACGGTACGCCTGTTCATAGAAGACCGGCTGCTGGCGGAAGAAACGGGAGAAATCCAGTTTACGGAAGACGGCATTTCTGGTATTTGCGTCATGAATCTGACTATGCATATCACAGCAGAAAAGGGAGTTTCGGTGCGGGAATCCCTGCAGCGTTATCATCTGGAACTGGATCTGGCACCGGATTTCTCAGAAAAAGAGCTGCTGCACAGGAAAAGCTCGTTCGGGATTTTGTCCTATGCTCTTTCTCAAATAGTCTCATTGGAGGACATAAAGGCGTGGAGACTTCCGGTGCGAGGTGTGAAGGGCTGGAAAAGTGCACAGTGCACGGCAGGCGGGATACGTCTGGATGAAATAGATATGCAGACGATGGAGTCCAGGATCGTGCCGGGATTTTATCTGGTGGGAGAAATCCTGGATGTACAAGGAAAATGTGGAGGCTTCAATTTGCAGAATGCCTGGGAGACTGGTATCCGGGCGGCACAGCATTTAAATGAAATATTGCTGTGAATATAGAAAACAGGAAATGAAAAAAACAGGAGCATGATGAGATACAGGATAAGTGAAATAAAGCTGGATATCAGGCAGTCACAAGAGGAGCTGCCGACTGCTGTACGAAAAAAAATAAAGAAGAAGGATCTGGACATACATGATCTGAAAATCATAAAAGAGTCTGTCGATGCACGGAAAAAACCGGATATAAAGAAAGTGTATACTTTAGAGTTTTCCTGCAGCCAGAAGCTTCCGCTGAAAGAAGCGGCGGAGAGAAGATATCAGGTGCCTGTTGCAGACGGTTCCGGAAAAGAGCGTCCCGTCGTGGTTGGATTCGGCCCTGCAGGCATGTTCGCAGGACTGATCCTTGCGGAAATGGGTCTTAACCCTGTTATCCTGGAACGAGGAGAACCGGTGGAGCAGCGCATCAGGACTGTTCAGAAATTCTGGAAGGAAGGCATCCTCGATCCGGAATCGAATGTTCAGTTTGGAGAGGGCGGTGCAGGAACGTTTTCCGACGGAAAGCTGACGACTGGAATCAAGGATATCCGCATCGGCAAGGTACTGGAAGAATTTGTGGAGGCTGGTGCAGATCCCAGCATTTTATATAAACAGAAACCCCATATCGGAACAGACAAGCTGCAGGGGATCGTAAGGAATATCCGCCGAAAAATCGAAATGCTTGGTGGAGAGATCCGCTTTGGAAACCGCCTGGAAGACATAAAGCTTTCAGGCGAGAACCAAGCGGGGGAGCGGACTTTGCAGCAAGTGGAAAAAGTGATCGTGCAAAAGCGAAAAGAAGATAAAAGCACAGAACTGTACGAACTGTCAACATCCTGTCTGATCCTGGCGACGGGTCACAGCGCGCGTGACACCTTCGAGATGCTGCGGGATCATGAAGCTGCCATGGAGCAGAAGCCGTTTTCGATCGGTGTGCGGATCCAGCATTTACAGAAAATCATCAATGAAGCACAGTATGGAGATGGAAGTCTTGCAGATATCCTGGGGCCTGCGGAATACAAGCTGCATCACAAGTGTGAAAACGGCAGAGGTGTGTATACCTTCTGTATGTGCCCGGGCGGTGAGATCATCGATTCCAGCTCGGAGCCTGAAACTGCCGTCACCAATGGCATGAGCGGATCCGCAAGAGATGGGGCATATGCGAATAGTGGGCTTTTAGTCGATGTGAAAACAGAAGATTTTAGATCGGAAGACCCGCTGGCGGGGATCGCTTTTCAAAAAAAGTACGAGAAACTGGCTTACCGTCAGGGAAACGGTAGTATACCGGAGACGACATATGAAAAATTCCGTGATGATATGACCGATCCTGTGCGAAACAGCCTGCCGGATTTTGCAGTGGATTCTATCGTGGAAGCCATGCCGCATCTGGGTCAAAAACTCTGTGGGTTCGATGCTCCGGAAGCAGTGATGAAAGCTGTGGAGACCAGGAGTTCATCGCCGGTCAGGATCCTGCGGGATGAATCAGGACAGAGCAGCATAGGCGGTCTTTTCCCGGCTGGAGAAGGCCCTGGATATGCAGGAGGGATCGTATCGGCCGCAGTCGATGGGATCCGTATGGCGGAAAAGGCAGCTTTAGTGATATTTTCCGAGAAACCGAATATACTGTAGCGTAAGATTGCATGAAGAAAATCCATGCGTGCTGCAGGAGGCGACCATGACAATACGAGAAGAACTTCTATTTGACTTTGCTGTGAATATGCCGAGAGTTTTAGTAACAGGAGAGACCACTGTGGTGGATAACGTCAAAAAACTGCTGGTTATGACAGATCGGCAGGTGGTGGTATCCAACGGCAGGCGCTGCACGTCCATTTCAGGGCATGGATTTGTCGTGACGAAGCTGAAGGAAGAGCGTATGCTCATAGCAGGTGAAGTGGATGAAATTCGGTTTTTTAAAACATTACAGGAAGATAAAGATCGAAGGAATCGATCCGAAGAGGATCCTCAATAAATGTCTGAAACACAAGATCACACTGGAGGATCTTCGCTGGAAAAACGATATCGCTTACACGGTCAGATTGCAGGGGGAGGATTATGAGCGGTTAAAGCAGCTGGCAGGACATAACTGTAAGCTGACGGTGCTGAAGGAAGGCGGTGCAATACCCCTTCTGCAAAGAGTAAAACGAAATATTGCAGCAGTCGCGGGTGCCTTTCTTTTAGGCACTCTGCTTTTTTATCAGAGCTTGTTTATCGCTGAAATACAGGTGGACGGATATCGGAGCCTGGATGAAGCGGAGATCCGTAAGACATTGCAGGATGCCGGTGTGTTTGAAGGAGCGCGAAAGCAGGGTGATTATGGAGAAGCAAAGGAACTGCTGTACAGTACATATGATGCTCTTACATGGGTAAGCTTTTATGAAGAGGGAAAGCTTCTTCATGTGGATCTGGCAGAAGGCGGGGATCCTATGGAAAATAAGGAAGAGGCATTGGATGTTCCTGTCGATATCGTTGCTTCTCAGGCCGGGATGGTTCAGAGGATCCTGCCGCTTCAGGGTAATGCAAAGGTGCAGAAAGGGGATTACGTCAACAAAGGTGATCTTTTGATCAGTGGGCGTTACAAGTATCACAGCACGGATTACAGCCGTGGAGACAAAGAATTCACACAGTACCAGCACGCTCATGGGAAGGTGTTGGCCAAGGTACCGTGTCACCTGGAATACTATTTTGAGAAAACGCAGCGTCAGAAGATAGAAACGGGGAGTTATTTCACCGGGATCGCCATTCATCTTGGAAATTTTGATTTCGATTCCACTAAGGGATGGGGCGGATATGAGGCTTCTGTACGAACGGAGCACAAGTTGTTGGATTTTGTCCATCTGTTACCATTTTCTGCTCATCTGGTCACGGTAAAAGAAGTGATGCTTTCTGAAAAAGAACGGACGCCGGAGGCTTTGCAGAAAACGGTGGAAGCAGCCCTGCGGGAGTATGAGAAAAAATCCTTAAAGGAAGGGGAGCGGATCCTGGATCAGGAAGTTACTTATACGGAAACTCCCGGATTGGTCAAGGCTGACGTTTTGCTGGAAGTTGAGCGAGACATCGGAGTGGAACAGAAAATAGACATAAAAAAGGAAGATGCTGAACGTGAAAAGAAATAATTTTCGAAAATGCCCAGGATATGGTATACTAGAAGCAGGTAAAAAAACGGAAATTTCCGCAAGAAAAAGGAGATCATGATTGGATAAAAGAGAAGGGGAGACCTCTGGTCTGCGCAGTCTATCCGTCAGTGACAGCATTGATCGCAGAGAATTGTTTGGCGGACTGGATCGAAATCTGGAAATCATAGAAAAGAATTTAAAAGTGGATATCATTCAGCGGGGAAACGAGTTGCTTTTAAAAGGTGAAAATTCACAGAAAGCGGAAAATCTGCTGAAGGAAATGATGGGCGTATTGGAAAAAGGAGGCAAATTGGATCAGCAAAAAATCAACTACATTGCAGATCTCAGCAATGAAGGAATATCCTACAAACAGGAAAATGTAGAAAAAGGGATCATCTGTTTTACACATGATGGAAAACCGCTGCGCCCCAAAACGCTGGGACAGAAGATCTATGTGGAGAGCATAAGGAATCACGATATCGTATTCGGGATCGGACCGGCAGGAACGGGGAAAACTTACATTGCGGTGGCGATGGCGGTCAATGCATTGAAGAACAAAGAGGTTCAGAAGATCATCCTGGCAAGACCTGCGGTGGAAGCGGGAGAACGGCTGGGATTTTTGCCGGGGGATCTGCAGGAAAAGGTGGATCCGTACCTGCGCCCGCTGTATGATGCGCTGTATGATGTTTTAGGTCGGGAAAGTGCAATGCGTCTGAAGGAGAAGGAAGTTATAGAAGTCGTTCCGTTGGCCTATATGCGAGGCAGAACGCTGGACAACTCCTTTATCATTTTAGATGAAGCGCAGAATACAACACCGGAGCAAATGAAGATGTTTTTGACTCGTATGGGGTTCGGATCCCGAGTAGTCGTTACAGGTGACGTCACTCAGATCGATCTGCCCAGAGGGAAAAAGTCGGGACTGATCGAAGCGCGTCGCGTTTTACGTGATGTGGAGGAGATACGGTTTTGTGAGCTGAAGGATGTCGATGTGGTGCGCCACCAGCTGGTAAAGAAAGTGATCAAGGCGTACGATGATTATTATCGAAAGCATCCGATAAACGAAGAAGGCGAGGAATAGATCCATGAGATTATTATGTGACGAGGAACGTATCCCGCAGCAGGGTGCAATGCTCCTGGGAACGCTCGAGCAGGCGGCAGTTCTCTGCCTGAAGGAAGAAGGGATTCCAGACGAACGAGTCGAAATCAGTCTCTCCTTTGTTTCAATAGAAGAGATCCATCAGCTGAACAAAATGTACCGCCAGGTGGATCGTCCTACCGATGTACTGTCCTTCCCTATGATCGAGGATTTTAATGAGATCGACTGGGAGGATGAAGAGGAGGAGATTCTGCTGGGAGACGTGGTGATCTGTCTGGAGCAGGCGCAGAAACAGGCTGAGGAGTATGGTCATTCACAGATGCGTGAAATCGTTTATCTGTTTGTCCACAGTGTGCTGCACCTTCTGGGATACGATCATATGGAAGAGTCGGACAAGGTTCAGATGCGTCAGCAGGAAGAGCTCATCATGGATGCTTTAGATTTGAAAAGGAGCGTATAGATGGAACAGAAAAACATTCCTGAAATCGACCGCAACACGGCGAAATCTCTCTTTGAACTTGCCAGAGCAGCCAGTGACAAGGCGTATGCGCCGTTTTCGCATTATAAGGTGGGAGCGGCATTGCTGACAAAGGGTGGAAAAGTTTATACCGGAGTGAATATCGAAAATTCATCTTTTGGAGCAACGATCTGCGCGGAGCGGACTGCTTTTGTCAAGGCTATTTCAGAAGGAGAACGAAAATTTGAGGCTATTGCCATTTATGGATCAGGCAGTGAAGCGGTTCCCTGCGGGATCTGCAGACAGTTCATGTTCGAGTTTGCACCGCAGATCATCGTTATCACGGCGGATGATCCACAGCAGCTGCATATCAGACCGCTGAACGTGCTTTTGCCGGAAGGATTCCGGCTGGAAGGAGGGAATGCATGAAAACAGGTTTTGTAGGCATTATTGGTCGCCCTAATGTAGGGAAGTCCACGCTTCTGAATGCGATTTTAGGGGAAAAGATCGCTATCACGACGGAAAAACCGCAGACGACACGTAATGCGATCCGCGGCATTTACACCCATTACAGCGATGATGAACTTCCGGAAGATCTGCAGATGATTTTTATCGATACGCCGGGGATCCATCGCCCGAGGACGAAGCTGGGATCGTATATGACCGATGCGGCGATCGGTACACTGAAAGAAGTGGACGCCATAATTTTTATTGTAGACGATAAACTTTCAGATGGTCCAGGAGACAAATATATAGTGGATCTGCTGGATGATGTCGTAACGCCGAAGATTCTGGTTATCAACAAGATCGACAAGATGCAGCCGGATGAATTCGCTGAAATCTACAAGGAGTATGAGGACCTCGGTCTTTTTGAGGAGATCATAGGCGTTTCTGCAAAGGAAGGGACACACGTAGAAAACGTGATCAAAGAAGTGGCGCAATTCATGGAAGAAGGCCCGATGTACTTCCCGGACGATATGATCACAGAACATCCGGAACGGTTTGTGGTCAGTGAGATCATAAGGGAAAAGATACTGATGTATCTGCAGGACGAGGTGCCTCATGGAGTGGCTGTGGAGATCGAACAGTACAAAGAGGAAGAAAAAATCACGAAAATCCATGCTGTGATTTACTGTGAAAAGAAATCTCATAAAGGAATGATCATCGGAAAAGGTGGTCGAAAACTGAAGGGGATCGGTAAAAGTGCCCGGGAAGAAATCGAGGTGTTGCTGGGGACCAAGGTTTATCTGGAACTGTGGGTGAAGGTAAAAGAAAACTGGAGAGACAGTGATGTCGCACTTTCCAATTTCGGGTATAAGGAGTAGGTGAAAAGCATTGCTTACGGATACAGAAGGAATCGTACTCAGGCAGATCAAAACTTCATACAATCGCCGGATGATCCTGCTGTTTTCGAAAAAATACGGAAAAATCAGTGCAGGAACCAGTATTCAGGAAAAAGGCAGAGGTAAGAGCTCTCTGGCACTGCGTCCCTTTACTTACGGCAGATATGAGCTTTTTAAGAATCGAGACAGTTATAATATCAACAGTGCTGATGTGATCAAAAGCTACTATGCGATCGGAGAAAACGTGGACAAGTATATGAATGGGGCGTACGTTCTGGAATTTACCGAACGTGTGCTCTCGGAAGGGGTTCCGGCACCGGGGATCTTTCATTTGCTGCTTGATTTTTTTGATCTTCTTGAGAGCAGGGACAGAGGAATAGGTACCCTTGTGCTGGGGTATCAAATAAAGCTGTTCAAGTATGCGGGCGTGGCTCCGCAGGTAGATCGATGTGTCCATTGCGGGGAGAAAAAAGAAGCATATAAATTCAGCATTCCGGAAGGCGGGATTTTGTGCCAGGAATGCTGGGAAAAAATGCAGAATCAGCAGGACAAAGCAGAACAGAAGAGCTTTTGCACAGAAAATTCACAGCAGCATACATTGATTTATGATCCTGAATTTGGTATAGTAAACATATTGAAGTATTTTACGATCAACTCCTTAAAGAATCTTAAAAACCTTGCATTAAAAGAGGATACCGGTCGGTTGCTGCAGAAACTTATACGAGAATATGCAGCATATCATTTAGACGCTTCGGATCTGAAAAGTGAAAAGCTGATCTGAGGTATAGTAACAGGAGGGAAATGATGGAAATCACGTTAGAAAAAATCGAATTAGTCAAAGATAGAACAGGCGTTACGTACGCAGAAGCTAAGCAGGCTCTGGAAGAAACCGACGGCAGTGTGGTAGATGCTATCATCGCCATTGAGGAAATCATCAATACAGGAGAAAAGAAAAAAGGCTTCGGGAAAAAAGGAGAAGCACTGTTTTCGCGCCTGAAAGAGATCGTTAAAAAGGGTAATGTATCGAAGATCCAGGTCAAGAAAGACGGAGAATTGGTTCTCAACGTTCCTGTTAATGCTGGTCTTGTGGGAGTGGTAATTGCACCGATTGCTGCAGTAGTGGCTGTGGTAGCGGCATTTGGATTCAAGTGCTCCATCGAGATCATCAAGACAGATGGAACTATCATAGATGTAAGCGATGCTGTAACGGATGCTATGGGATCTGTTGCAGAAAAGAGCAGTACGGTTGCTGGAGAAGTGAAAGAACGCAGCACGACCTGGTATCAGAAGGGTCTTGAGAAAGCCGGTGAAGCGGTAAGCAGGATCAAGAAGGCCGGAGAAGAAGTCGCTGATGCAGCAGAAGAACTTTATGAGGAAAGTCGTCTTGACGGTGAAGACGAAGATGAGACAGATGCTCCTTGTGAAGCAGCCGATACAGCAGAAGGTGCGGGCGAGACTGCAGAGAAACAGGAAGAAACGGCTGAGAAAGAATAATCGATTTATATGGAGTAAAAAGTATGAGCACAGAAGTGACAATGGAAAAATTGACAGCCCTGGCGAAAAATCGCGGATTTATTTATCCGGGATCAGAAATTTACGGTGGGCTTGCCAATACGTGGGACTACGGTCCGCTTGGTGTGGAATTCAAGAACAACGTAAAAGATGCCTGGAGAAGAAAGTTTGTACAGGAATCCAAGTACAATGTAGGTCTTGATGCAGCGATCCTCATGAATCCGCAGACCTGGGTGGCTTCGGGTCACGTGGGCGGATTCTCCGATCCTCTGATTGACTGTAAGCAGTGCAAAGCAAGATTTCGCGCCGACAAGCTTATCGAAGATTATATGAAAGAAGCAGAAGGCGTTGAAGAACCCGTAGTAGACGGATGGCCAAATGAAAAGCTGGAAAGCTACATCCAGGAAAAGGGCATCAAGTGTCCGGAATGCGGCAAGGCTGATTTCACCGGTATCCGTCAGTTTAACCTGATGTTTAAGACGTTCCAGGGTGTTACGGAAGATTCTCAGTCTGAGATCTATCTTAGACCGGAAACAGCACAGGGGATCTTCGTAAACTTTAAGAATGTACAGAGAACTTCCAGAAAAAAGATCCCGTTTGGTATCGCACAGGTAGGTA
>OKRW01000305.1_pt1 | contig 50208 bp, 38 predicted proteins | sample 1601151 | NCBI WGS metagenome assembly OKRW01 (sample SAMEA3541471, study PRJEB24748) | human gut metagenome | biome: human gut; feature: human-associated habitat; material: faeces | place: China | collected 2012 | reverse complement strand
GGCGCCCCAGACCGTCCGCGTGGCCCCAGCCGCACCGGCTCGCCCGGCCGCGACCTGCCTACTCATCGACCGCCAGTCCGGCCGCACCTTCACAGCCTCGGCGCCGCGCACCATCATCGGCCGCGAGCGCACGCCTGGCGGCGTGCTGCTGCGCGACCCCAATGTCTCGCGCAGCCACGCCGAGCTCAGCTTCGACGGCCAGGGCTGGCGCATCCGCGACCTCAACTCCACCAACGGCACGCTCGTGAACGACGTCGATGTCGACGAGTGCCCCCTGCGCGATGGCGACCTCATCACGCTGGGCCTCACGAACCTCGAGTTCCGGGAGAACTAGCATGATCGACCTCGTCCTCTTCATAGGCCGCATCGCCCTCGTGGCCATCCTGTACCTCTTCCTCTTCGTTGTGATGAAGACGGGCATCGGCCTCGTCAAGGGCCAGCGCAAGGATGCCGCGATCTGGTGCGTCGACGTCGACAAGGGCCCGCGCAACCTGCGCGGCCTGCACGTCGACATGCTAGGGCCGGTGGTCGTGGGTCGCTCGCAGTCGAGCGACATCGTCATCAACGAGCCGTTCGTCTCGTCCACGCACGCACGCTTCACGCTGCAGGGACCGGCGCTCGTGCTCGAGGACCTCAACTCCACCAACGGCACGCTCGTCAACGGGCGCGCCATCATCGACCCCGTAACGCTGCGCGACGGCGATGAGGTCCAGGTGGGCGACGTGGTCATGAGGGTGAGCCGCCGATGAGTGACGTCGAGCAGGACACCCCCAGACGCAAGGGCTCGACGGGCCCCATCCCCATCGTCACGCGCATGGCGCACGCGGCGGAGGGGCTGGCCGAGGCGCGCCGCGCAAGGCACACGGCGCCCATGACACCCATGGCCCAGACCGCCATCGACCTCGACGCGCGTCCCGGCGGCGGGGTCGAGATGGGCGCAGACACGCGCCTCTCGTGGGCGGCCCGCACCGACGTCGGCCTGGTCCGCAGTCACAACGAGGACTCCTACCTCGTGCGCAACCCCCTCTTTGGCGTCTGCGACGGCATGGGCGGACACGCCGCCGGCGAGGTCGCGAGCGCCATTGCCGTGCGCACGATTGCCAGCCACGCCCCCGAGCACGCCGACGACGCGCTGATGGGCGCTGCAGTCGAGGCGGCCAACGAGGCCGTCATCCAGGGTGCCGAGACGGGCGAGGGCAAGCCCGGCATGGGCTGCACCGCAAGCTGCTGCCTCATCGAGGGCACGCAGATGGCCGTGGCCCACGTGGGCGACTCGCGCATCTACCTGCTGCACGCCGGCACCCTCGTGCGCGTCACGCACGACCACTCCTATGTCGAGGAGCTCGTCGACGCCGGGGAGATCACGGCCGACGAGGCGCGCGTCCACCCCTCGCGCTCCATCATCACGAGGGCCCTGGGCTCCGACCCCGACATGTACGCCGACCACTTCACCCTCGCCGTCGAGCGCGGCGACCGCGTGATCGTCTGCTCCGACGGCCTCTCCTCGATGGTGCCCGACAGCCAGATCGAGGCCCTCGCCGTCTCGAGCGCCACGCCCATCGACTGCACCAACGAGCTCGTGAGCGCCGCCCTCGCCGAGGGTGGCCACGACAACGTGTCGGTCATCGTCGTCGACGTCGTGAGCGACGGCCGAGAGGAGCAGAGGCGCCTGGCGCGCCGACGCGCCGTCCTCGGATGCCTTGGCGCCCTCGCGGGCCTCGTCGTCGCCGTGGGCATCGTGCTCGCGCTCATCGTGAACAACTCCTGGTACATCGGCACCGACGCCGGAAACGTTGGCATCTACAAGGGCATTCGTGGCTCTTTCCTGGGCATTCCCCTGTCGGAGCTCGAGGAGACCACCTCCGTGAAGTTGCAGGACCTGCCCGAGGCCACGCAGCACCAGCTCGCGAGCGGCATCACGGTCGAAAACGTCGACAAGGCCCGCAGCACCGTGAGCGCCTACGCCACCCAGATCGAGGAGGAGCAGGCGAAGGCCCAGAAGGCCGCGTCCGACGCCCAGTCGGAGAGCACGGACGGCTCGGTTGGAAGCGAGTCGGGAGACGCGGGCCCCGAGGCCGCGCAGCCGCAGAACGCACAGGGAGGCGAGTGACATGGCACATGCAATCGGAGGTTCCAGGCGCACGACCGAGCTGCTCCTGCTGTGCACGGGTGCCATCCCGGTGCTGCTCCTCTACTCCATGTACGTGATGAACACCGGGGCCGAGCTCAACCTCACCACGCTCGCCGTGCCCATCGGTCTCATCGTGGCCTTCATCGCGGCACACATCGGCGTGCGCGTGTTTGCCCCCGGCGCAGACCCGGCCATCCTGCCCATCGTCTTCGTGCTCTCGGGCATCGGCATCACCTTCGTGACGCGCCTTGCCCCCGAGGACGCAACGGGCCAGGTGGTCTGGCTCTTCGTGTCGGTCGCCACGATGGTGGGCGTGCTCGCGCTCGTCCCCAACCTCGACCGCCTGGCCCAGTACAAGTACACGATTGGCATCGCGGGCGTGGCCCTGTTGCTGCTACCCGCCCTCGTGGGCACCGAGATCTACGGCTCCAAGCTGTGGATTCGCGTAGGCTCGTTCTCCTTTCAGCCCGGCGAGATCGCCAAGGTGCTCATCGCCGTCTTCCTCGCGGCCTATCTGTCCGAGAACCGCGAGCTGCTGAGCGCCTCCTCGCACAAGGTGGGTCCCTTCACGCTGCCACGCCTGCGCATGCTCACGCCCATGCTCGTCATGTGGGGCATGTGCCTGCTCGTCGTCATCTTCGAGAGGGATCTGGGCAGCGCGGCGCTCTTCTTCACCATGTTCGTGGTCATGCTCTACGTCGCCACGGGCCGCATCGGCTACGTACTCGTGAGCCTCGTTTTGCTCGCGATTGGCGGAGCCCTCTGCTACCAGCTGTTCAACCACGTCCGCGTGCGCTTCCAGATCTGGCTCGACCCCTTCGCCGACCCGTCCGGCTCGGGCCTGCAGATCGTGCAGTCGCTCTTCTCCATCGCAGACGGCGGCCTTGCCGGAGCCGGCATCGGCAAGGGCATGCCCACGCTCATCCCGGTCGTCAAGAGCGACTTCATCTTCTCTGCCATCGCCGAGGAGATGGGCCTGTTGGGCGGCTCGGCCGTGCTGCTGCTCTTCATGCTGTTCGCCATCCGCGGCCTTGCCACCGCAGCGCGCGCCAAGAGCGACATGAGCGCCTTCACGGCCGTGGGCCTCGTGGCGTCGCTGTCGTTCCAGGCCTTCCTCATCGTAGGCGGCGTCACGCGCCTCCTGCCCCTCACGGGCGTCACGCTTCCGTTCATGAGCCAGGGCGGCTCGTCGCTGCTCTCGAGCTTCATCGTCGTGGCGCTGCTGCTGCGCGCCGGCGACGAGGGCACGGGACGCGGCACCCTCCCCGCAGGCGACGGCACCACGAGCGCGGCCTCGCCGCTCGCGGCGCTGGGAGCCACCGGCCAGGCGGCCACCATGCAGGGCAAGCACGCCCGCGCGAGCTTTGGCCTGGGCACCCCCGAGGGTGGCGTGCTGGGCCGCGTTGCCCTGAGCAACCGCCTCACCTCGCTCGTGACGTTCTTCGCCATCCTGTTTGCCCTGCTCATCGCCAACCTCACCTACATCCAGGTGATCAAGGCCGCAGACTACCAGGAGATGCCCAACAACAACCACACCATCGCCCGCAGCGCCTACGTGCAGCGCGGCGCCATCCTCACCTCCGATGGCGTGACGCTCGCCGAATCGCTCAAGCAGGCAGACGGCACCTACGTGCGCACCTACCCGCAGGGCTCGCTCGCGGCGCACACCGTGGGCTACCTTTCGACCCAGTACGGCGCCACGGGCGTCGAGGCCTCGATGAACGACTCGCTCACCGGCCACGCCGACTACTCCAATTGGCAGAGCACACTCTACTCACTCGCCGGCGTGAGCCAGCCGGGCAACTCCGTGGTGCTCACCCTCGACTCTCGCATCCAGCAGGCCGCCGAGGAGGCACTGCAGGGCCACGTGGGCGCCATCGTTGTGCTCGACCCGAGCACGGGCGCGGTGCTCGCCAAGGCCTCCTCGCCCACCTTCACCTACGGCGAGATCTCCAACATCCTCTCGGGCGGCGACTCTAACGGCGAGCTGCTCGACCGCTCCACGGGCGCCCTGTACACCCCGGGTTCCACGTTCAAGACCGTGACGCTGTCCGCGGCGCTCGACTCCGGCCAGTTCACGCTCGACTCACCCATCTCGGGTCCCGCGTCGATCGAGATTGGCGGAGCGGCCGTCACCAACATGCACAACGACGACTTTGGCGAGACGAACCTGCGCGACGCCTTCGCCCACTCGTCCAACACCTCGTACGGCCAGGTTGCCACGCAGCTCGGCGCCGACACGCTTGTGCGCTACGCCCGCGCCTTTGGCTTTGGCACCTCGCTTGGCCAGGACTTCTCCACCGCCACCTCGCTCATGCCCGATCCCAGCGAGATGACCGAGTGGGAGACCGCCTGGGCAGGCGCCGGCCAGCCCGTGGGCGAGCACGCGAGCCCCGCCGGCCCGCAGGTCACCGTGATGCAGGGGGCGGTCATCGCCGCGGGCATCGCCAACGGCGGCGTTGTCATGAACCCCTACGTCGTCGACCACGTGCTTTCGCCCGAGGGCGTCACCGTGAGCACCACGGCCCCCAAGAGCCTGGGCCAGGCCATCACCGCCGAGACGGCCGAGCAGGTCAAGGAGGCCATGCTCGAGGTTGTCCAGAGCGGAACCGGCGTTGCCGCGCAGGTTCGCGGTGCGCGCGTGGCGGGCAAGACGGGCACGGCCGAGCAGGGCGGCCACGTGAACTCCGCGTTCATCGGCTTTGCCCCCTACGACAGCCCCACGCTGGCCATCTCGGTCTACCTCGAGGGCTCCGACACCGACGACGTCTCGGGCCTGGCCGCCCAGCTCGCCGGCCAGGTGCTCTCCAAGTCCCTGAACGCCCAGGCCCAGGGAAGTGATCAGTGATGACGGCACGAGATTCGCGGGTTACACCCGCCTGTCCTGAAGCCGGCCTCGCGGCCGTGGCCTCACGACGAACACGAACTCCGCGGAGGCACAAACTGACAGCCCCGCGACAGGCATTTGATGCGATGATTGAACAATGGCGCGCCAGCGGGCGCGAGTACTCGATGGGAGCAGAGCATGGCAGATAGGGTTCTCGGCGGACGCTACACCGTCCAGGACAAGATTGGCATCGGTGGCATGGCCACCGTCTACCGTGGCCTGGACGAGGTGCTCGGCAGGACGGTCGCCATCAAGACGATGCTGCCGCAGTATGCGGCCGACCCGTCGTTCGCGGCTCGCTTCAAGCAGGAGGCCCAGGCGGCCGCCGCACTCCAGAGCCCCTACATCGTGGGCGTCTACGACTGGGGCAAGGACGGCGACACGTACTACATCGTGATGGAGTACCTGCGCGGCACCGACCTCAAGACCGGCATCAAGCGCCATGGTGCACTCGACTGCCGCAAGGTGGCCCAGATTGGCTCGCAGATCTGCCAGGCGCTCTCCGTGGCGCACGGGCACGACATCATCCACCGCGACATCAAGCCACAGAACATCATGGTGCAGCCCGACGGCAACATCAAGGTGATGGACTTTGGCATCGCCCGCGCCAAGAACAGTCACCTCACGGCCGACAACTCGGTGCTGGGCACCGCCCACTACGTCTCGCCCGAACAGACGCAGGGCAAGGAGCTTGGTCCGCAGTCTGACCTCTACTCCCTGGGCATCGTGATGTACGAGGCCGCCACCGGTCGCGTGCCGTTCGACGGCGACGACGCCATCTCGGTGGCGCTCAAGCAGGTCAACGAGCAGCCGGTGCCACCCAGCCAGATCAATCCCAACATCGATGCCACACTCGAGGGCATCATCCTCAAGTGCATGCGCAAGAACCCGGCCGAGCGCTTCCAGACGGCCGACGAGCTGCGCCGCGTCCTCAACGACTACCTCGCGGGCCGCATCGTGAACCTGGGCGAGGCCACCTCGCTCATCACCGCGGCGCCCACCTCCCAGCTCAACCGCACGCCCGGCGGCCGCACGCAGGCCATGCCCCGCGCCGCCGTGACCCCCACGGCCACCGGTCGCATCCCGGCCTCCGGCTCCACGCAGGGTGGCGTCCAAGTGCCCGAGGAGAAGAAGGGTGGCAAGGGCAAGGTTGCCGCCATCGTCATTGGCGTCATCATTGCCATCGCGCTTATCGCGGGCGGCGCCATGGCCATCATGGGCAACGGCTCGGCCACCAAGGCGATGCCCAACCTCGAGGGCATGACCAAGGACGAAGCCACGGCCAAGCTCGCCGAGGCCGGCGACGGCTTCTACATCGTGAGCACGTCCGAGCAGTACAACGACGACATCGACGAGGGGAAGCTCATTAGCCAGGACCCCGCGCGTGACACGCAGTGCAGCAAGGGCACCAAGGTCACGCTCGTGTTCTCCAAGGGCAAGAAGCCCGCGGCCACCGTCACCGTGCCCAACCTCAAGAACATGACGCCGTCCTTGGCCGAGGCGGCGCTGGCCAAGCTCAACCTCAAGGGCGCCGTGGGCGAGTCCGTAGAGTCGTCCGAGGTCGAGAACGGCAAGGTCGCGAGCCAGGACCAGGCCGCCGGCAGCGACGCCAAGGAGGGCGACACGATCACGTATCACCTCTCCACGGGCGTTGGCAAGGCCGATGCGGGCAACCACGCGGGCGAGTACTACCTAACGGTCCAGAGCGAGCTCACGAGCGCCGGCTTCACCAACGTGAAGGTCGACCGCGAGTACAGCGATTCCGTCGAGAAGGACTGCGTCATCAGCCAGAGCCCCACGGGCAGCCAGAGCAAGGACACGCAGATCACGCTTGTGATTTCCAAGGGTCCCAAGCCCAGCTCCAACACGAGCACGGGTGGCAACAACTCGGGTACCACGGGCGGCAACGGCTCCACCTCCTCCGGTGACTCGAGCTCCACGGGCGACTCCGAGGCCAGCGGCTCCGACGCGTCCACCCAGTCGAACCACTAGCAGCTCGACGCATAGGCAAGCCAACTGCGAGGCCATCCTCTCCCGAGGGTGGCCTCACTTCTTATGTGCGCAACGTATCGGCAGCGGGAAGCGCGGTGTCACCGGCCGCAAACGCCCCATCGGTTATGCACGTCTCGCAGCCGTCAGATATGTCAAACCAATGGCTAGATATGCCCACTCAAACCTGCCATCGGTTGTGCATGTCCAGCGCCTCCCAAACGTGTCAAACCGATGGTTCCAATCCGGCCGGACACGACCAATGCCGAGAAGGACGCCGCCGCTTAAACGCCCCATCGGTTATGCACGTCTAGTGCCGCTCAGACGTGCCAAACCAATGGTGAGAACCACCCACCCCAAACGCACCATCGGTTGTGCACGTCCAGCGGGCCTCAAACGTGCCAAACCAATGCTGAGAAGCGCAATATAGCAAGGCCCTCGGCTCACAATCGAACCGAGGGCCCACACACCCGCTATGCAGCTCTCTCTAACTGCGACGGCGACGCATCAGCATGCCAACGCCCGCAACGGCGGCACCAATCACGGCTGCGGCAACGGGCGCCACGTACGAAGTCTCGTCACCCGTCTGCGGAATGGCATTCGAGCCGTCCTTCTTGTCGTTAGCCTTGTCACCAGCGGGAGACACCTTCGAGCCATCGTCCTGGCCCTGCTCCCCAGAGTCTCCGCCCTTGCCCGCATCACCGGTACCAGCGTTACCACCCTGGCCGCCAGAGCCACCATGTTCGCCCGAATCCGCCTTCTGGTACATCAGCGCAAAGGGCGAGAAGGAATCGACCGCAAACTTCACGTAGCTCTTGCCGCCAATCTCGACCTTCTCGGTATCGATGAGCTCGGGAGGATTGCTCTCGAGGAAGATGCTCGGATCATCATCAGAGTTGCGATCGAGGCCCTTGAAGTGCACGATCTTAAAGCTCGAATTGGGGTTGGCGTCCTCGGGCACGGGCCAGTAGACGTTCATCTTCTGGCCCTCGCCCATGGTCACGTAGGCATTGCCGTTGGTCGTATCGACGAGGTCGAGGTACTTGAACTCGTAGGCGTACTTCCCGTCGGGATTCATCTTCTCGTCGAGATAGCTCTTGAGCGCAGAGTCATCCAGGCTCTCATCGACCATGAGCTTCACGCCCTCGGGCTCGGCACTGATGCCAGAGTCATTGACGAAATACTCGGTTCCATCCTGAGCCGTGCCCGCGAGGAAGCCATCGCCCTCGGCAGCGGTGGGCTCGCCATTGGCGATGTCCGCATAGACCTCGTCGGTGTTGGCACGGATCGTGAGGGTGCTCGAGCCAAGCTTTACCGGGCGGGAGATAGTCCTGCCATCGACAGTTGCAGTGATGCGCAGTTTGCTCACGTCGAGGCCGCCTGTATACGCGTTCACCTTGAACTGTCGAAACTGGTCGGTGACCGAGGCAACAAAGTCGGTGTTATCCATGACGTTGCCGCTCTCGTCCTTAAATTGAACGCGGAATGGAATCGTCTCGCTAGCGCCATCCACCTGGCTCGGCAGAATCTTGTAAATGTAGACCTTGCGGCCGTTCATCGTGACGTGGCTCTGATCCTCATTGCCATAGAGCTCGAGCGACCAGCTGCGCGTGGTTCCGGTGCTTGGGTCATTGTAGGTAAGCGCCACCTTGTCCGTAAGATTCACGGCATTGTCATCCGTACCGCCAAGAAGGTCGTTGATGCTCTGGGGCAGCACGAAGTAGAAGCCCATCTCGGGGAAGTCGTTGCTCACAAACGTGCCATCATCGCCAATGACACCGCTGTAGCCCTCGCCACCCGTGTAGACGGTGAGGTTCATCGGAGCCACCGTAGCCGAAATGGCGTCGACGTCGCCCTTGGCAATCTGCCACATGTGATAGGAGTCGTGATCGGTAGGGTCGGCATCCCCAACGCGCTTGAGGTAGAGGCCATCGCAGATTGCGTCGTCATTACCCAGGACGAAGACCTCCTGCGCAGGGGCATCGTTGTCCTGGGCGGCAGAGAGCACGTAGTTCTGCCCCACCTCGGGCATGGCAAGGTTCTCATAGTTGTCGGCCGCAACGGTATAAACCGTGCTGGAGCCGGTCGAGGTGCCATCGATGCACAGCGGGATGTCTCCCCCGTCACTCGTACCGTCATAATTCTTGCTCACAACGGGGAGGCGTAGCTCGGCGTTATTACCCTGGTAGTCACCACCAACCTCAGAGGCGTTCATGAGGGCCATCGCGCCCGCATTGGTCACGTTGCCATTAAACGTTGCCGTGCCCTTGCTTGCGAGAAGACCCTGCTCGCCCACGGAGGTATTGCCCTGAACCCACAGGTCAAAGTTGTGATTCTTTGCTCCCGACTCAGACGTGAACTCCTGGTTCCACGTACCGTCGATGGTCGCGTCGCCATAGACCCACATGTGGTTGTCGCTCGTCGTGGTAAGTGTGCTTCCCTGCTCGATGTCGACGCCACGAACCCAGTCATGGTCCTCGAGGGTGACGTTGGAGCCGTTGACCAGGTTCACGCTCTCGCACTCCTGCACAAAGGGAATCGTAGCCTCGGCACCATCGAAGATCACTGTGGGCATCACGCCATGGTCGGGCAGCTTGCTTGCCTGTACACCCGAGACACCAAGGCGGATGTTGGGCTTGCCTGTCACCGCAATGGTGGAATTGGCCGGAGCCGTCGCGGAGTCAGTGCCAAAGAGCAGGGCCCAGTCGCCGCCGTTAACCGTAATCGACAGAGCGCCAGCGGACGAATCACCAACCTCGGTGTAGAGGCCAAAAATGCCAGCCTGGTCGTAGTCGCCGCCGTAGTTGCTGTCCCTCAACTCGACGTCGGTCAGCGTCATGCCAAGGGCACCCGTAACGGCCGTGTCATCAGCACCATAGATGTTGCCAACATGGCTGCCGTGCACGGTTACCGTCACGTCGCCCTTGACGTCCGCGTGCTTGGAGCCATAAATCTCGGGGGTATCGCTGCGCGTTGGCTGGGAGCCACGGTCCCAGCCCCAAACGTTCTCGTAGGCATCGACAGTCACGCTGCCGCCAACCTGGTACTTGCCGCTCTCAAAGTTAGACATCATGTCGCCGGCACCAAAGATTCCCCAGTTGGCATTAATCCTGAGCACGCGGTCGGTATTCTCGTAGTCCGGCGAACCCGCGATGATGTGGGCGCTGCCGTCAACGACGGACTTGTCGACGTACTCGCGCTGGGCGCTGATACCGTTGCATCGACCGGCACGCGCCTCAATGGTGAGGTCGCCTTTGATTTCGCAGCCGCTCGTTCCGTCAATTGCCGGGGTGCCGGTACCACCGTTGTCATAGACAAGCTTGGCGTTGCCGTCGACGGAAACATAGCTGGTAGCGGTGCTCGAGCTCGTTCCGTCTCCCAGCACGCTTGCCGGTGTCAGCTTGTTGCCGCCGCACATCGCAACGTTGCCAGAGACCTCGAGGTAGGTATCCCCGTGAACCGAGCCGGCAAGGCAACCACCCACGATGTTGTGAGAGCCGCTAGCGGAGCCAACGTTAACGGAACCAGTACCCGCAATTACGAGGTAGGTGCTATCGACATCGGCACCATTCGCGCCGGCGTACATCGTAATAGAGAAGTCAAACGTGCTGGCAGTGGTAAAGACCGTGCGATGACCGTTGCAGAACAGCGTGCTGCCCTTCACGTGCACGTTGTCAAATGTGCAGTCGCCGGCAAGGTAGCCGGTGTAATAAAAGTCAAGCGTAGCCTGGGTGTCGCCCGAGCTCGTCACGGTAATGCTCTTGCCCTCCGCACCAAAGGTGGCACGGTAGTTGGCGGCAGGGACCTTGAACGTCTCGCCACCCTTGAGCTCAATCGTTGCCTCATTGTCTGAGGAAGAGGCAATGGCGGTCAGCGCCTGGGTCAGATCGTCGTTCGTCTCGACCGTATAGGTAGAGCCACTGACGGCGACGGACCGAGCCGCTGAGGCTGCCTGGGATTCCACCCGTGGCGTCTGGGGCTCTGACTGGTTGGCCGAGGCATCGGGCTCGTCGTTCGTCTCGGCATCATCTGCAGGGTTCGTCTCCACAGGCGTCTCGGGCGTCTCTACGGGAGCTGCATCGCTGAGCTCGGGCTCAGCGACAACCCCCCCCCGAACGTCCTGCGCGGTGCTTTCGATCTGCTCGGCCACCGCCAAGGCTGGAATTGCGTTGATCGCAAGCGAGGCCGTTAAAAAGTATGCTAACGCACGCCGTAATCTCGGCTTTTTCACGGGGCAGTCCTTTCTCCTTTGCGATATGCCAGTTAGTCGCTCAGTCAATGACACAGAAGGAGAAACCGATTGTCATACCGCCCCAGTAGCAATTAAGTTCTAGCACCGTTGTATGAGGGCAGTGACAAGGGGGGGGGTTAAAATTCCGCGAACGGTAACAGATTTGCCTCGTCTTACAACCGCGTTCTTGAGGATGGAAAGGCCGGTATGGCATTCATTCGATGGCCAACCTGACACGAAGAGGCCAACGCACAAACCTGCCATCGGTTGCACACGTCCAGCGCCTCCCAAACGTGCCAAACCGATGGGACGTTGTCGCAAACGTGCGCAACCGATGGGACGAAAACGTGCGCGGCGGCACTCGTACCCACCACGCGCACAACAAAGCGGGCCGGGGAACGTATCTCCGACCCGCGTAATGTCTGGTGCCCCCGGCGCGATTCGAACGCGCGACACCCGCTTTAGGAGAGCGGTGCTCTATCCCCTGAGCTACGGAGGCGGTTATGTCACCGGCCGGGCCGGCACGCGCGCAAGTGCGAGCGAACTATTATTCTACGCTACTTGCTCGACTTCTTCTCGGCGCGCTCGCGCTCCTCCTCATCGTGGAGGTTGGCAAGCTGCTCGCGGCGCTTCTTGGGACTCAGACTCGCGACCTTGTCCTGGGTCTCGTTGCGCAGCGGACGAATCTTCATCCACTCGTACACGAGCGAGGTGATGATGAACACATAGGCCAGCGCAAGCGAAATCACGGACAGGATGCCGCCGGTCGTCTGCAGGTTGTACATGTTGGAGCTATCGGACGCTCCAGTGTAGCCGGAGGCAAACGAGCAGACCACGAAGACGAGGCCCAGTACCAGGAAGACCCACCAGACGCGACGACGCTTCGCGTATAGCTCGTTGCGCTTGAGCAGGGCGTTGGTGAGGGTGTTGAAGATGTCCTCCTCCTCGCGCTCAGCGCGGCGGACCTCCTTCTTCTCCTCCTTCGTCATGCCGGCGGTCGACGTGGAGCCGTCAGGGTTCTTCTTCTTGGTGACAACGCGCACCGACGAGCCGGCATCGCGAACGGGCTTGGCCTTGGTCGGGCTCTTGCGCGTCATGCCAGACGAGACCTGCTTCTTCTCGTCCTCGCCCTGAGGCATGTTTCGCTTGTTGAACGGACTACGCTGGGACATTGCTCTCCTTCATTGGAACGAACTTCTCGCCGGTGATGATCTCGTAGGCCTCCTGATAGCGCTTCGAGGCACCCTCAATCACCTCGGCGGGCAGGTGCGGCGGCTCGCCCGTCATGTCCCAGTTTGCGCGCAGCCAGTCACGAACGTACTGCTTGTCAAAGCTGGGCTGGACGTGGCCCTCGCTGTAGCCCTCCGCGGGCCAGAAGCGGCTAGAGTCGGGCGTCAGGCACTCGTCGATGATGGCGAGCTTGCCATCGATGAAACCGAACTCGAACTTCGTGTCGGCGATGATGATGCCACGCGTCGCGGCGTACTCGGCCGCGGCGTTATAGATGGCCAGGGACGCGTCGCGCAGCTGCGTGGCAACGTCCTCGCCCACGATCTGGGCGCAGCGCTCGAACGAGATGTTCTCGTCGTGGTCACCAAGGGCGGCCTTGGTCGAAGGGGTAAAGATGGGCTCGGGCAGCTTGGACGCCTCGGTGAGGCCCTCGGGCAGCTTGATGCCGCAGACGGTGCCGTTCTCGTCATAGGTCTTCTTGCCCGAGCCGGTGAGGTAGCCGCGAACGATGCACTCAATGGGCACCGTCGTGGCCTTCTTCACGAGCATGGAGCGACCCAGCAGGTAGTCGGCGTACTCGGCGTACTCCGCCGGGTAGGTGGCCGGGTCGAGAGAGATGACGTGGTTGGGCAGGATGTCTGCAAACTTGTTGAACCAGAACGCAGAGATGCGGGTTAGGATCTCTCCCTTGTACGGAATCTCGTCAGGGAGGATGAAGTCGTACGCGCTGATACGGTCGCTCGCGACCATGAGCAGCGAATCCCCGCAGTCGTAGATGTCACGGACCTTGCCTTGCGAATCTGGGCGCTTACTCATTGCTGCCATTCGATACCGCTTCCCCTCGGTTGAGTGACGCAAAACCGGCAATAACCCTTCCATTGTAGTAGAAAAAGCACCCCTCACCTTGCGATAAGGGGTGCTCGTATGCAGTCGCTCCGTTGTCAGCGAACCATCGATTCGTTGCCGAGAAGGGCGGCCTACTTGTCCTTCTCCTTGTCGTCGCCAGGTAGGGCGAACGGCTTCTCCTGGGTGCGCGGAATGTGGAGCGTGAACTTGGTACCCTTGCCCAGCTCCGACTCAACACCGATGAAGCCGTGGTGGCGGTCGATGATCTCCTTGGTGAGCGCCAGGCCCACGCCCAGGCCGCCGCTCTCGCGCTCGCGGCTGGCGTCGGAGCGCCAGAAGCGGCTGAACACGCGCGCGAGGTCCTCCTTTGCGATGCCGATGCCCGTGTCGGTGACCGAGACAATCGCGTCGCGGCCCTCCTGCGACACGGCCACCACCACGTAGCCGTCCTCGGGGGTGTAGCGCAGGGCGTTGGACATGAGGTTGATGACGCACTGGCGAATCATGTCGCGGTCGACCTCGCAGAAGATCTCGCGACGGCCGTTCTGCACGTCAAACTTGAGCTTGAGGCCGCGGTCGGCAAAGAGCTGCTCCTGGGCCTCGACGACCGAACGAACCAGCAGGACGATGTCGGTCTTCTCGGGATTGAACTTGGTGGTGCCGTTCTCGATGCGCGAGAGCTGCAGCATAGCCGAGACGAGGCGCGAGAGGCGGCGAACCTCGCTGGCGACGGTCTCGAGGTGCTCGTCGTCGGCGGGCAGCACGCCGTCCTGCATGGCCTCGACCGTGGCGAGCATCGCCATGAGCGGGGTGCGCAGCTCGTGGGCAACGTCGCTCGTGAGGCGGTGCTCGAGCTTGAGGTCGCGCTCGAGCGATGTCGCCATGTCGTCGAACGTCTCGCCCAGCTGACCGATCTCGTCGTCACCCACGATGCCCGTTCGGGCCGTGAGGTCGCCCGAGCGAATCTGCGAGGCGGTCGAGGTAATCGACTTGATGGGCTTGGCGAGCTTGCGGCTCACCATGACGCCGGCGATGACGGCGAGCAGCACGGCCACGAAGCCCGCGTAGACCACCGCGTTGTACGAGAGGGTGCGAAACTCCGCGTCGCCCTTCGTGAGCAGTGCCTCGCTGCCGTAGGCCCACAGGCGAACGGAGCCCACGGTCTGGCCGCTCATGGTCACGATGCTCTTGTCGACCACAGACTCGGCGTTGGTGGGGGCCAGTGAGGTCGCACGGGTGCGCGTGCCCGAGACGGACGCGCTGGTCTGGGCGGCGGGGTCGTCCTCATGCTCGGAGCCACGCGACCACGTGTCGTCGTAGATGATGTTGCCGTTGGCGTCTGAGACCTGGACGCCAACCTCGCTCGAGATTGACGAGGACTGCACCGAGCGCTCGACGTCCTCGTCGTTCCAGCCGGTGGTGGCGTCATAGGACTCCCCCAGGCTCTCGGCGATGACCGCGGCGTAGCGCTCCATGTTGGAGCGCGTGTACTTCATGAACTGGGCCTCCCAGTTCACGGCCAGCACCACAACGAGAATCACCGCCGTCATGCTCGAGACGGCGGCGAACATCAACGTCATCTTGCCGCGATACGACATGTGGCGCGGCTTTTGGTTGGAGAGCGTCTTCCACGACGCCTTCGAGGCATCAGAAGTCCTGAGCGCCTCGGGGATGTCATCCGCGGGGCGCTCCTGACGAATCTTCTTGCCTACAACGAACTTAGCGGGAACCAACTGGCCTCCCCCTCAGTTGTAGTTCTACTTGTCGCTCTTCTTCTCGGGCTCGGGGGCGTCGAAGCGATAGCCCACGCCGTGAACCGTGTAGAGCCAGGTGGGGTTGCGCGGGTCGTCGCCGAGCTTGGCGCGCAGGTTCTTGACGTGCGAGTCGATGGTGCGCTCGTAGCCCTCGAAGTCGTAGCCCAGGACCTTCTCGACAAGCTCCATGCGACTGTAGACCTGGCCGGGGTAGCGGGCCAGCGTCACGAGCAGCTTGAACTCGGAGGCCGTGAGGTCAACCTCCTTGCCACGCACGGTGACCTTGTGCGCCGAGATGTTGATTACGAGGTCGCCGTAGTCGAGCACCTCGAGCGTGGGCTCGCTGTCGACGCGGGCGCGGCGAAGCAGCGCGCGCACGCGGGCAACGAGCTCGCGGGGTGAGAAGGGCTTCACCAGGTAGTCGTCGGCACCAAGCTCGAGGCCGATGATGCGGTCCTCGACCTGGTCCTTGGCGGTGACCATGATGATGGGCACGTCGGACTGGTCGCGAATGGCGCGGCAGACGCGCTCGCCGGAGAGCTTGGGGAGCATGAGGTCGAGAACGACGAGGTCAAAGCCGTGCTTCTCGAACTCGTCGACGGCGGCCTGGCCGTCTCCGACCGAGCGCACCCAGTAGCCCTCGCGCTCAAAGTAGGCGGCGACGGCCTCGCGGATGGCCTTCTCGTCCTCGACCAGCAGAATCTTCTTTGTGTCCGAAGCCATGACGGCCTCCCTGTCAGCATTAGCGCCGCGACGCTCGAAACGAAGCGGCATTCCTATTCACAAAGTTTACCCCATCGGGGCACCTCGATAACCATCTTGGCCGCGAGCGGCGCAAACGCCCAGCTAGAGCGCCCAGGCGCGCACCTGGACGGACGCCGGGTAGCCGGTCTGCTCATCCTTGACGGTGGCAAAGGTCACAAAGGTCGAGGTGGTTCCCATGCTTGCGGGGTAGTCGCCGTAGTCGAGCGCGCGGCTGGGGGCGGCAAGCGTGGCATAGGTCTGGGCGTTGGTGTCGACGATCACGTGGCCTGCGCGCGTCTTGATGAGATAGACGCCGCCCTTGCCCGCGCACACCGCGGCCGGCTCGCGCGGCAGGGCCACGAAGGAGCCGTCGCCCGAGCCGATGTAGGTGCCCATGTTGCCCAAAAGACCGCCCGTGCCGTAGTTGGCCTCGATGGAGAAGACGAAGTTGCCGTCCATGAAGGTGGCATACATGGGCGAGACGGACGCCGGCAGCACCAACTGGTTTACCTGCGTGGACAGCCCGCTCTCGAGCGTGTAGGCCGTGATGCCAAAGTAGCGGCCCTCGTTCGCGCGCACGCGCGGCACAAGCGTCACGTTGCCGTCCGAGACGGTGGGGGCGCAGGCAAAGCGGCCAGAGGAGCGCACGACCTCATCGGCCGAGGAGGCGCCTGCCTGCCACAGGTAGCACGAGGAGTTCTCGCTTGTCTTGCTTCCGCTGGTAGAGGGCATCACAAGCCAGATGACGCTCGAGCCTGAGCAGCACACGAGCGGCGGGTCGTAGTCTGCGTCGGCCTTCCACAGCGTGTTGACCGTGCCCAGCGCACCGTCGGCAAGGGAGGCAGCGAACAGGCGCCACTCATGACTCACGATGTCGAGCTCAGACCACGCGAACACGGAGTCAGAGCACTGCGCGTCATAGATCACGAAGTTGCCGCCCGTACGCGCCACGTCTACCAGCACCACGTTGGCGCCCGAGGCAACCGAGATGGCTCCGGCGCTCGTCATGGCCGAGGGCGTCCGGCTGGGAACCACGTAGGGCTTCCAGGAACCCTCGCTGGGGCGCAGCGTGCAGCCCAGCGGCAGTTTCCACGAGCCGGCCTCGGCAAGCGACGTGGTGCCCTTGCCGTCCTCGGCCTGACTGTAGGAGCCCTCGATGTCGCCGGAGCCCACCACATAGGTTGCCGTACCCGAGTCAACGACGACCGGGTCGGACGTGGTTTCCGCGGGCTTCGAGCAGCTCGACAGCACCGACACGGCCGCGGCACCCGCGGCGGTCGCGGCGGTGCCCGCCAGGAACGAGCGACGCGATATGTTGGGAGAGATCGCCATGGGTCCCTTACGCCTGGGCCGCGGCACGAGCCGCGGCAAGGCCAACCGTAAGCTGGTCTGCGCAGGAGGTCTTGCGCGGGCCGCAGGTGTTGCCGGCCAGGATCTGCGAGATCTCGTCGACGGAGTGGCCGGCGACGAGCTTGGAGATGGCCTTGAGGTTGCCGTTGCAGCCACCCTCGAAGGAGACCTGCTCGATGGTGTTGCCATCGTCGGACAGGCCGATGTGAATCATCTGAGAGCAGACGCCGCGCGGGCGGAAGTCATAGCTAAACATGTATCTCTCCTTGGTTAGACAGGCGGAGCCGTGCCGAGAAGTATCCCCGCTTCCCGGCACGGCGAGTCAGACGGTTGCCTGCCCCATGTGGAACACGGGGACGGGGCGGCTGGCCTACTCGAACGACAGGTCCTCGAGGCGGCCGAAGACGCGGTCGATGCGGGTGAGGAAGTCCCACGGGTCAAAGATCTCGTCGAGCTTCTCGGCGGGAACGGTGCAGCGCGGGTCGGCCTCGAGGCGCTCCTTGAAGGTGGGGCCGCTCACGCAGTCCTGCACCTCGTGCCAGGTGGCCATGGCGTTCTCCTGAACGATGGCGTAGGCCTCTTCGCGCGTGATGCCCGTGTCGACGAGGGCGAGCAGCACCTTGGAGGAGTAGATGAGGCCACGGGTCTTGTTGAGGTTGGCCATCATGCGGGCCGGGTAGAGCTGCAGGCCGTCAATGACGCGGATGAGACACTGGAACATGTGGTCGAGGGCAATGAAGCTGTCGGCCTGCGCCACGCGCTCGGCGCTGGAGTGCGAGATGTCGCGCTCGTGCCACAGGGCCACGTTGTCAAAGGCAACCTGGGCGTTGGCCTTGACCACGCGGGACAGGCCGCAGACCTTCTCCATCGTGATGGGGTTGCGCTTGTGGGGCATGGCCGAGCTGCCCTTCTGGCCCTTGCGGAACGGCTCCTCGGCCTCGAGGGTGTCGGTCTTCTGGAGGTTGCGGACCTCGGTCGCGATGCGCTCGCAGGTGGCAGCCGTGGTGGCGAGCACGCCGGCGAGGTAGGCGTGGTGGTCGCGCGAGATGACCTGCGTGGACAGCGGGTCGTGGACGAGGCCGAGGTGCTCGCAGACGTACTCCTCGACGAACGGGTCAATGCTCGAGTAGGTGCCCACTGCGCCCGAGATAGCACCAAAGGCAACGTTCTTGCGGGCGTCGCGCAGGCGGTCGAGGTCGCGCTTGAGCTCCCAGGCCCAGGAGCCAAACTTCATGCCAAACGTCATGGGCTCGGCGTGGATGCCGTGGGTACGGCCGGCGCACAGGGTGTTGCGCTCCTCGAAGGCACGGCGCTTGCAGATCTCGCCCAGCTTCTGGACGTCCTCGATGATGAGGTCGCAGGCCTGGGTGAGCTGGTAGCACAGGGCGGTGTCGCCAAGGTCGGAGCTCGTCATGCCGTAGTGGACCCAGCGGCTGGGCTTGGGCGTGCCCTCCGGGACGTCGGCGTCGATGTACTCCTTCATGTTGGTGAGGAAGGCGATGACGTCGTGGCGGGTGACCTCCTCGATTGCGTCGACCTCCTCCTTGTTGAACTTGGCGTGGTCGCGGATCCAGGCGGCCTCATCCTTGGTGATGCCGCAGGCACCGAGCTCGGCCTGCGCCTCGCAGGCGAGCACCTCGATCTCCTGCCAGATGGCGTACTTGTTCTCGAGCGAGAAGATGTTGCCCATTTCGGGACGGGTGTAGCGATCGATCATGCGGCTCCTCCTGTGCGGTCGCGGCTGGCCGGCGTGTCTTTTGCACAACACTTTGATTTTAGCGCGATGAGCTGGGAGGGCGCGAGTGGGGCGGCCATGGAGGGGGCAACTTAACGGGCTTCGCGCCAAACTTCGCGCCCAACTTAACAGCTGCGGAGTTAAGTGCGAAGTAAGTATTTAGTTGCTGCGAAGCTGAACGGCGCCCAACGCCGATGGGCTTCTCGCACAAAATAGCGGGCCGAGAGGCAATGCCTCCCGGCCCGCGAACATGCTGGTACGCCATCAGGGATTCGAACCCTGGACCTTGGGATTAAAAGTCCCCTGCTCTAACCAGCTAAGCTAATGGCGCGTGCTCTCTAATTCTAGCCGATGTGCAGCGGTCGTGCCGACTCGGGACAGCGGACGGGCACGGCCGGCCCCTTCGCTACTCCCAGCTCCACTGGCCATGGATGAAGATGGGCTCCTCGGTGCCATCGGCCTTGATGCCCGTGATGTCGAGGTCGTCGGCGCCGATCATGAAGTCGACGTGCTGGGCACTCTCGTTGACGCCATGGGCCATGAGCTCGTCCTTGTCCATGTCCATGCCGCCCTCGTAGCACTCGGGGAAGCCCATGCCCAGGGCAAGGTGACAGCTCGCGTTCTCGTCGTAGAGGGTGTTGTAGAAGAGCAGCCCCGTCTGACGGATGGGCGTGTTCTTGGAGATGAGCGCGCACTCGCCCAGGTAGTGGGCACCCTCGTCGGTCTCGATGATGCTGCGCAGCACGTCTACGCCCTTCTCGGCACCAAAGTCGACGACGCGGCCCTCCTCGAACCTCAGCCAGAAGTCGCGAACGACGGAGCCGTTGTGGACGAGCGGCAGGGCGGAGTGAACCACGCCGGAGGTACGGGCGCGGTCGGGCGAGGTGAAGACCTCCTCGGTGGGCATGTTGGGGAAGTAGAGCGAGCCGTCGCGGAGCTTGCCGGTGCCGCCCTCCCACACGTGCTTGGGCGTCAGGCCAACCACGAGGTCGGTGCCGTTGCTCGAGGTGTAGTGGAGCGCGTCGTAGTGGGCCTCGTTGAGGCGGCGTTTGCTCTTGGCGAGCATGGCGTTGTGGGTCTCCCACTCGCTCTCGGGGTCATCGGCCACGCGCGTGGTGTCGAGAATGGCAATCCAGAGGCGGTACATCGCCTCCTTGTCGGAGAGATTGGGGAAGACCTTGCGGGCCCAGGCGAGCACCGGGGCGCCGGCGATGCACCAGGCGTTGCCGCCAAAATCGAGGCCGCGACGGTACTCGGCGCACTGGCGGTGCGAGGCCAGCGCGCGGGCGGCGGGCTTGGAGGCGTCGACGCCGAGCATGGCGTCTGGGTCCTCGCCGTCAATCCACAGGAAGGCGGCACCCTCGCGGGCGAGCGAGTTCATCTGCTCGGCCTTCCAGCCCGGAAGCTGCTGGAAGCGCTCGAGCGGGCAGGAGTCGTACTCGAGGCGCGTGAGCTCGTCGTCGCACCAGATGTGGGTCACGTGACCAGCTCCGGCCTCGTAGGCAACGCTCGTGACGATGCGCACGAACTTGAGGCTCTCGACGGGCGCGGTGATAACGAGCTCCTGGCCCGGCTTGAGCGCAACGCCGCGTGAGACGAGCAGCTCGGCGTACTGGCGAAGCCTGGGCTGAAGGCGGCGCATGGCAAGCATGCACTCCTCGTCGGTCATGGGAAGAGAGGCCATGATGGTCCTTTCGTTCTTGGTATGTCAGGCGCTTGCGCGCCGATACGTCTTGGCGGCCGCGGGCGCGGCCACAGGGTTGTTACCCCTTGGCGCGGAGATGTAGTCGAGAGAACCGTTCGCAGAAAAACGCAAAAGCCCCGGCACCTTGAAGTGCCGGGGCTTGCCGTTTCTGGAGCGGGCAACGGGATTCGAACCCGCGGATGACGGCTTGGGAAGCCGTTGCCTTACCACTTGGCGATGCCCGCGCTATGGAGCGGTTTTGTCCGCGCCGTCTGTTCAGTGTACCCAGCGCGGCGGGTTTGGGCAAGTTGGCGGGCGCGATGGCTCGATTCTGGTGTCAGTCACGCAGGGCCGTCGGTGATTGGACGCGCGGGTCGAGGAGAGTGCCATCACCTAGCCCTGGATTTAGTTTTATCACCTCGGTTATTTGCATAACCACCAGCCCGGCACGCGCTGGGGACCCCAGATGCGCCGCCCACCGAGAAACGCACGGAGGGGTTGGCGCGGACAAGCGATTTACCTGCGGTGTCAGGTCTGTGTCAGCACGCTCACGGGTTTGTGTTTGATGCCCTTCCTATGCTGCTCCCAACGAATCGGCCAAGAAGAGGGGAGTGCCATGGAAGCTAAGCGCTTGTCATCACATAGCCCGGGAGCAGCAAACGGATTGTCCCTGTCCAAAGGCGGGGACGGAGGCATCGCTATCATGCCCTGCCCTGGGTTAAAGGAAGTGTTTGGGGGAGCGTCCGACGCAAGCGATCAGCGCAGCTGGCGCTCGCGTCCCGAGGCCTGGCCCATGCCCATGCCCCTGCCGGACTCGACCCGATTGGTCGTCCGATGAGGGCGGGGCAGTTCCGCGTGCCCGAGCGAAGACGCGCGGCGAGGAGGGCACGGCAGAGCAGCGGCGAGCGCCGGCCGCGAGGGAAGCGCACGTGGGCGGTGCTCGGCGGACTGCTCGTGCTGGTCTTGGGTATCGGCGGCGCGGCGCTGCTGTTTCTTGGCGGCAGCGACCTCACGGGGACAATCCTCGGCGCGGCGCGGGAGGGAAAGAGTCGCGCGGAGCTGCAGGCCGAGCTCGACCAAGAGGTGCAGGACAACATGATGACGGTGAGCGTACTCCCCTCACCGCGACTGAGCTTGAGCGGACTGCTTGAGGTTGGCTTTGAGAACGACGCCGAGAACAAGTTCTCGCAGCGCTTCACGCTCACACAGGACGGGGTCGAGATCTATCGCAGCGACCCGCTCGAGCCGGGCAAGCGCATCGACTCCATTCGCCTCAAGGACGTCGCGACAGGCAAGGCGATGGTCGAGGTGCAAGCCGTCGACCAGGAGAGCGGGGCAGACCACGGCTCCCCCACCGCCATCGAGGTCAACGTCGTCAGTGACCCCGCCGAGACTCAAGCCGCAGATACGGCCGCTGCCGCGGCCGAGGGCTCGGCATAACGGCTAACCAGGTACCCCGCGGGGCTCATAAGGAGGCCCGCACACAGAGAGGAGAGCAGCATGTTGCACGAGAGCGATCGCCCCAGGGAGGCAACGCGCGCGGCCAGGGGCTGTGCCAGGGCTGGCGTCGTCATGGTCGGCCTTACGCTCGTCGCAAGCCTCGGGTGCCCCGGCGCCGCGATTGCCGAGGAGGTCACCCAGGGTAGAACGGGGTCGACCAAGGTCACCGTCACGGCAGACAACGAGAACCTACGCTTCCGCGTTCCCACGGTCATCCCCTTCGTCGCGGCAAGCGACGGCACGCTCACGGGCCCCAGCCCCGAGGCAACGAGGATCGAGAACCTCTCGGCCTTTGGCCTCAAGGTCACCAACGTGCGCGTCGAGGGGTCGAGCGGATGGACCCACTCCTCAGACGTCAACGGCGCCGACAACTCCATCGACTGGGTGCTGGGACCACAGGGGGCGCAGGTAAGTGCCGCCGAGGCCAGCAAGGGCGAGGGCACGGCCATCTCCGATGCCAAGTGGAACATGACCTACCAGAGCGACAGTACCGAGACCGACGACATCCTGCTCCACACCTCGGGAACCGTGGGCAGGGTCACGCAGGACATCAGCTCGCCCGTACACATCGGTACCGTGACCTTCACGCTGGCACCGGGTGCACACGCCCAGTCCCAGGCAAACGATGCGGCGCAGGACGAGCCCACGCCCGAGGCGCCCACGGGTGAGCAGTCATGAGAAGCCTGGCAAGACGCCTAGCCGCACTGCTTCCCGCCGCGCTTCTCGGCCTTCTGCCCAGCGCGGCGTGGGCGGCGGGAGGCAGCACCGACGTCACGATACGCAGGCTCGAGGAGCAGGCGCCCAATCCCCTGACGCCCTTCATGCCCCTTGCGCAGACGGGTGTTGACGGCCAGGGCTGGTGGCTCGTTGCGGGAGGTCTCGCCCTCATCGCAATGGCGCTCGTAGCCTGGCGCATAGCGAGGGGAAGGAGTCGCGATGCACACTAGGCACCTGGCACGTCTTGGTCTTGGGATGCTGTCCGGCGCCTGCGCGCTGGCCCTTGTCATGGCTCCGGCAGGCGCACGGGCAGATGACATCGACTACTTCTGCGAAGACGTCGCGGTCACGACGCCCCAGAGCCAACGCCCCATTGCCAGGCAATCTGCCATAGCCACCCAGTCATCGCCGGTGGGCACCTGGGTCGAGGTCAAGCGCAGCACGTCGGCGACAATCATCCAAACGTGCCTGTACTACATCTCGCCCAACGCTAACAGCGACGGCTCGGTGCAAGTTACGGTCAAGACGATCCTGCAGAACAACAACTACAACGGAGCCATCTTCTGGACCACGACCAAGACCATCTATGACAATGGCACGCAATGCGCCTTCATCGGCGAGGACTGGAACTCCAAGGCCTATCACAACGAGTCAATCTCGGCCGAGGCGACCTTCGCCGTTCGCGGCGGTGGACGCCACCGCATCACCTCGATAGAGACGGGCTTTCGCGGCAGCTCCGAGACCTCGGCCGGCTGGGACTTCACCATCGACATCCCCTACACCATCTCGTCGAGTTGTGAGCAGGGCGGCTCCATCTCCCCCGCTGGCAACACGCTCGTGGGCGTTGGCGCCTCACAGGGGTACAACGTCTCGGCAAACGACGGATGGCACATCAGGGACATCGAGGTAGACGGCACGAGCGTGGGCGCGCGCAGCAACTACACCTTCACCAACGTGAGCGGCAACCACACCATACGCGCCAAGTTCCAGAAGGTCTGGAAGGTCAAGTTCGTCGACGGCATAACCGGAGAAACCCTCTTCGAGCAGGTCGTCGACGAGGGATCGGGCGCCACGGCACCCGAAGTCCCTGGCCACAATGGATGGCACTTCTCGGGATGGGACGGTGACTTCTCCCACGTGGGCAGCGACCTGACCATAACGGCAACGTACGAGCCAACCATCTCGGTGAGGATGCCCTCGCTCATCCCCTGCCGCATCCTGGCAGACGGGTCGGTGGCCGCACCCAGCGGCTATGCCATCGAGAACCTGTCGGTGGTACCTGTGAGGGCCCAGAGCATCACCACGAGCGGCATGCCAGCCGACGCAAGCTACACGCTGCGAGACGGCGACACGGTGGTTCACGAATGGAGCGGGTCCGACAAGAACGGCAGCGAGCTGGTCATTGGTAGCTCTGCCAGCAAGGAGCTTGCGCTCAGTGTCTCGAACGTGACGGGCACGGGCGAGTGGCGGGCGCTGGCCGAGGCGGCGGCCGCGTCGGGAAACGCCCAAGAACTCTGCACCATCACCTACACCTTTGAGGCAGCATCATGAGAGGAGGTCCCCGGCGGCCGGGACGCGCTTCCGGCCGCCGGGGGCCACGCGGCTTGGCAGCGTTCCTTGGAGCGGTCGCTCTCGTGGGCCTTGCTCTCATCCTGGCGGGAGGGCAAAGCATTGGTCCGTGCCTCGTCTCCGAGTTTCGCTACCAACAGGCAAGAGATGCCCACGACGCCATGGACGCCGGTGAGAGCTCCGAGAAGGAAGCCCGGAAATGGGACAACCCCAGCCAGGCCGCCTGGCTCAGCGTCGATGGAACGCCCATCGACTATCCGGTGGCCCAGGGGGCCAAGCAGGAGCCCGGGTTCTACCTCGCCCATGATCTTTGGGGGCAGCCGTCACAGGTAGGATGCCCCTACCTGGACTGGCGCTGCAGCGTCGCAGATACCCACGCCCTCATTTACGGCCATCGGGTTGGTACCACCGACCTGCAGTTCTCTCCCATCGCCAACGCCTGGGATCAGGGGGTCTTCGACGCCCTTGGAGCGGCCACGCTCGAGACGCGAACGGGCACGCATTCCTACGCGCCCTGCTTCGCCCTCAAGGTCGACAAGTCATACGAGCAGATCCAGCGCTTTTCGATGAATCGGGATGAACTGGGCTCGTGGCTCGAGGACATGCTCGGCGAGGCATCGGCCGCAAGTCCGCGCGCACAAGACCTGTGTCGACATGCCACAAAAGCACTCACGCTGGCCACCTGTGCCTCATCACAGGCCGGTCAGCGTGAGAGAACGCTGCTCGTATTTGTTGGGACGTCCGCCTAGGAGCGCCTGATGGCCTCGAGCACGAGGGCGGCAACGTCCTCTACGCGCTCGGGGTTCACGCACTCGGGAACGTCATCGGCGGTACCGGCGCAGGCGCGCGACTCGCCGGGACCCATGCCCATGATGGTCACGGAACGGAGGTGACGGCGCATGAACATCGTGGCATCGCTGTTTGCCCACGGACGGGCAGCCTGGCCGAGGGCCATGTGCAGGTCGTCGGCGACGGACTGGAGAACGTTGCCAAAGCGACGGTCGCTGCGGCGCGGGGTGCCATAGCCCTCTTGGGTGAGCATCGTGAGGTCACCGGCACCAACGCAGTCGAGGTTGATGACGATGGCGCCGCGCAGGGCCTTGCGGTGGGCGGCCACGAACTCGGCGGCACCGGCGTTGCAGAGGTTGGAGGCACCCGTGGCAACGAACCAGATGTCATGGGTCTTTAGGTCGTCGTCACCCATGGCGAGGATGGCATCGCGCAGGTCGCGGTTGTTGGCAGAGGCGACAAACTCCGAGGGAGCCGGGGCCTCGACGCCCTCGTAGGACGAGAGGTCGTAGGACTGATCGGCCTGCTGGCCGGGCGCAGGGGCAACACCGGAAGCCTGGGTCTGCTGCTCGACGGGCTGTTCGCTTTCGGCATCGTCGCTAGAGCCACGACCGGGAACGGACGGGAGCTTGTCCTTGAGCTTGCGCAGGTTCACGTTGAGCGCGGCGCCGCCCTTCCAGTGGCCGCCCTGGCTGTCGTTGCCAAAGTTGTCCCACGAGCCGATGTTCTCGCCCGAGGTCTTGGCATCGTAGTTGTCATCGACGCCCAGCCACTCGGACATCGACTCCTGCTGCTTGTTCTTCCTGCCAAGGAAGCCAAGGCCGCGGTGGCCAGAGGCCTTGGCAGTCTGGGGAGCGGCGGGCTGCGGAGCCGCGGGGGCGCTCAGGACCTCGATGTCATCCGGCGCGGTGGGCTGAACCTGCTGGCGCGCGGGAGCCGTAGCCACGCGGGTGGCCTGCTGGCTGGCATCGGCGAGGCGCTGGGCCATCTGCGAGCGGGACGGAAGCTGCTGCTGAGCGGGCGCGGCATAGGCTCCGAGGGCGTCAATGCCAGAGTTCTTGGGGTCGGGCAGATCGAACAGGGCCGCACGACGAGCAACGTTGGAGACGTTCTGCCTGCGCGTGGGCTTGTAGGAGCTCTTGCCCCAATCGGGGTCGGAGATGGCCGCGGGGGCAGGGCGCGTGGCACGGGGAGCCTCGGAGGCGTCGTTGGCGTCCTCGGGGGCCATGGTGAAGAGGCCTGAGTGATCCGTCTCAGTGAGGGGACCCTCCTCGGCGTTCTGGCCGTCCTCGAGCTGGCTCATGTCGGCCTGGACATTCGCGGCAGGCGCCGTCTCAGAAACGTCCTCCGTGTCGATACGCGGGGCGGAGACGGGCTCCATCGGGCGAGTGGCACCAGCGGGCTCGTCATCGGAGGCGGGGGCGTCCTCGTCCTTGGTGGGCTCAGGCACGGCCAGGTCGCGCGTCTCGTCGGAAGGAACGACTACGGGCTCGGCCGCACGGGTGGCGTCGACGTCACCTGGAGTGAAATTGTCCGCGGGAGCAGCCTGGGGCTCGGGCTCGTCATCGGCGGCAACGTCAAAGGAGCGTGTCTCATCGGCCGGCTCGGAGACAGGTGCCGCCACGGGCTTGGGAGCAGGCTTTGCCACGGGGACCATGCGGACCTCGGGCTCGATGTAGGTAATGGAGCAGGTCTCGGGAAGAATGCCAAGCTCGCGAATCACCTGCTCGCCATGGCGAACGCCCACGACCTCCTCGACGACGCGGCGCATCTCGGGCTCGGCGGGCTCCTGCTCGGCCTCGTCGGCCTGTTCCTCGGCGGCCTCAGCAGGCTTGAGGCCACCCTTGCCCTGCGTCACGCGATCGAGCACGCCAAGCATGGCGGCCACGGAAGACTTGTTGTCAACAGCGCCGGAGGTGTAGGGGGTAAAGCGGCTGGCGATGATGCACGCGCCCCAGATCACGAGCGGCAGGGAGGCGATGATGCCAATGATCCAGAAGGTGCGGCGGGCGGCCTCGGGAAGGAAGACGAACAGCTGCGGGATCGTGCAGGCGGCAACGGCGATCATGAGGCACATCGAGTAGGAGGCGAGGTACTTCTTGATAACCGCAATCTTGGGGTTGGCCAGGGGGTCAACGCGCGCCGTGTCGTAATGGGCAACGATCACGATGGGGCGGTTGCGCAGCTCGGGCTCGACCTCGGCCTCGCGATAGCCAACCACGTTCTGGCTGTGGGCGCGCGAGCCCAGCTTGCCAAAGACGTCCTTGCCGCTGCGGACCATGCTCAGCAGCGCGATGGAGCCAAAGACCAGTACGAGGCCAATGATCGTGGCAACGATGTTGCCCAGACCAACGAGCAGCATGCCAAGGAACATCGCCACGAGGGTCGCGCCATAGGGAAGTTTGCCCAGGCTCGGGGCAGTAAAGTCCTGAATCTCAGGGGCAAGGCCCTGAGCTGCGAACTCATCGGCCAGTTTGTGGGCGCAATCGAGCTCTTCCTGGCTTCCCGCGGGCGCAATGCCAACTTCGGTATTAAGACGCTCGAGGTAATCCTTCGTGATGCTCATCCGTTCACCTTCCAAATAGCGGCTGGCCGCTAGGTACAGTCATGCTAGAGAGTATACGTCTACCTCGCACATTCGCGGGACCGGGGGCAACTCCTGCACACGACCAGCGCCGCGGGCAGCGACTATCCCCCGCCCAAACGCATCGAAGCGCTCGTCTACGCCCTGATACTTGCGCACCACCGCATCGGCATCGGCGGCCTTGGCCGCAGACTCCGCATATTTCTGGCGCTCGGCAGACGTAAGACGGGCGTAGGAATCCACAAAGATGTCTGAGAGGTTTGCGGGCAATGTGGCGGCAAACGTGGCGGCCTCGGCATCAGCGGCGTTGTACTGGCTCACAAGCTGGCCCGCGCGCTCGAAGTCGCCCGAGACCACGGCCGAGTCGGCGTCGAGCATAAGCTGGGCAGCCTCGGCCCTCTTGGCAACATAGGACTCGTAGACGGCGTAGTCGGCATCGCCAAATGCTTGCTTTGCCTTGCCAAGAAGGTCGCTCGCCTCGGCAATGAGTGACGCTGCCTCGTTGTCGAGCGACACGGCAACGTTGGCATCTTTGATCTGCGTCTGCTCCCCCGCGAGGAACCGGGCGTACTCGTTGGCGGCGTCGCTCGCGGCCTTCGCCTTCTCGTCGGCGCTCTCAAGCCTGTCCCGCGCCTGACCAAGCAGGCCCAGCGCAGACGAGACTGCGTCGTCGACGTCCACGATCACCTCACCGGCGCCAATCATCCCACGGCGTGCCTCGATGGATGCAGAGAGGGCGTCGAGCACCTCCCTCCCGGAGTCGTCGAGATGGTCGGCCAGGGCCTGGGCGCGTTCGAGGTGAGACGAGGCCTCCGTGAGCAGCGAGGTCGCGGAGTCAATCTTTTCCGAGGGCCCCTCATGGGAGGAGGTGTCACCGCCAATCTGGGACGAGACGGCCTCGTTGAGCGGAACGATGGCGGCGTCGGCCTGGGCAACGCAATCGATGGCATCGCCAAGCTCGGCTTTTGCCCTTGAGGCGCTCGAGAAGTGGCTCCACAGGAGATAGCCGACACCTCCAAGGGCGCCCACCACGAGCACCACGATGAGGGCGCGCAGGCCAAGGGGAGTCGCCACGCTGCCACACGGGCGCGCGCGGCAGCGGTGCGGGCGGGCAAAGGAGCCCGCTCGGTGGGAGGCATCATGCAAGCCGCGAGCGGCGTCACGCCTGCTTCTTTTCACATTCGTCCCCTCGCGCAAGCGCCGCGGCGCATAAAGCTTCATAATCTACGAGAGACGGGACACTAACCCGTCCACCACATGGTACCAGCATGAAGACGGGCCCACTGAAGGCAGGGGGAACGGCATGGCTAGGCAGTCGTCAAAAAAGGGGCAGACACTCGGACATCGAGACATCACGCGCGCTCGTGTGGCCTTCAGATTTCTCGACAGCAGCACGGCCCTGAACACCGACTACATCTATGACCACTTCTACAAGGGCTCGGTGACAAAGACCTCGCTGCACAAGACGCTCAAGCGCGACCGCGACGAGCTGGCAAGCGAGGGCATCTACCTAGTCGAGGAGCAGGACGGCACCGCCAAGAAGTGGCACCTCGACGAGCAGCGCACGCGCAGCGACAAGATCCTCAGCAAGAGGCCGGCCATTCCCAGCGATGACGAGCTTCTGGCCCGCGGTTTCACCAAGTCGGACATCGACAAGCTCAAGATCATCGAGGAGTACGAAAAGAACCTCGACGACGCGGCTTGCATCTACGCCACCCTCATGCGCGCCCTTCTCGACGACCCACAGACCACCAACCCGCGCGACCTCGGCTTTGCCATCGCCCGTCTGGCGCTGGGGACGGGCCGCGGCACCGGAGGCGTTGCCCCGCAGAAGGCTCCCTCTGAGGGCGGCAGGCACCTCTCCTACTTCACCAAGGCGCGCTACGAGCGCAAACCCATCAAGATGATGTATCGCGCCAAGGCCGACGACGCCCCCATCGAGCGCGTCCTCAAGGTCTACGGGCTCTTCACGTTCCAGGACGGCATCTACGTGGTTGGCTCACGCTCCAAGAAGGACGAGGCCGACAGCATCCGCACCTTTAACCTCGAGCGCGTCGAGGGCGAGCCCATCATCCTCGAGGACGAGCCCACTTACGAAATCCCCGCAGACTTCAGCGTCGACAAGTACCGCAAGCTTCCCTTTGAGATTGGCCCAGGCGACAGCGAGGGAAGGTCAATCAACGTCACGTTCTACTTCCAGCGCGGCGTCAAGGAAAGCCTGCCCGACCGCATCAAGAAGCGCGACTCGTTCAAGACCCACCAGGGCGGCAGCGCAGAGCTCACACTCGACGGCGTGCGCGACATCGACAGGGCAGCACGCTGGGCAATCACCATCGGAGCCATACCGCTCGACCCACCTGAGCTCGTGAGCAAGTGGGAGGAGCTCCTCGAGGAGGCACGGTCATGACGGACAAGCCAAAGAGGCGCGGGCCGGGGCGTCCGCGCGAGCATCGCCTCGCCGAGGACCTCGCGGTGGCGCTGACGCTGCAGCGAAACGGCTACGTCACCAGCTATGGCGACCTCGCCCAGCTGCTCATGCCCAACGAGGACTACGAAAAGGCAAAGGCACGAATCCAGGAGATCGTCGAGAACCTCGACAACACGAGCAGCCTTGGCGAGGGCGACTCCAAGCCCATCAACATCGTCACCAGCACCATCAACTCGGACACGGACAAGCGCGTCGTCTCGCACATCAACGACGAGGGAAGGCCGCGCGCCCGAGGCATTCGCCTCTCCCCGCAGCAGGCCGCGGCGTGCAGCGAGGCCTTCTGGCGCCTGGGCGTTCCGCGCACCAACATGACCCGCGCAATCATCGAGAAGACGCTCTACCCCGAGGACCTCGAGCTCAAGCCCGCCGACAACGAGTCCCTTCTCGAGAGCAACGAGCTCGTTTACCTCAAGTACTGCGCCTACTCCATCATCAAGGCCAAGCCCGGCAGGGACGAGAACCACGTAAGGCAGCTCCCCGTCAGCTTCCTCTATGACGGCGAGAACGACGCGGACTTCAAGCGGAAGTCGACGCGCCTCGTCATTCCCCTCGCGATTCGCCTCAAGGACGGCGAGTGGGACATCGACGCCTTCGATTGCGACGCAAGGGACAACCGCACCTACCAGCTGAGCCGCATCACCGACCTCAAGCTTGTGGGCTCATGCAGCAGGGACGCGGACTATCGGGAGGCCGTGGCCTCCCAGGCACCCTGGGAGTGGGACGAGAACGACTACGTGAACATCACGTACCTGGACCCCGCAGACGTCGACTCGCTCAACTTCCTCCTCTCGCTTGACGGCGCGGCCTATTCGCATGAGGAGAACGGTCTGTCGGTAGTCAAGATTCCCTACAATCGCGGCGACTGGCTCCCCCGCCAGCTCCTCTCGCTGCAGGGCAAGATCAAGATCGACGAGAGCGGCAAGAAGGCCCCGGAGCTTATCGAGGAGATGCAGGAGGTCGCCAAGCACGACCTGCTGGAAGCGAAGAAGGTCCGCGCCCGCAAGGCGCCGGCCACCGAGAAGTAGGCGCGCCCCGCCGCCAGCAAGACGAGGACGCAACACCAGTTAGCACTCAAACGCAAGGGCGCCCGGTGCGAGACCATCCGCACCGGGCTCCCTGCTCGTCTACTTGTGGCTCGCACACCAAGACTCGAGGTAGCGGCCAATCGTGTCGGTCCCCAGCGTCGTCACGTTCGAGGTGGGCATCGACTTGAGAAACACCTTGCCATAGCCCTTCGAGCTCACGCGGCTGTCGGCAAGCACGAGCACGCCCGAGTCGCTCGACGAGCGAATGAGGCGTCCCGCCGCCTGCTTGACGGCCAGCACCGCCTCGGGCAAGCTCCACCTGCGCCATGCGGCGCGGTCGCGCTCGCCACGCTCCTGCACGAGCGGATCTTTGGGGCTCGCAAACGGCAGCTTGGGAATCACCACGCAGCGCAGCGTATCGCCCGACGCGTCAAAGCCCTCCCAGAACGACTTGAGCGCCATGAGCGACAGGCTTTGGTCCTCGATGAAGCGCCTGCTCAGGCGGCGCACGGAGGAGCCCCTCTCTTGCATGGCAACCGAGAGGCCGCGCTCGGCAAGCCTTGGCTCGAGCTTGGAATATGCCATCTCCATCTCGCGGCGGTTGGTGAACAGCGTAAGCACCGAGCCGCCCATCGATACGTGCACGTCAAACAGCAGGTCGACGAGGGCGTCGAGGTAGCCGCGCTCGCGCGGGTCGGGCAGGTCCCTCACGGCCACGACGCTCATGTTGCGGTCGAAGTCGTAGCACGAGGGCAGCGAAACCTCTCGGTGCTGCGACGCGTCAAGGCGCGAGAGGCCCGTGGCGTCGTTGAAGTGGGAAAAGTTGCCGTCGACGCTCATCGTGGCCGAGCTGAACGTGACGCTGCGCATCTCGGGGTACCAGCGGTTGGCAAGCTCGGCGCCAATGTCGAGCTTCTCGGCCACCAGACGCTCGCTACCCACGCGACGCTGCGTCATGGGCAGCTCGGCATAGAAGACGTAGGAGTCGTCGGTGGCATCGGTAATGACCTCCGCGGAGGCAATGAAGTCGCGCAGCTCGCGTACGGCGTCGTCAATCTGGGCGGCCACGGGGTTGGCCGGGTTGTCCTCGCTCGAGGTAAGCCCCGATATGATCTTGCCCGCGCCCTCAAGGTCGTGGCGCACGCCATCGAGCCTGCGCACGAACTCGCCCGCGGCCTGCACCACGTTGGCCCACTCGTCGCTTGCGCGGACGTCCTGGCCCAGCCACAGCGTCGCCATGTCGTAGCCGCCACGCGAGGCCAGGTTCGAGAGCTTTCGCACCTCGTCGAAGAAGTCTGCCGAGGACACCATGGCCGAGCTCGCCGAGCTCGCAGCCTTTGACAGCAGCCCCATCGTGGGCGTTGCCGCCTCGTGGGACGAGGCAAACGAGAGCGCCGTGCCAATGGCACCCGTCTTTGAGCCGCCGAGCTGCTCAAACAGCAGGCGCACGCGCTCGGCGGAGACCTCGCGCGCCCACTGGCGACGCGCCTCGCCCTCGAACGAGTGGGCCTCGTCGATGACCCAGTTGCGGATGGGCGGAAGCACCATGCCGTCTGCCTCGACGTTCTTGAGCAGCAGTGAGTGGTTCGTCACCACGACGTCTGCCGCGGCAGCGCGGCGGCGCGCGCCGTGGAGCAGGCAGAGGTTGGGGAAGAACGGGCAGTCGCGGCGCTTGCAGTCCTTGTAGGTCGTGGTCAGCAGGCGGCGTGGCACGCTCCCCCATCGAATGCCCAGGGCATCGATGTCGCCCTCGACGGACTGGCACACGTAGGCATAGGTTACGGCGATGGCCGTCAGCATGTCGGCGGCAACGACGTTGCGCGAGCGACCGTTGTTCATGGCCTCCTCGATGGGAAGGTCTGCCGTAACGGCACGGTTCAGGCGGTTGAGACAGGGATAGTGGTCGTATCCCTTGAGGCAGGTGTAGGTGAGGCCATCGTGAAGGGCGGCGGCGAGCGCGGGCAGCTCGTGAGTCACGAGTTGGTCGGTGAGTGCGTTGGTCTTGGTGGCAACGCCGCAGGTGACGTTGTTGAGCTTGGCATAGATCGCAAGCGGCAGCAGGTAGGCCATCGACTTGCCCACGCCCGTCCCCGCCTCGATCGCGCGAAACGTCTGGGTCTCGAGCGCCTCGCGCACCTCCTGGGCCATGTCGGCCTGGCTCGGGCGCGGCTCAAAGCTCTCATACATCTTGCTCACCACGCCCGAGGGCCCAAAGGCACGGGCGATCTTCTCGGCACTCGGGGCATGGGGCATGGCCTCGAGGTTATCGACGTCGGCGCGGGCCTGGGCGGGAGCGGAGGCCACGAGCTTGTGACGGGCGGCAACCAGCGAGAACTCCGCATCGGGGTCCTCGAGCGCCAGGAACGACAAGATAGGGCGATAGGCCCATTCCACCTCGGGTTGCATGTTGGAGAGCGTGGCGAGAAGGCCGCGCGGCAAGTCGGTGAGGGCACACAGGATGATGCGCCACATGCCCGCCAGCGCCTCGACGTCATCGAGGGCGCGGTGCGAGACGCTGGCGCAGCCAAAGGCCTCGGCCATGTCCTGCAGCTTGTGGGTCGCAAGGCGCGGCAGCGCGATGCGCGAGAGGGCCAGGGTGTCGACCCACAGGTCGCTGACCTCATGCCCCCCGGGAACGCGCTCGATAAAGGTGCGGTCAAAGGTCGCGTTGTGGGCAAGCACCGGGGCACCGCCCACAAACTCGGCAAGCTGGGCCACGGCCTCGCGGGGCGTGGGCGCGTCCGCCACGTCGAGGTCGGTGATGTGCGTGAGCACCTGGATGTTCTTTGGAATTGGCTGCCCCGGGTTCACGAACGTGCGGAACGTGTCGACGATCTCGCGGCCGCGCAGGCGGGCGGCGGCAATCTCGGTCAGTTGGCACTCGGAGAACGACAGACCCGTCGTCTCGGTGTCGAGCACCACGACATCGTCCTCTATCAGGCCAAAGTCCTGCGTGCGAGCGCGCTCGGCCAGCGTGCGGTAGCCAGCCTCGACCTCCTTGGGCGTGTCGGGCAGCAAGATCTCGCCTAGCAGGTCGCGTGGCTGCGTGGCTTTCTCGATGGAATCTGACAAATGCTTCTCACTCTCTATCGACATGACGAGGGGCGGAGCCGTGTTGCGGAGCTGAGTCCGCGGCAAGCCCGCGCCTGGCCAAAGCTAGTTCTGGGTCGTGCGGGCACCGCGCTCGAGTGCGAGCTCGATGAGCTTGCGGCAAAGCTCCGGAAATCCCAGACCCATGCGGCGGGCGGCGTCCGGCAGCAGCGACTGTGGCGTCATGCCCGGAATCACGTTCGTCTCGATGATGTAGGGAATGCCGTCCGCATCGACCATGAAGTCGCTACGCGAGGCACCCGAGCAGCCCAGCGCCTGGTGGGCCCTGCAGGCGAGCTCCTTGGCGCGCTCGACGACGTCCTCGGGCAGCTCGGGGGGGGTCACGTGGTGCTTCGACGGGTCGTCGTACTTGACGCTCAGGTCGTAGAACTCGGTCTCATAGCGCACCTCGATGGCCTCGAGCGCCTGCGCGCGTTCGTTGCCCAGCACCGGCACCGTGATCTCGGTGCCCACCACGGCGGCCTCGACGAGAATCCTCGTGTCGAACTTGAAAGCCTCCTCGATGGCATCGGCGAGCTCAGAGGCCTCCTTCACGTGTGTGATGCCATAGGACGATCCGCTCGACACTGGCTTCACAAAGCACGGCAGGCCAACGCGCCCCACCAGGTCAACGACGTCGTACTCGTCGCCCCTGAGCAGGCAGACCTCCTTTGGGGTGGGAATACCGTGCTCGCGGTAGATGTCCTTGGCCATGGCCTTGTCGGTGGCAAGGGCGCTCGCAAGCACACCAGAACACGTGTACGGTATTCCGAGAAGTTCAAGGAAACCCTGCACGCAGCCGTCCTCGCCATAGCGGCCGTGCAGAGCCACGAAGGCGGCGTCGTAGCCTCCGTCGGCGATATTGTGCACGAAGTCCTTGTCGGCGATGTCGAGCAGATCGACCTGCACAAAGCCCGCCTCGCGCAGGGCCTGGGCACTCGCCGTGCCGCTGGAGATGGACACCTCGCGCTCGTCAGACCAGCCACCACACAGAACTGCGACCTTCTTACTTTCGATACCCTCCATGTGGTGCTCCATTCCGCATCGACACACCGCCTCTAAAACTCGAGGAAGATGCTGCGATACACTCGTTGCTGCACAATTTCGTGCATTGCCTCACTAACGTCACGCCAGAAAGGCCGCGACATGCCCCTTTATGATATCGACTCCAGCAAGTCCAAGGTCGACCTTCGCAACGTTTCCCACGAGCAGCTCGTCGAGCTCCTCGAGGGGCTTGGCTACCCCAAGTTCCGCGCGAAGCAGGTCGAGGATTGGGTGTGGAAGCACCACGTCACCGACTTCCAGGACATGACCAACGTCCCTGCCAAGCTGCGCGCCGACCTTGCCGAGCGCTGCACCCTTGGCGGAACGGTCGAGGTTGCCCGCCAGATCTCCAACGACGGCAGCCGCAAGTACCTGCTCGGCTATGATGACGGCACCCAAGCCGAGTGCGTTGGCATGCCCAACCGCAACCGCCTCGCCGTCTGCGTCTCCACCCAGGCAGGCTGCCGCATGGGCTGCGTCTTCTGCGCCACGGGCCAGGGCGGCTTCTCCCGCTCCCTCAAGGCAACCGAGATCTACGACCAGGTCATGCACGTGAGCGAGGACTTCCAAACCCGCGCCTCCTCCGTTGTCATGATGGGCCAGGGCGAGCCGTTCAACAACTACGACGAGGTGCTTAAGGCCCTGCGCATGCTCAACTCTCCCGAGGGCGCCGGCATTGGCGCACGCCACCTCACGGTATCTACCTGCGGCATCATTCCCATGATTCGCCGCTTTGCCAAGGAGCCCGAGCAGTTCACGCTGGCCGTCTCGCTGCATTCCGCCGTCCAGTCGACGCGCAACACCATCATGCCGGGCGTCAAGAAGTACACCCTCGCAAGGCTGCACGACGCCATGGCCGAGTACGTCGAGGCCACCGGCCGCCGCCCGACCTACGAGTACGCCCTCATCAGCGGAGTCAACGACAACAACCTCGAGCTTGACGCCCTGTGCGACTTCACGCGTGGCACGCTTGCCCATGTGAACCTCATCCAGCTCAACGACCTCGAGGGCTCCAAGCTCAAGCCCTCCACCGCCGAGCGTGCCGAGCAGTTTGTGCGTCGCCTTGCTCAGGTTGGCGTCGAGGCCACGATCCGCAACTCGCGCGGCAACGACATCGATGCCGCCTGCGGCCAGCTCTCTCAGAAGCACCGCGTCGAGTAAGCACGAGCCTCATACATACGAGAAGAGGGGAGTAGCGAACCTATGTTCGCTACTCCCCTCTTCTATTATATGTTTCCACAGCTAGAAGCCTATGTTCTTCCACTGCTGGTCTACCCATTCCCTATTTTCTCTTGCAGCCTGCTCACTCGAGTATTGCGAGGTGGGCTCCATATAGTCCCTCAAGAGATACAGGGCGAGGTCAGACGTAACGCGTCCTGCTTGACGCACACTATCACGCGCGCGCTCATCAAGCATAACCTTCCAGATAAGCGAGCAGCCTGCCGTGGCAACAGCGAGGCTTCTCAGAGCTCGGGTTGCTACTCCCACGTCTCGTCCTCTTCCTCAACCTCAGCACCCGGCTGAATCTGAGCCAGGATCCTCGCTAGCTGTTCCTCATCCTTGAACTCAATCTCGATTTTGTTCTTGCCGCGAACCTGCTTGACCTTAACGTTGGTATCAAGCATGCGCCTAAGCTCTCGGGCAGCGCGCTTAAAAGACTGAGGAGCTGCCTGGCGAGGCTTTACCTCGGCGCGCTCGACAGAATAAAGCGGAGCAAGATGTTCTGTCTGCCTCACCGTCAAGCTCTCCGTGACAACCTTCTGGGCAAGCTTGATTCGACCTTCCTCGGTTGGCACGGCAAGGATGGCGCGAGCGTGACCAGCAGTCAGCAGACCCTGCTCCATCATGTCTTGAATCTCAGCGGGAAGATCCATGAGTCTCAACGTGTTTGCGATTGTAGAACGAGACTTCGAAAGAATCCTGGCAAGACCCTCTTGGGTCAATCCCTGAGACTCAAGAAGCTGCTTGTAGCCCTTTGCCTCTTCAATGGGAGACAGGTCTGCACGTTGCAGGTTTTCAATGAGGGCAAGCTGAAACACCTCGTCATCATTGATTTCACGAACAACTGCAGGAATCTCCTTGAGTCCCGCCAGCTTGCTAGCCTGGTAGCGACGCTCGCCTGCAACAATCTCGTACTTGTTGCCCTTCTTGCGAACAAGAATTGGCTGAAGCACACCATTCTGCTTTATCGAGTCAGCTAGCTCTGCAAGCGCGTCCTCGTCAAAGTTCTTGCGGGGCTGACCAGGGTTGCGAACAATCTTTTCGATTGGAAGCGTTGCCTCCGGTTCGCTGCCCGTCTCAGCATTGGCTTCGCTAATCAGGGCATCGAGGCCTCTTCCAAGTCCACCACGCTTAGCCACGACGAATCACCTCTCTAGCAAGTCCACGGTAGGCAATGGCACCCTTATTCGTTGCAGAGTACATTGCAATCGGCAGCCCATGGCTTGGAGCCTCAGAAATCTTGATGCTTCGAGGAATCAGAGTCTTGAACATCTTGTTTCCAAAGTACTTCTTAACTTCTTCAACAACCTCGTTAGAAAGCGTAGTGCGCTTGTCATACATTGTCATGAGCACGCCAAAGACGTCAAGATCCCTATTCAGACTCGACTTAACGAGCTTCATCGATTCAAGAAGCTTCGTTACGCCTTCGAGTGCGTAGTACTCACACTGAATCGGGATTAGCAAGCCGCTTGCTGCACATAGAGCGTTAATCGTCAGAAGGCCAAGTGAGGGAGGACAGTCGATGAAAACGTAATCGAACTCATCCTTAACCTCATCAATGAGATTCTTGAGAATGCTTTCGCGTGCAATCTTGCTCACAAGCTCAATTTCCGCACCCGCAAGTTGAATAGTTGCAGGAACAACAAACACGCGAGGTTCTGGAGTGTCGACAATGAGGTCACTGATTGGATAACCATCGAGAAGAGCATCATAGATGTCGTGATCGAGCTCATCCTTGTCGATACCATAGCCACTTGTCGTGTTTCCCTGAGGGTCAAAATCGATAACTAGGCACTTCTTGCGCTCTTCTCCAAGAGCTGCAGACAGGTTAATTGCAGTTGTCGACTTTCCGACGCCACCCTTTTGGTTGATAATCGCCAGAACCTTGGTAAGCTTCGTGGGATTGCTGCGTTTTACGTCCTTATAACCCATTACTTTCCAATCTACCAGTCGATTTGCTCCACTGTTTCACGTGAAACACTCATCGATTAGCCAGTGGATGATTTCGAGCCTCGCCGTTCTTTCTTGGTAGCTTTACTCTACTCTTCTTAACCTTCTTGTATACAAAGATCTCTCTATGTCCCAAATCATTTGGAAGTTCGAATGTTTCACGTGAAACATTTTCAAAACCGCACATCAGTGCAACCTTAGATGCATCAGCAAGCTCTTCGTGCTCAGGATTCGCCTTTCCAAAGAAGAGATAGCCGCCCTTCTTAACGTAAGGCTCAGCATATTCAATCAGAATGTCGAGTTTTGCTAGAGCACGCGCAGTCACACCATCATAGATACGACCAGAAGTCTTAACGAATTCTTCGAGACGCCCATGATAAGCAGAAACTCTGTCAGACATACCAAGCTCGTCAACAAATTCATTGCATGCATTGACCTTCTTGCCAACAGAGTCAAGTAAGTCAATGACAAACTCACTGACGCAAGCAAGAGGAATACCAGGAAAGCCACCACCGGTACCCATATCAAGGAAACGAGCTCGTTGGTTAAGACCGATGGCCTCAGAGATAACCTTTGCAAACAGAAGTGAATCAAAAGCATGGAGGATAAGACCATCAGGCATCGTTCGAATGCTTGTAAGGTTAACGACCTCATTCTTCTTATACATGAGATAGAGATCTGCAACAACCATCTCAACCTGAGAATTGGTCAAATTGAGTGAATAGCTGTCAGACAGCTCCTGAAGCGTTCTAAGGGCATCTTTAACAGTATATGTGGAATTAGTCACGAAAGTTGTTCTCGTGTCACAGAGAGCCTCTGAGAGGCTCGAATTTAGTTCTTTGAACTCTCTTTGACTTAAAGTCATGAAGCTACCCAATCACTTTGACAAAACTTCCCGAGACGGGAACTCTTGTCAGGAACTTATGTCTGAGTGTGATTGAGCTGCGAATGCTTCTAGTCTACTTGAAGTAGAGTCACCAAGCTGGAAATGCTCGGAGAATTACAAAGCTTGGAAATGGCCAGATTAACTAGGTCCTAAAGCCCACTAGAAACCAGATACATATCGAGCCAAACCTAGCGTTCACTTCCGGCATGGCACAAAGCCAGAAACATAGAGAAATCATCAAGCCACCAAAGCAGTCATAGCCACTCGAGACATTAAGAGAGCTATAGGAAGACTTGCGGATGAAGTACAGTTTACAGGTAGACAGGGAGCCAGAATCAATAACCTCATAGTTATCAAGCGGAGCTGATTAGATACCAGATACGGCAACCAAGTATCGAGGGCAGTCCCAACCAAAGACTCGTCTCATCTATCAAATCTCAAGACGCGCAGCAGCTTGAACAAACTACACCGCACGCGCAACAACAAAGATGTGTCCAAACGGCTATCGATTCACATGAAACAGACGCGGTATATCTCTGACACAAAAGAGCCACCGCGAGCCGCATCAGTTGACACACAAAATAAGGAGGCCCTAAGGCCTCCCAGTAAAACTCCGAGTTCTAAGCCCAGCGCAGAACTACGCAAACGGCGCCGCGCGCAGGTTATTCGCCCTTAACCGGAGTGATGACAACATAGCGCTCGGGATCGGTGCCCTCAGAGTGAGTCGTCACCTCAACGGAGTCCCTCAGGGCAAGGTGAACCAGGCGGCGCTCATAGGCATTCATAGGGGCAAGGCGCATAGCGCGGCCAGACTTCACGGCCTTCTGGGCGCTGGAGTGAGCCATGCCCTGGACCTTGTCCCTGCGACGGCTCTTATAGCCCTCAATGTCGACGACAATGGGATAGTGGAAGCCGATGCGCTTGTTGAGAAGCGAGGTAAAGACAACCTGCAGGGCATCGAGGGTGACACCGTGACGACCAATGAGGATGGCAAGGTCGCCGCCGCTCACATCGAGGATGAGCTCGCCCTCGTCGCCATCATACTCATCAATCGAACAGGTGTTCTCGCCAAAGCAGGCGAGCAGGGAGCGCAGAATCTCAATGGCAACGTCGGCCACGACGTCGAGCTGCTCGTCCTCAAGCTCGCCCTTCTCCTCAAAGGCGGCCTTGATGGCCTCGAACTCAGCGCCCTTCTCCTGAATTTCCTCACTCATGGCAACCTCCAGATAGACAATGTCGCGCACCTTCTGTTGAGAGGGCGCGCGACATGGAATTACGTAGTGTCAGCGGATCCGCTAGCCCTTCTTGTGGGGACGCGGCTTGTGCTGCTTGCGCACGACGTCAACCGTGATAGGCTGGTTGGCCATGCGCTCAGCCTCGTCGGCCTTGGCCTTCTCCATGACCTTGCGGGTGATGAAAACCTGCTGCACGACACCCCAGGCAGAGGACGTGACGTAGTACAGAACGACACCCACGGGCACGTTCCAGCCGAACCAGATCATCATGAGGGCCATGACCACACCCATGATCTTGGTCTGGCTGGCCTGCGGGGAGTCGGGCTGGGTGTTGAGCAGCATCGGGACGAGCGTGAGCACGCCAAAGGCAAGCACGAACAGCACGTAGACCCAAGCGCCCAGGAAGCCGAGCTGCGTCACCGCGTCGTTGGTGGTGACGGCGAGCGACTCGAAAATGCCATAGAAGTGGGCGCCCTCGGGAATCTGATAGCGCAGGACCGAGAACAGGGCAAAGAAGACGGGCATCTGGATGAGGGTGGGCAGACAGCCTCCCAGCGGGTTGAACTTGTTCTCGCTGTAGAACTTCTGCATCTCCTCGTTGAGACGCTGGGGATCGTCGGCATAGCGCTCCTGAAGCTCCATGAGCTTGGGCTGGAGCACCTGCATCTTGGCGGTCGAACGCGTCGAGCTCACGGTGAGCGGCGTCAGCAGAATACGAATGATGGCGGTCAGGACGATGACGGCCAGGCCCCAGTCTCCTACGACGTTAGCGAGAAACGTGAGGATCTGGGCAATGATGTAGATAATCCCATCCCACATGGACAGTACCTCCGGTTGCCCGCCCCTAGGGGACGGGATCATAGCCTCCCTTATGGCGTGGATTGCATCTGACGACCCTCGTCAGAGCAAGCCAACCACCTCTGAGTGCGCCATATCGAGAAAGTGCCTCTATGGCGTACTCAGAACAGGTTGGTGTGTAAATGCAGCAAGGGGGGAGAACAGGCGAGATGAACCGCCGATACACCCTCACCAAGAAGATGAGGGTTCGTGCGAGAACACTCGGCCTGCCTTCCCCCGTTTTGCTCATACCTAAATTCGCTCCACAAGCTTCGCCAAGGCGGCTGCCACCTCGGTTGAAGAGGCAGCTCGCGTTGCCGGAGTCGAGAAGAGAATTACCTCGTACCCGTCGAGCGGAAAGCCTACCTGCTGAGCCGCGGCTCGAAGCACACGCTTGCACCGGTTGCGACACACAGCGTTGCCGAGCCTCTTGGCACAAACAAAGGCGACGCGGCTCCGACCCTCCTGCTCGCTCTCCATGACGGTGAGCCTCACGAGCCGGTGGTTGAGCCGCTTTCCACCCCGAAAGACCTTCTCAAAATCCTGCTTGGACTTGATGGTCTCCATGGGCATTCCTAGACGGTGAGCTTCTTGCGGCCCTTGGCGCGACGACGGGCGAGAACGGCGCGGCCGTTCTTGGTGGCCATGCGAGCACGGAAGCCGTGGCACTTGGCGCGCTTCCTCTTATTGGGCTGGTACGTACGCTTCATAGCAAATCCTCCTGAGTGACACAGATCACTGCGTAAGCAGTCAAGCCCCAAGATTGTAGGGGTCTGAGATAACCGAGGTCAAGTTGATTATTGACTTTTTCACGAGGTCAACTTGCATGAGCAGCCCGTGAAAACATCCCTCGGAGGCCTTCGACCACAAGCGAGGGGCGCCAAGATGTCAACAACCACAACAGGTTGCGCCGGCCGCTGGTGAAAAGATGCCACAACTTGCCCAACTTTCCAACATCTTTCATCAAGAGAAGAAAACATGGCGATAACTTTTCACCGCTGATGGAAAATCTCAGCTCAGAAGTGAAATTTTCTGTTCTTCTCGGCTATCTTTTCATTCGCTTGCACACGATATTCCAGCAGGTTATCAACACGCTTTCATCGTTTGTTGATAACTTTTCGCCTGTGGAAGAAACATTGCGCAAGTTTTCACCATTTGACGGAAACTTGTTAAAAACGGTGAAATGTAGTGAAAAGCAAGCGCGCGGACGAAAGAAGCACCCATGGCAGACGCCTTCTACCCCTTCGTTGGAGAGGGACCAACCGGCATCAACGGAGAGACGAAGCCCCAGGTAGTGGGCGAGCAGGGCGCCGCCACCGAGCCCAGGCTCGGTTCCGTGGTAACAAACCCCGCGCGCATCGCCGTGTTTGACGACACCTCGGCGGCCCCGCGCGTCGTGGTGGTGCAGCCCAACGACGTGCGCACCTACCTCGAGGAGATCACCACGACCGTCACCAAGCTCGCCAAGGAGCAGGGCGGCTCCATCTCGTTTACCGTGATCCGCGAGGTTGTCGAGAACTTCGTGCACGCCTACTTCATCGAGCCAACCATCTCGATCCTCAACGGCGGAAACACCATCCGCTTCTCGGACCAGGGGCCCGGCATCCAGGAGAAGGACCGCGCGCTCGAATACGGCACGACGTCTGCCACCGAGGAGATGAAGCAGTACATCCGAGGCGTGGGGTCGGGGCTGCCCTACGCGCAGCAGTACATGGAGGACCACGGCGGCACGCTGACAATCGAGGACAACCTCAACGCAGGCACCATCGTGACTATCTCGATGCCATCTCCCCAGGCAGCAGCGCAGCCCATGCCAATGCAGCCGCAGATGGCCCAGGCCATGCAGCAGACGCAGGAGCAGGGGACCATGGTGACTCCCGAGCAGATGCAGCAGGGAATGGACCAGGCCGCGCAGGTGCAAGCAATGCAGCAGATGGGACAGATGCAGCCCCAGCAGCCGTGGGCCGCGCAGCAGACTGGCTACGCCCCGCAGCCCATGCAGCAGCCGAATGTTCAAAACCCCTATGGCTATGGCATGCCCCCGCAAACGGCCCAGCGGGGCACCTGGCCACGGCAGCCCTACCAGCAAATGCCAAACCAGAGCTACTACCAGCAGGGATATCCCATGCAGCAAGCATGGCCCCAGCAGGACTGGCAGCAGCCGATGATGCAGCCCATGGGCGGCATGCAACCCCAGCCCTGGGCGCCGCAGCCCCAGCAGCAGGTGCCGCTCGAGCTCAGCGAGCGCGACTCGCAGGTACTCATCTTCCTGGCGCAGCACGAGTCGGTGGGTCCAACGGACCTCGTCAACGCCTTTGGCGGCTCGCTCTCGACCTGGACGCGCAGCCTGCAATCACTGGAGGAGCGCGGCCTGCTGACGAAGATGGGCCAAAAGCGTTACCTCACCGACGCGGGAAGGGCCTTCCTCTAGCGGGTTTTCGACACGCGCTTGCCCCGCTCGCCAAGTTTTCAACAATCACGATGGATGAAAACCCACGCTCCCATATAATGAGTTTTCATCAAACACGTGGTTAAAGCACCAAACGGCTACGACAGGATGTCAGCAACATGGCAGAGAACGCAAACATGGAGTCGGACGCCCAGATCTTGTGGGAAGATGTCGTGAACATGCTCGAGGCAGACGGCCTGGCTCCGTCGACCCTCGCCATGTTCAAAAGCTGCCAGGCCGTCGACATCGACGGCAACACGCTCGTCATCTCCGCAGGCAGCGGCTTTGTTCGCCGCAACGTCGAGAAGAACGCCGCAACGATCAAGGCAGCCCTCGAGCGCGCGGCGTTCCAGCCCATGGAGCTGAGCGTTGGCATCAACCGCGCGGGAGCTGCGGCCCAGTCGGCCATCCCCGTGACGTCCACGGCCGCCGCGCCGCAGGCACAGGAGCAGACGGCGCAGGCCGCCGCGCCGGCGCTGTCTCCGCAGCCTGCCGCCACGCCGGCACCCATCCCGACGCCGGCGCCCGCCTCGCGTATCCAAACCTCCATCACGCGCGAGGAGTTCGAGCGCATGATGAGCCCGGAGGCAGCCGCTCAGGGGGAGCCCTCCGAGGAAGACGTGGCCGCGAGGCGCAAGAAGAACCCCCTCATCCAGGACATCGCGCCCTCTGACTCCCAGCTCACCTTTGACACCTTCGTCGAGGGCGAGGAGAACCAGCTGGCGTTCCAGGCCGCCAAGGCCGTGGCAAACGGCAGCCACGGTTACAACCCACTGTTCATCTACGGTGGCCCGGGCATGGGCAAGACCCACCTGCTCAAGGCCATCCAGAACTACCTTGCCGTGAACGACCCCGACCGCATCTGCGTCTACCGCGCGGCCCGCGAGTTCGTGAGCGACTACACCGACGCCATGGTCGACACCTCGAGGGACGTCAAGCGCGCGCTCGAGCAGAACTACCACGACATCGACGTGCTCATCATCGACGACATCCAGGGCTTCAAGGGCGCCGCGAAGTCCATCAACTTCTTCTTCGACACCTTCAACTACCTCACGAGCCACGGCAAGCAGATCGTGCTCGCGGCAGACGAGAGCCCGGCCGAGCTGGGCCTCGAGGAACGCGTGACGACCCGTCTCGACTCGGGCGTGACCCTCTCGATCCAGGTGCCCAACTACGAGCTCAAGCTTGGTCTCATCAAGGCGTTCTACGAGCGCATGAAGGCGGACGCCATCGAGAACGGCCAGCACGACTACGATGGCACGCTCTCCGACGACGCGCTCGAGTTCATGGCCCAGAGGGCCGGCGCTTCGATTCGCACCATCAAGTCGTTCTGCCAGCTGTGCCTGCTCGAGGCCACCAGCAAGCAGGCGCGTGGCGAGGAGTTTGGCCGCGAGGATATCTCCCAGATCGCTGTCAAGAAGTGGGGCGCCGACACGCGCACCTTCACGATCGAGCAGATTCAGAAGTTCATCGAGCAGCGCTACTCCATCTCGCACGCCGACCTCATCAGCAACAAGCGCAACAAGGGGCTCATGGAGCCCAGGCACGTCGCCGTGTGGCTCGCCCGCGAGCTCACGGACTCCACCCTCGCCCAGATTGGCGAGCGCTTTGGCGGCCGCACCCACGCAACCGTGAAGCACAGCATCAAGTGGGTTGAGGACCGCAGAAGCGAGGACCGCGTCGTCCACGACAAGATTGCCCGGATGAAGGAGGACCTGATGGCCGGCGCATAGCCTTCAACATGCCCTGTTTACAAGCGCGAAGAAATGCGTTGAAAACCCCGTCGCAGATGTTCAAAGAGTTTTCCACACGTCTTCAACGTTCAAAACGAGACAGGTTTCTCGACAGTAAAACAGGTCATGAAAAAGCCTCTGAGCTGGCACTTTGCAGAGTTATTCACATTTAAACACGCTTTACTACTTCAACTAGCTTTATATCTACTTATATATACATAGATAGATAGAACAAGGAGAGACACATGCGCTTCACCGTCAGCCAGTCTTCGCTCGCCAAGGCTCTCTCCGTGGTCTCGAAGGGAATCGCCTCCCACTCCACCATCCCCGTTCTTGGCGGAGTGCTCATGCGCGCCATCGGCGGCACCCTTGAGATGCAGACCTCGGACCTCGACACCTCCATCAGACACAAGATCGCCGCCAACGTCGAGGAGGAAGGCGAGACCGTCATCTCGGGGCGCATGCTCTCCAACGTCGTCAAGAACCTTCAGGACAGTGCCGTGACCTTCGATGGGGGAGAGGGCACGATCAACATCACGTGCGACAAGAGCTCCTTCCACCTCAACACCCTCAACGCGGCCGAGTTCCCCAACTTCCCCGAGGTCGCCATGGAGCGCTCGGTCGAGCTGCCCGTGGGCGTGCTGTCCGAGATGGTCGACAAGGTCTACAAGGTGACCTCGCGCGACACGAGCCGTCCGGTGCTCTCGGGCATCCTGCTCAACGTCGAGGAGAACTGCGTGCGTCTCGTGGCCACTGACTCCTACCGCCTGGTGGTCTGTGACACCAACGTCGAGACCTCCTCGCTCGACGGCACCTTCGAGATGATCATCCCGGGCACCGCCTTCCACGACGTGCTCTCCCTGCCGAGCGACAGTCCCACCGTCATCGTGGGCGCCACGACCAACCAGGTCATCTTCGTGTCGGGCAACACCACCTATGTGTCGCGCCGCATCGAGGGTACCTTCCCCAACTACAAGCAGCTGCTGCCGTCGAGCCGTCTCACCTCGATGAAGGTCAAGGTCTCCGACCTCTCGGGCGCCCTCAAGCGCGTGAGCTCCATCGCCACGTCGAACTCCTCGGTGCGCTTTGACGTTGACCCCGACGCCGCGCTCGTGACCCTCTCGTCCACCTCGCCCGACCAGGGCGACGCCCGCGAGCAGGTCAACGTCGAGGTCGAGGGCGAGGCCAACTCCATCTGCATGAACTACCGCTACGTGGGCGACTGCGTGAGTGCCCTTGCCCAGGACAGCGAGGTGACGCTCGAGCTGCAGCAGAGCATGCGCCCCGGCGTCTTCAAGAGCTACGGCAAGATCAACTACCTCTACCTGCTCATGCCCGTGCGGATGTAGCCCGTGTCGCTCACCGTCTCGTCCATATCGTTCAGGAACTACCGCAACCTCGCCGCGCTGGAGCTGTGCCCCAGCGCCGGCGTCACCGTGCTCGTGGGGCCCAATGCCGTGGGCAAGACGAACACGGTCGAGGCACTGCAGTACGTCACGAGCGGCCAGTCGTTCAGGCGCCCCTCGCCCTCCGAGCTCATCGCCCCCGACGCCGTCGAAGCGTCGGTGGCGGCTCGTCTCGAGGGCGATGGCCGCGTCATCGATGTCGAGATGCGGGTGACGCCCCAGTCGCGTAAGTTCCTGCGCAACGGCAAGCCCTGCCGTGGTGCCGACCTCACGGGCACGCTGCTTTCGGTGCTCTTCTGCCCCGATGACCTGTCGCTCGTGAAGGGGTCGGCCTCGCGCCGCCGCGGCGAGCTCGACGCCTTTGGCGCGCAGGCCAACGTGGGCTACCGCAAGGTGCTCTCGAACTACACGCGCTCGGTCGAGCAGCGAAACCGCCTGCTCAAGGATGGCTGTGACGACGCCCTGCTCGACGCCTGGGACGAATCGGTGGCGCTGGGTGGTGCCACGCTGCTCCACCACCGCCTCAACCTCTTTCGTCGTCTGTCGGGCATCGTGAGCGAGGTTTATGCCGAGGTGGCCTCGGGCGAGTCGCTCTCCTGCACTTACGTGCCAAGCGTCGAGGGCGCCGAGGCGGGCATGGGTCGAGACGACCTGCGCGACCTCATGCTTTCCCAGATGCGCGACCGCCGTGCCGACGACGTGCGCCGCGCGCAGACGCTCGTCGGGCCCCACCGCGACGACGTGGTCTTTGCGATCGACGGCCGCGACGCGCGCTCCTTTGGCAGCCAGGGCCAGCAGCGCTCGGTGGCCCTGGCCTGGAAGATGGCCGAGGTGCGCCTGTGTGAGGACCTGCTGGGAGAGCGGCCGCTGCTGCTGCTCGACGACGTCATGAGCGAGCTCGACGCCTCGCGCCGCTCGTGTGTAACGCGCTTCGTCGAGGGCGGCATCCAGACGATCATCACCACGACGAACCTCTCGTACTTTGACGACGAGCTGCTCTCGAGTGTGAAGGTGGTGCCCTATGGGGCAGAGTCGTAAGTGCTGGCTCGAGCGCCTGGAGTACGACCCGCTCGACCCCGCCAAGCAGCACAAGCCCGAGACGGCCGCCGACCTGGTGTCGGGCTACCTCGACGCGCGCCTCGCCAAGGGCGCCAACAAGACCCTACAGGCGCTCACCATCTGGCGAAACATCGCCGGCAAGCGCGCCTCCAAGCACACCGTGGCCGTGTGGCTGAGCGACCCCGCCGGCCCCCGCAACCTGCCTGACCTCGTGGTCTACCTCGACGGCAACGCCCTCATGGTCGACCTCTCCACCAACGCCGAGCTCTACGTCGACCGCCTGGCCCACGCGGGCCTCGAGGTGGCGCACGTGCGCTTCAAGCTCTCGCGCAAGGCCGGTCAGATTGCCCAGCAGCGCATGGCCGCGGCCGAGGGGCCCGCCGACGAGCCCCCCGAGCTGCCGGCGCTCACGCCCTACGAGCGCACCCGCATTGCCGCCGACGTCGAGAGGATTCCCGCCTCGATGCGCGAGGACGTGTCTAAGGCGATGGAAATGTCGCTGCGCCGCGCCAAGGTTGCACCCACGCAGGAAGCCAAAAGCGCCCCGCAGAATCCCTGAGAGGCGTTATCAGGCGTAAATGATGCGTTTTTGCCGCGTCGTATGTGTTGGGGATTCAGCAAATCGAGCCGATGCCCTAAACTAGGAAAGATTGACGTTTCATCCTAGGGAAAGGACGGTCGGGTGGCAAAGTCTCCCAAGAAGACGGACTACGACGGCGGCGAGATTAAGATTCTCGAGGGCCTCGAGGCCGTTCGCAAGCGTCCGGGCATGTACATCGGTTCGACCAGCGCCAGTGGTCTGCACCACCTCGTGTGGGAGATCGTGGACAACTCGGTCGATGAGGCCATGGCTGGCTACTGCACCAAGATCTCGGTGACGGTGCATGCCGACAACTCGATCACCGTCGTCGACAACGGCCGAGGCATCCCGGTCGACAAGCACCCGGTGAAGAAGATCCCGACGCTCGAGGTCGTCATGACGATCCTGCACGCCGGCGGCAAGTTCGACAACAACGCCTACAAGGTGTCCGGCGGCCTGCACGGCGTGGGCATCTCTGTCGTGAACGCCCTGTCCAAGAAGGTCGTTGTCCAGGTCAAGCGCGACGGCAACATCTACGAGATGGCCTTTGCCCGCGGCAAGACCACCGAGAAGATGAAGGTCGTGGGCAAGTCCTCCACGACGGGCACCACCGTCACCTTCTGGCCCGACGACGAGATCTTCGAGACCTGCGTCTACGACTTCGACACCCTGAACAACCGCCTCCAGGAGACGGCGTTCCTCAACAAGAACCTCAAGATCACCCTGACCGACGAGCGCGAGCTCACCCCGCGCGTCGTCGAGTTCTGCTATGCCGGCGGCATCATCGACTTCGTCAAGTTCCTCAACGAGGGCAAAGACATCCCCGACGGCCTCAAGCGCCCGATCTACATCGAGGGCAAGACCGACCCCGACACCCCCACCGAGAAGATGGGCGAGGTCGAGGTCTCGCTGCAGTGGAACACCGGCTATGGCGAGAACGTGATGTCGTTCGCCAACGACATCTACACCCCCGAGGGCGGCATGCACCTCGAGGGCTTCCGCACGGCCCTCACCCGCGTGATCAACGACTACGCGCGCAAGCAGAACATCCTTAAGGAGAAGGACGCCAACCTCACCGGCGACGACGTCCGCGAGGGCCTGTCGGCGGTCATCTCGGTCAAGCTCCCCGACCCGCAGTTCGAGGGGCAGACCAAGGCCAAGCTCGGCAGCTCCTACATGCGCACCCTCACCAACAAGGTCGTCGCCGACGGTCTGAGCGAGTACCTCGAGGAGCACCCCAAGCAGGCGCGCACGATCGTGAACAAAGCCCAGCAGGCGAGTAAGGCCCGCACCGCCGCTCGCAAGGCCCGCGAGGCCACGCGCCGCAAGAGCCTGCTCGAGACCGCGAGCCTGCCCGGCAAGCTCGCCGACTGCTCCGTCCGCGATGCCGAGCTCACCGAGCTCTTCATTGTGGAGGGCGACTCGGCAGGCGGCTCGGCCAAGGACGGCCGTCGCCGAGACATCC
>OKRW01000304.1_pt1 | contig 50213 bp, 46 predicted proteins | sample 1601151 | NCBI WGS metagenome assembly OKRW01 (sample SAMEA3541471, study PRJEB24748) | human gut metagenome | biome: human gut; feature: human-associated habitat; material: faeces | place: China | collected 2012 | reverse complement strand
AAGGCAAAAGTAATCACGCTGACAGACAGCGTCCATTCGCCGATGACGTTATATTCTTCCTGCAATCTGATCGCGCGAAGTGACATGGCGTCTATCGTAGATTCACTTGTAGCACCTCTGAGCGTGGTAAATGCGCTTGTGGTAGCACTCTGTATGAAGAAGCAGGATGAAGTCATCACAACACTGGAGACGCTGGAACGGATCTGGGATGAGTATCAGGTATACAGCAAAGATGAACTGAACATGGTAGATGATAAAGTAGAACTGTCTTCGTCCAAAGCACAGATAGATGGAGAAGAGACTTATGAATAAAGTATTGATCGCAGGCGGTGGCGCTGCGGGCATGATGGCGGCGATCACGGCGGCAGAGCGCGGCAAGCACGTCTTATTATTAGAAAAGAACGCACAGCTTGGGCGGAAGATCCGCATTACGGGCAAGGGCCGCTGCAACGTAACAAACAACTGCGAGCCGCGCACGGTGATTGAATCCACGCCCGGCAACGGCCGGTTTTTGTACGGGGCGGTGAACCATTTCACCCCGCAGGACACGATGGACTTTTTTGAGGGGCTTGGCGTGCCGCTGAAAACGGAGCGCGGCAACCGCGTGTTCCCGGTCTCGGACAATGCACACGACATTGCGGACGCGCTTTGGAAGAAGCTGAAAAAGTGCCGCGTGGAAATTCGGCAGGGCAATGTGAAAGAGGTGCTGACCGAAAACGGCAACGTCATCGGCGTGCGCACGGAAAACGATGTGTTTGAGGCCTCCAGCGTGCTTTTGGCGTGCGGCGGCGCTTCGTACCCCGGCACGGGCTCGAACGGCGACGGCGCGCGGCTGGCAGAAAAGCTGGGGCACACCATTATTCCTATGCGTCCGTCTTTGGTGGCGCTGACCTCTGATGACGAGGATTGCCCGGCGATGCAGGGGCTTTCTCTGCGCAACTGCGGCGTGACCGTGACGGACAATGAAAAGAAAAAGAAGCCGGTTTATACGGACTTCGGTGAGCTGCTGTTCACGCACTTTGGGCTTTCCGGTCCGACGATTTTGAGTGCGAGCGCGCATATGCGTCATATGGCGCCCGGCAGATACACAGTGACGCTCGACTTAAAGCCGGCGCTCACCCCGGAACAGCTTGACCAGCGCCTTTTACGCGATTTAGAGAAAAACAAGAACCGCAATTTCAGCAATTCGCTCGATGAATTATTGCCGCAAAAGATGATCCCGGTTGTCGTGCGGCGGTCGGGCATTCCGCCGGAAGAGAAGTGCAACACCATCACGCGCGAGCAGCGTGCGGTGCTTTTGGATGTCTTAAAGCACTTTACGGTGGAGATTTCCGGCTTTGCACCGCTTTCCGGCGCGATTGTGACGGCGGGCGGCGTTTCCGTAAAGGAAGTCGACCCGAAGACGATGCAGTCCAAATTAATTCCGGGCTTGTACTTTGCGGGGGAAATTCTGGACGTGGATGCGTATACGGGCGGCTTTAACCTGCAGATCGCCTTTGCAACGGGACACGCGGCGGGCGAAAATCTGTAAACTATCATTATATATAAGGAAGTTATATTATGTATGCAATAGCGATTGACGGACCTGCCGGCGCAGGTAAAAGCAGCGTGGCGAAAGCGGCTGCAAAGGCGCTCGGCTTTGTTTATGTGGACACGGGCGCGTTGTACCGCACGGTGGGGCTTTACCTGCTGCGCAGTGAGGTTGACCCTGCAGACGCAGAAGCGGTGGAGCCGAAGCTCCGGGACATTCAGGTCGATCTGAAATACGAAGACGGCGTGCAGCACGTCATTTTAAACGGGGAGGATGTATCCGGCTTTATCCGCACGCCGGAGGTCTCTATGGCGGCCTCTGCGTGTGCTTCCGTACCGGCGGTGCGTAAGTTTCTGTTCTCCGCGCAGGTGGATATGGCGAAGAAGTACAACGTCATCATGGACGGCCGAGACATCGGCACGACGATTTTGCCGAACGCACAGGTGAAGATTTTTCTGACGGCTTCGCCCGAGGTGCGCGCCGAGCGCCGCTACAAGGAGCTCAAGGAAAAAGGCGTGGACGTGAGCTATGAAGAAACGCTTGCGGACGTTATTCGCCGCGACAAGCAGGACGAAAAGCAATCTAAGGCAGCGGAGGACAGCATTTTGCTTGACAACAGCGAGCTGGATTTTAACGGTACGGTGAAACGCTTACTGGAGATCGTGGAAGAAAGGACGGGCGTGAAGCATGGCTGAAAATAAGAAGCCGAAGGAACACCTTTCCTGGTGGTATTTCCTTGCAAAGTACGTGATGCTGTTTTTCTTTAAAATTCTGCACCCGTACCGTATTATAGGCAGAGAGAACATGCCGCTTACCGGCAAGCTGCTCGTTTGCTCTAACCACGTGACGATGGGCGACCCGATTTACCTTGGCTGCGCAATACCGAAACGACAATTACACTATATGGCGAAGGCCGAGCTTTTTGAAAACAAGCTCATCGGCGGATTTTTGAAGAGCCTCGGCGCGTTCCCAATCTCCCGCGGCACGGGCGGGGCACAGGGCATTCAGACGGCGATTGACCTTTTGGAGGAAGAAAAGGTCGTGTGCATGTTCCCGGAGGGTACGCGCTCGAAGACCGGCGAGCTTTTGAACCCGAAAATGGGTATGGTAATGCTGGCGTACAAGACGCACTGCACGATTTTGCCTGTGGCGATTGTGGGCGAGGGCGGCAAGCCCCCGAAGGTGTTTAAGAAAATGGTCATCAACATCGGCAAGCCAATCCGGTTTGAGGACATGGGTCTGACCGAAGATTCCGGTATGATTTACCGCCGTGTTTCGCGCAATATTTTTGCCGAGGTGCAGAAGCTGCGCGAGGAAGGTCTCGATATTATGGAGAACAGGTGGAAGGAAGTATGATCCGCGTGGCGAAAACAGCGGGATTCTGCTTTGGTGTGAACCGCGCAGTGGAGACCGTTTACAAATTGCTTGACGAGGACAAAACCGTCTGCACGCTCGGGCCGATCATCCATAACCCGCAGCTTGTGGAGGAGCTCGGCCGCAAAGGCGTGCGCATTATAGATGCGCCCGAGGACGCGAAAGCGGGGGAGACGGTTGTCATCCGCTCGCACGGTGTACCGCCCGAGGTCATCGAAAAACTGAAAGCGCTCGGTGTCGATTACAAGGACGCGACGTGCCCGTATGTGCAGAAGATTCACCGCCTTGTTTCCGACGGAGAGCGCGAGGGCAGGCGCGTGATGCTGGCCGGCGATGCAAAACACCCGGAGGTGGAGGGCATACTCGGCTGCTGCAAAACGCCGTACCGCACCTTCAAAACGCGCGAAGAACTCGAAAATCTATTCAAAAATGAGCCTGAACTTGCCGAAATGCCCCTTCTTTTTTGTGAACAGACCACTTTTAACGTAGAAGAATGGGAAAAATGTTTGGATTTCGTAAAAAAGGTATGTACAAACGCTTCAGTTTTTGATACAATATGTAAGGCTACAACAAATCGCCAGCGCGAAGCACGCGAGCTTGCGCGTGAAAGCGACTTGATGCTCGTCATCGGCGGGCGTCACAGCTCGAATACGGCGAAGCTCAAGGAGGTCTGTGAACCGTATGCGCAGACGTATCTCATTGAGACGGCGGCAGAGCTTGCAGCCCTGCCTGTAAAGGGCAAAATGAATATCGGCATAACTGCCGGTGCTTCAACACCGGCAAGCATAATAAAGGAGGTACTTGTTACCATGACAGACAAAATTGAAACAAATGAGCTTAATTTTGAGGAGATGCTTGAGGAATCACTCAAGAGCTTAAATACAGACGAAAAGGTGCACGGTGTAGTTGTAAGCATTTCTCCCACCGAAGTGTATGTTGACGTCGGTAGAAAGCAGGCCGGCTACATCCCGGCTAACGAGCTTAGCAACGATCCGAACGCGAAGCCGGAAGATCTTGTAAAGATCGGCGACGAGATGGATCTGCTCATCATGAAGACGAACGATCAGGAAGGCACCATCATGCTCTCCAAGAAGCGCATCGATGCCATCAAGGGCTGGGAAGACATTGCAGCGGCTATGGACGCTGAAGAAATCCTCACCGGCAAGGTCACGGAAGTTGTTAAGGGCGGCGTGATCGTTCTGTATAACGGCATCCGCGTCTTCATCCCGGCTTCTCAGGCTGTAGCAAACCGTGGTGACGATCTTGAGGCTCTGAAGGGTCAGGACGTTCAGTTCCGCATCATCGAAGTCAACCGCCAGCGCCGCCGTGCGGTCGGTTCCATCCGTTCCGTGCTCCGTGAGCAGAGAAAGGCAGCACAGGCTAAGTTCTGGGAGTCTGTTGAAGAAGGTCAGGAGTTTACGGGTACCGTTAAGTCCCTCACGAACTTCGGTGCATTCGTTGACCTCGGCGGCGTGGACGGCATGATCCACATTTCCGAGCTTTCCTGGAACCGCATCAAGCACCCGAGCGAAGTTGTCTCTGTCGGCGACACCGTTCAGGTTTATGTCAAGAGCCTTGACCGTGAGAACGGCAAGATTTCCCTTGGCTACAAGAAGAAGGAAGACAATCCGTGGGAGATCCTCAAGAACGAATATCCGGTTGGCACGGTTTGCGACGCTACCGTTGTCGGCATGACCACGTTCGGCGCATTTGCTAAGATCCTCCCGGGCATCGACGGTCTCATCCACATCTCTCAGATCGCGGACAGAAGAATCGAGAAGCCGCAGGACGTTCTGAAGGTTGGCGACGTTGTTAAGGTGAAGATTACCGACATCGATTTCGACAAGAAGAGAGTTTCCCTCTCCATCCGTGCTCTGCTCGAAGACCAGGGCGAGGACGCTTCTGAGGAATAATTTAAATCGTCAGGTGTAAATTTGCAGGGTGGTTCTTTCCACCCTGCTTTACATGACGGACATTTTAAAAGTAAACGGATAAAACGGCGGTTTTATCCATTGGAGGAAACAATTAGATGAAGCGCGTGAAAAAACCTGTGTTTTTTATCATCGCGGCTCTGATCCTTGCGCTTACATACACATCGGTCTTCGGCGTTTACACGCAGAACGGTGACACGAAGAATACATGGATCAAGGGTGCCGGCGATATAAGATGGGGTATTGATATCCGCGGCGGCGTGGAAGCGACCTTCAGCCCGGCTGACGGCGTGGAGGCGACCGCAGAGCAGCTTGAAGCCGCAAAGGCAATCATTGAGCTGCGTATGGTCTCGAAGAGCATTACGGACTACGAGATTTACACCGACGAAGCCAACGACAAGATCATTGTTCGTTTCCCGTGGAAGAGCGGCGAATCGGACTTTGACCCGGAGAAGGCGATTGAAGAAATTTCCGCAACGGCGCTGCTGACATTCCGCGAGGGCAAGTCATACGAGACCCAGACCGTGGACGGCGAGGGCAACCCGGTTTACCAGACACCGACGGGTACAACGGCGGAGAACATCATTCTGGAAGGCAGCGATGTGACCGAGGCAAAGCCGGTCATGCAGGAGAATTCCACTTCCGGCAACTACGATTATGCGATTTCCCTGACGCTTTCCGATGAAGGTGCACAGAAATTTGCGGAAGCAACCGAACGCCTGAAGGGCAAGACAATCTCCATCTGGATGGATGATATCATGATTTCTGCACCGACCGTTAACGCGGTCATCACAGACGGCAAGGCTTCTATTACCGGCAACTTTACGGCAGCTACGGCTTCCGAGCTTGCCGCAAAGATTCAGGGCGGCGCGCTGCCGTTTGCTTTGCAGACCTCGAACTTCAGCACCGTGAACCCGACGCTCGGTATGAAGTCTCTGGATGCTATGGTCATGGCCGGCATAATCGCTTTTGCGCTCATCGCGGTCTTTATGATCATCATCTTTAAGGTTCCGGGCTTTGTGGCTGTGCTGACGCTTGTGGGTCAGCTTGCAATCACCTTTGCGGCGATTTCCGGCTACTTCCCGTTTGTGAACAGCTTTACAATGACTCTGCCGGGCCTTGCGGGTATTATCCTTTCCATCGGCGTGGGCGTGGATGCGAACATTATCACCGCGAGCCGTATTAAGGAAGAACTCGGCACCGGCAAAACGCTGGACGGCGCCATTCAGAAGGGCTGCTCCAACAGCCTTTGGTCGATCATCGACGGCAACATCACGATTTTGATCGTTGCCATCATGCTCATCGGCGTGTTCGGTCCGTCTAACATTCTCTCTAAGATTTTCGGCGAATCCACGACCGGTGCGATCTACTCCTTCGGCTACACTTTGCTCGTCGGCGTAATCGGCAACTTCATCATGGGTGTGTTCTGTTCTCGTCTGATGATCAAATCGCTTTCCGGCTTCAAGCCGCTCCGTAAGAAATGGCTGTTTGGAGGTGCGGATAAGTAATGAAAAAGTTTGATTTTGATTTCTATAAGAACAGAAAAATTCTGTTCGGCATCTCGATTGGCCTGATGGTCATCGGCTTGATTTTCAATTTCATTCGTGGCACGAAGATGGACATTCAGTTCGTCGGCGGTGCAATGATTAAGTATTCCGTAGACGGCGAAGTCGATACGGATGAAATCGCGTCCCTCGTAAAAGAAGAGACCGGCCGCGACGTTTCCGTTGCATTGAGCAAGACGTTCGGCACGGACGCGAACCAAGTGACGCTGTCCTTTGCGGGCAACGAAGCTGTGACGCTCGATGAACAGCAGGCAATCGCGCAGTCCCTATCCGACGCGTATGCCGACCGCACGTTCAACGTGGTGGAATCGAGCTCTGTTGACCCGACCATGGGCGCGAAGTTCTTCCAGAAGTGCCTTGTTTGCTTGCTCATCACGTTCGTGATCCTTCTCGTTTACATTGCGCTGCGCTTTAAGAAAATCGGCGGTCTTTCCGCCGGCGTTACGGCGCTCATCGCACTTGTGCATGACGTGCTGCTTGTGTATTTCGCGTTTGTGATTTTCGGTTTCTCGATCAACGATATTTTCATCGCTGTTATCCTGACAATCCTCGGCTACTCGCTGAACGATACCATCGTCATTTACGACCGTATTCGTGAGAACCGCAAGCTTTCCCCGACGAAGAGCCCGGATGCACTGCCGGCTATCGTCAACAAGAGCCTCAATCAGACAATGACGCGTTCTATTCTGACATCTCTGACCACCTTCATGGCGCTGCTTGTCATCTACATTGTTGCGGCGGTTTACGGCATCAGCTCCGTACAGAGCTTTGCACTGCCGATGATGGTCGGCACGATTGTTGGTTGCTATTCCTCGCTGTGCATTGCGGCTCCGCTGTACACCATGTGGGCTGTGCATAAGGGCGAGAAGAGCAAGAAGTAATCTGACCGAGCTGCTTTTAAGCAAGCGTTTCTATTACAGAGTGAAATTCCCGGAAAGCCGTGTGCTCTCCGGGAATTTTTGTATAGGGCGCATTTTGCAGTGCAGGGGATAGAGATAAGCAAACGATAAAAAAACTAAAAGAAAAACCGGGTAAGCTGCCGTGCGGTGTGCTACCCGGTTTTGGTTTTAGATCTGTTGGGATTTGCCGGTGAGGAGCCAGAAGACATCGACGTCTAAAATTTCGGCAAAGGCTAAAAGCTCGATATCCGTGACGGTGCGAAGCTGACCCTCTAACTTAGAGAGGGCAGAGGCGTTGATGTCAACACCGCGCACCTGCAGCTGCGCGAGCAGCTCTTTCTGTTTCATGCCACGATTGCGGCGAATGCTCTCAATACGTGCGCCGACTAAGTTTTTGTCTCCAAGTGGTTTTTTACGGATGCGCATTTGCTCGCCGCCTTTCAATGTTCTATACACATTATAAGCGTAAATGCACAAAAAATCAATTCATTTTCCGAAAAATTATGAAATCAACTGCTAACAATTCGTGAACGGTCCGTAAAACCGGGTGAATTACTCTGTGATTTCGTCCTGTTCTTCGGATTTTGTATCTTCCGCTTCGCCGGAACGCGTGCGGCGGTAGGCGAGCGGTGTCATGCCATACTTTTTCTTGAAGATAGAATAGAAGTAGTTCGTGTTCACAATGCCGATGGCTTCGCTGATTTGGTTGATGGGCAGCTTAGTCTCACGCAGAAGCTGCTCGGCCTTTTTCATGCGGGTGTTGCTGAGGTAATCACTGAACGAATAGCCGATCTGCGTGGCGAAAATTTTACCGAAGTAGGCGGAGGAAAGGCCTGCCATGCTGGCGAGCATTTTCAGGGAAAGATCAGGATTTGCGTAGTTTTTGTCGATGTATTCCTTTGCGGCATCGGCGGCAAGCTCGTTGCCGTATTTGCGGTTGATGCTTTGATGATGCGCCAAAATGGTGATGAACTCCATGCAGCGCTTGCGCAGCATATAGACATTCGGTAGCTGACGGTCAATTTCATTCAGTTTATCCATCAAGATGGGATAAGCGGTGTCGTCATCCGTGAAAGTGGTGGAGAAATCGTCGAGCAGCGACATCATGACGTGGTTGAAATACGTAACGGCTGTATTGAAGCTGACGTTTGACATGTAGGAAAGCGCGAGATCGAACTCATGCGAGCAGGCATCGAGGTCATTTGCGCGGATGTGTTCGGCAAGCTTCATGTGGAGCTTGTTGTGGTATGAGTTGAGATTGATATTCTGACCGGTCTCATAGGCGAAGAAAATTTTGCCCTGATTACGGATGGCGGAATATTCCAGTGCGATGTTCGTCGCCTCATAGCAGAGGTTGATATTGACGGCTGTCTCCACGATGGTGCCGATGCAGATGGTGGTGTTCATGGCAAACTCGCGCTGCATGACCTCGCACACGCGCTCAAGCTCCGGCACAAGCTTTTCCGGATAGGCGTTCTTTTGCAGGGGAAGCAACATCACGAGAAAGTTGTGCGAATTGCGGTACGGTACGACACTGCCGAACTGCCCCAAAACTTCGGTGGCGAGGTTTTCGAGAGCGTAGCTGTAAATGAAATAGTTTGGGTCATCCGGGCCGAAGCGCAATTCTTTAGAGGCTGCACTGATAATGACGATGGTGTAATACGGCGCGGTGAGGTCGATGCCGTAGCTTTGGTATACTTCGATGTAATTCGGAATCTGTCCATACTCGCCGTGCATAAGTCGCTGAACGTTGCGCTTTTTGGAATCGGAATAGGAGGAGATGAGGCCTTGCTCCAGCTTATCGGCTTTCATGTACATATCGGAAAAGGCCTTGCTGAGCTGGTCGAGCTCATCGCCGGCATGGTCGTTCGACGGCTTTTTGACATAGTTGTTGTAAAGCACTTCGATTGGTGCGGAGAGCTTTGCACTGGTGCGGAACGAGATGAACATGCCGATACAGAGCACAAGAATACCAGCGAGTAACGTGATGATGGCGAGCTGGGGGAGACCGCTGTAAATATTCGAGTACGGCACAATATTGAAGATCGTAAAGCCGGAGGAAGACGCTTTGGCGTAGGTGACGAGCGCTTCGGTATGGTCAGCGCAGGTGTAGGAGAAAGAGCCGGAATTGTCGGTCAGCTCCGGGAAATCCTCCACGGAGACAATAGTATTGTCGGGTTTTGCATGCGTAAAGGTTTCTGAATCACCTTCAGCGATATTGGTGGAGAAAACCTCGCTGTAACGGTTCAAAAGCAGAACCTGCTGAAAGCCGTTCGAGGTGCGCAGATTCGATATGGAATCGTTGAAATAATCTTCGTCCACGTCTACGATGATGAGGTCGGGCGAGCCGCCTTTGCGTAGCTGTACGCGGAAGACGAAGGAATAGACATAACGGGTCTTGAGCTGCTGTGTGGCATAGTTTGCACCGATCATGCGCAGAAGGCAGGTATCGGCGCCGGGATTATCGGGCAATCTACTATAATAGTATGCAATATCGTCATCCGTGAGAAAATCTGCCGTAGAGCTGGAGACGAAACGGTTGGAGGCAGAGTTATAAAGGCTAACATAGCGCGTATAACTCTGCGCCGTTTGGATCTCGCGCAGCTTGATGCCGGCGTCGGCTTCGATGAGGCGGTTGAAGGTATTGGAGGAGAGGCAACGGTTCGTATTGCTGTTCTGCAAAATTTGATTATTAACGGAGCGCATTTGGCTGTAGAGCATGTCCGTCATCTGACAGACCTGCTCCAACTGATGCACAGAATAGGTGCGCGCAGAGCTGACCTGCAAATTTGCGTAGATGGTGAAAATTAAAAGCGTGACGAGTATAACGGCTATGGCCACCACGCAGAAAATACTGAAAAGGTACCGGTTGAACAGCCGGGTTTTTACTTTTTTAAACAAAATACAACACTCCAAATACAGAAAGAGAACGAAAAACACGATTTAGATTTCGTATAACTCTATGATAACGGATTTCGGCACTAAACGCAAGCGAAAAATCAGATTATTGATTCAAATCGTAAAAAACCGTAGTTTCATATCATGAAAAGCCGAAAAAAGTGATTCGATTCTCAAAAAATGGAGAAAAGCGAAATTTGTGAAGTGCCTTGAAACTGCCAAAATGCAAAGTTGTTTTGAAATTTTGAAGTTTATCGCAAAAAGAATACTTTACAAATCGTTCACAACGTGTTAAAGTTTATTCATCGAAAACAAACAAGCAGATTGCAGAAACGGTATCTCTGCACGGGGCAGGGGTTCCGGGAAGACCCATGAGGGAGGGCACCCGGTGCGCTGTGATTGCAAAACGACACGCTTTGGCAAACACCAAGTTTTGTCGGCACTTTGTTTTCAGCAGGAATAGCGATATTCCGGGTTCGCATTTGCAGAGTCAATATATAAAGCAAATAAGCTTTACTTTATATGTGCGGCTGTGCAGAGGTGAACAAAGCTCTTCCTTATATTATATAGAAGAGACACATTATTCGGAGAGGATGATCGCAAACATGAGTAAGGCGTCAGCTTTGGTTGATGTCAGCAAGAAGAGAGTGAATCCTTTTAAGGAGCTGTGGACAAACAAGTTTTTGTACCTGCTTGCGCTGCCCGCGGTCGTTTACACTTTCATCTTTTCTTATTTGACACTGCCGTACATCGTAATTGCATTTGAGAAGTTCAACTACAAGACGGGTGTTTTTAGCCCGTTTGTCGGTCTGAAAAACTTCGAATACTTCTTCAAGTCCAGCTGGGCGTGGACCGTTACGCGCAACACGCTCGTCATCAACATCCTGTTCCTCATCGTCGGTACGGTTTGCTCCGTTGTTTTGGCAATCGTCCTCAATGAGGTCAAGGCGAAGAAGTTCCTTAAGGTTTCTCAGTCCATGATGCTTTTCCCGTATTTTATTTCCTGGGTTATCGTCAGCTACATGCTGCAGGGTATCCTTGGCACAGAGACGGGCCTGCTCAACAATCTGATGGGTACGCGCATCAATTATTATTCCACCCCCAGCTACTGGTACCCGATTCTTCTGATCCTCAACATTTGGAAGAACACGGGCTACAACACGATCGTTTACCTCGCAGCGATCACCGGCATTGACGAAGGCCTTTACGAAGCAGCTTATATCGACGGTGCTACGCGCTTTAAGCGTATCATCTATATCACGATCCCGCTGCTTGCACCGACCATCTGCATCATGACCCTGATGTCCGTTGGCCGCATCTTCTACGGCGACTTCGGTATGCTGTATGCGATCATCCGCGACAACAGCTCGCTGATGCCCATTGCAGAAGTTATTGATACATACGTTTACCGTACATTTAAGAACACAGGTGATCCGAGCCTTTCCATGGCTATCGGTCTCTATCAGTCCATCGTAGGCTTCATTCTGGTCTTCACAGCAAACTGGATCGTCAGAAAGAAGTTCCCGGATGGCGCACTGTTCTGATACAGGGAAAGGAGACAAGCTCATGAACAGCACGGTTGCGGCGACTACAAAGCCGTCTAACACCAACAACAAAATCAAACACAGCACGGGGGAGAATGTCGGTACATTTCTGATTTATCTCGTCGTTGCTCTGTTCGCACTGATATGCGTCCTGCCGTTTGTTCTCGTTATCATCGTTTCTTTCAGCAGTGAGAAATCGATTACGATCAACGGTTACTCTTTCTGGCCGAGCGAATGGTCGGCCGCAGCTTATAAGATGCTCTTCCTGCCGTCCTCATCCGTTCCGCAGTCCTACCTTGTAACGACGATCGCAACGGTTTTCGGTACCGTCGTTGCATCGTTCGTCACATTCGGCGCAGGCTACACCCTTGCAAATCGTAGTTGCCGTTACAGAGACGGTCTGTCCCTTTACTTCTACATCACCATGGTTTTCTCTGCGGGTCTTGTTCCGTGGTATATGATGTGTAAGATGCTGAACTGCTATGATAACATCTGGGCACTTATCGTACCGAGCCTGATGTTCAATCCTTTTAACATGTTCCTTGTGCGCAACTTTGTGCGCGGTATCCCGGCCGAGCTGAACGAATCCGCAAAGATTGACGGCGCAGGCGAAGTGAAGATTGCATTCGGCATTTACTTCCCGCTTTGCATGCCGGTTCTGGCTACGATTGCTCTGTTCTATGCCATTGGCTACTGGAACAACTACTTTAACGCAGTTATGCTTGTGAATGATGAGAAGTACTACTCTTTGCAGATGCTCCTCTTCAAGATTCAGTCTCAGATTACCGCACTGAGCAAGCTCTCTGCCGGCGCAACGGTCAACGTAAACCCGCCGAAGGAAAGCTTTAAAATGGCGACCTCCGTTATCACCATGGGCCCGATCATCATTCTGTATCCGTTCTTGCAGAAGTACTTTGTTAAGGGCATGGTTGTCGGCGCCGTTAAGGGTTAATCGCCCGCACACATTTTAATTCGGTGTTTACCGTGGAAGACGGTTACACATATATCAATTTTCAAGGAGTTGAAGTAAGAAATGAAGACAACGAAGAAACTGCTGGCTATGGCTCTGGCAGCTGCAATGGTCGTTACGGCTTTTGCAGGTTGCTCCGGCAACAGCACTTCCAGTGCTGACAGCACATCTTCTGCTTCCTCTGAGGCTTCTACTTCGTCCGATGCTTCCACATCTGACGAATCTTCGGCAACAGAGGACGACGGCACCATTCACCCGATGCGTATCGTACAGCCGGGCACGCTTTGCGCGGACTATGAAACCGGTATGGCAGCTGTCAACGAGAAACTGAAGGAAGACGGCGTAAACATTGAAGTTTCTGTCACAAGAATCCCGTGGGACGCTTATGCCGAGAAACTGAACCTCATGCTGACGACCGGTGAAGAGTTCGAGCTGCTGCATGTTATGCAGGACGTTAAGAACCTTTCCGCTATTGCGGGTATGGGCGCTATCTCCTCCATTCACGATTCCATCCAGAACTACCCGGACCTCTACAACAAGTTCTCCGAGACAGACTGGTTGGGCACCCTCTACAAGGGCGAAGAGTACGCAGTACCGTGCTATTGGAGATCTTTCGACAACGTTATGTCCTACATGAACTACCGTTCCGACATCGCTGAGAAGGTCGGCTACGACGAGTTCCCGGACACGACGGAAGGCATCATCGACCTCATGAAGAAGTCTCAGGACGAAATCCTCAACGAGACCGGCACAAAGGCTTACACTTGGTTCCATCAGACTCAGGATACGGCGCACTGGCTCCACAGAAGCTATGATACCTATCCGTTCTATGTCGAGAACTCCCTCGGCATCTGCCTCATCCGTCAGGACGGCACCGTGGATTCCTTCTACGAGTCCGAAGAATTCAAGAAGGACGCAAACACCTACTACGAGATGTATCAGGCCGGTCTCATCGACCCGGATATCCTGAACCGCGACCACCAGAAGAAGTATGACGACGCCAAGTTCGGCGCAATGCTTCCGTCCCAGACATTCGACCCGGCTACCGGTGTTACCATGCAGGAGAACGGTGTTGAAGGCGCTGAGGTTAAGTGGGTCGAAGCTTTCGGCTCCGATGTTCCGGACATGATCTACACTTATGTGCAGAACCTGAATGCGATTTCTTCCACCTCTGAGGATCCGGAATCCGGCCTCAAGTTCCTCAACTGGCTGTATGCTTCCGAAGAGAACCATGACCTCTTCCACTATGGCATTGAGGGCACGCACTACACCAAGACCGGCGACCACAGAATTGAGCAGGTTAAGGGCGACGACGGCAGCCCTGTGTACAACATGGATACCTGGATGACAGGCTACCTGCCGTACATGGCTTATGCTTCCGATGTTCCGGACGACCACATCGATTACATGACCTACAAGTCTGAAAACTACGTCATTTCCCCGGCAGCAGGTTTCATCTTCGATTCCTCTAACGTTACCAGTGAATTGACGAACCTCCAGACCGAGATCATCTCCTCCATTTATCCGATTAAGGTCGGTATGGTTTCCTATGAGGACAACATCGACGCTGCTATCGAGAAGTTGAAGGCTGCTGGCCTCGACAAGTACCTCGAAGAGTACAGAACCCAGTTCCAGGCTTATCTGGATGCTAACCCGAACGTACTCGAGATCGCAAAGGGCACCACGGAAGGCTAATTGATCTTCTGAAACCTGAATAATGATCTGAATGCAGGGCGCAGGACGCAAAAGGTCCTGCGCCCTTGCTTCATTATTCTTACTCTTTAAACTTGAAATTGATTTAAGATGTCTGTTACACCGAATATATCGGTGCAGAAAATATGAGTTCTGAAGAGAATTGGGGAAAGAGATAATGTTAAATATCAGAGATTTCGGTGCGGTGGCTGACGGCAAGACCGTCAACACAAAAGCCGTTCAGGCGGCTGTGGACCGCGCAGGGGAGACGGGCGAGACCGTGCTCGTTCCCGGCGGCGTGTTCATTACCGGTACAATCCATCTGAATGGTGCATCGTTGCATTTGGAACCGGGCGCTGTTTTAAAGGGTTCCACGAATATCGATGACTACCCTGCACAGGATTTTATCCACAATGAAATGGGGGCGCTGCGTGCCCTGCTCATCAACCGTGACCACGACAATGTGACCATTGACGGTAGCGGCACCATTGACCTTTCCGGCACATCGTTTTATGATACAAGCGTGATGAACGTACCGAGTAGCCGTGTTCCGTTCACAAAGGAGCAGGAAGCCGAATGCACATACCCCATCGGCACGCGCCCGAGCCAGTGCATCTTCTTCCACAATGCGAAGAATGTTACTGTACACGGCATTAAGGTTATCGACGCGCCGTGCTGGACGTTCAGCTTCAACGCGTGCGAGAATGTAAAGCTGCTTGGCCTTACGATTGACACCAGCCCCAACGTGCCGAACGACGACGGCATCCATATTGCGAGCTGTAAAGGTGTTATTATTGCCGATTGCCATATTTCGAGCGGCGACGACTGCATTGCGCTTTCCGGCATTACGGATTGGGCAAAACCGTGCGAGGACATCGTCATCGCGAACTGCGTGCTGCGTTCCTGCTCGAAGGCAATTGTCATCGGCTACAGTTACAGCCATATCCGCAACGTGACCATCACGAACTGTATCATCAAGGAGAGCAACCGCGGCATCTGCTTCATGTGCAACGATACATCCGCACTTGTGGAGAATGTGCGCATCAGCAACATGATTGTTGACACGCGTGTACGCGCCGGCAACTGGTGGGGCAACGGCGAGCCGATCTTCATGATGGCTGTAAAGCACGATTACCATATCCCGGCAGAGCAGGACCCACACCGCGAGACCGACTGCGCCATCCGCAACGTGCACATTGATGGCGTGACCTGCATGGGCGAGAACGCCATGGGCATTTACGGCGTGGACGGCAACATCCGCGAAGTGGAGCTCAGAAACATTGACTTCACCCGTAAGCCGTCTAAGAACCTGCCGCTCAAGGGCAATGTGTTTGACTTCGCACCCGGCAGGGTCGATTTTGAAGTGCCGGAGGACTGCGGCCTGTACATCGGCGGCGGTGCGGACGTGAAGCTGGAGAACATCAACACACGTGCGTGGAAGATCATCCGCGCGTAAAAGGAGACTACCATGAAAAATATTATTTTGCTGCCGCTCGACGAGCGCCCCTGCAACTTTGATTTCCCGTCCAAAATTTTCAACGGCGAAAAGTATACGATCATTCGCCCGGAGCATCTCGGCCAGAAGAAGACCCCGGCGTCTTATGAATTCATCCGCGATTTCCTGCTCGCAAATATCGAAAAGGTAGACGCGGCGGTCATTTCCATCGATACGCTGCTGTACGGCGGCCTGATTCCCTCGCGCTTGCACCATCTTTCCGAGGAGACGGTTTTGGAGCGTCTGATGCTTTTAAAAGAACTGCGCGAAAAGAACCCGCAGGTAAAGCTGTACGCGTTCCAGTGCATCATGCGCTGCCCGAAATATTCCTCCGACGATGAGGAGCCGGATTACTATGAGCTTTACGGCAAAGAGATTCACCATATCGGCCGTCTGACGCACCTTGAAAAGCTCGGCATGGGTGACGCGGACGAGCTTTCTGAGTTGAAAGCCAAGGTAGACCCCGCGGCGCTTAAAGACTATCTTGACCGCCGCGCGTTTAACGGCAGCTTCAATATCCGCACGCTCGACCTTGTGGAGGACGGCACGATTGATTTTCTCATCATCCCGCAGGACGATTCCGCAAAGTACGGATACACCGCAATGGACCAGAAGACCGTGCGCGCGAAGATCGACGAGAAGGTGCTCAATGACCGTGTGATCTTGTACCCGGGCGCCGATGAGCTCGGCATGGTGCTCGTTTCCCGCGCCATCAACGCGCTCGAGAAAAACACCCCACACGTATACCTCAAGTATGCGTCTACGCTGGCGCCGCAGCTGATCCCGAACTACGAGGACAGAAGTCTCAATGAGACCGTAAAGTACCACGTCATGGCGGCGGGCTGCATCGCTGTGCCGTCGCTCGCCGACGCCGACGTTGTGATGGGCATCACCGCTCCGGCAAACGAGATGGAAGAAGCCGCAAATCAGCCGGCGAACAACATCAACTATGATGTGGAGCGCAATATGGCAGAGTTTCTGTACTTTGTGAACGATTGCTTGAAGCGCGGCATTCCGACGGCGATCCTCGACAATGCCTACACGAACGGCGGCGAATTGCAGCTTCTGCGCGTGCTCAACAAGCAGGGCATTTTGATGAAGCTTGCAGGTTATGCAGGCTGGAACACCTCTGCAAACTCCATGGGCACGGTGCTCGCGATGATTGTGAACAATATGTACCAGAATAATACCGAAGCGAAGCAGAACTTCCTTGTGGAGCGTTTTATCGAGGACTTCGGCTACGGTGCGGTCGTGCGCAGCTACGTGACGGAGCACATTCTGCCGCAGTGGGGCATGACGTACTTCTGGTGCGAAGAGCAGCGCGGCAAGGCGGCCAACGCCGTTTTGGAGGAGCTGCGCAAGTTCGTAAAGACGGAAATGACGTCCGTAGCGGACAAAGTAACCGTGGAAGATATTTTCCTGCCGTGGAGCCGTATGTTTGAAATTGGGCTCAAGGCAACGTACAAAGCGGACTAAGATAGAGATACAGGATGTTTTCAAAAACGAAAGGACGCGTTTTTATGACAAATCAGGAAATTTTAAACCAGATTCACCGCGGCGTAATTGTCTCTTGCCAGGCGCTGCCGGATGAGCCGCTTTACGGCTACCACTTTATGGGCCACCTTGCATTTGCCGCAAAAGAGGGCGGTGCTGTGGGTATTCGTGCCAATACCTGCGAGGATATTGTGGACATCAAAAAGGAAGTTGACCTGCCGGTCATCGGCATCATCAAGAGCGTATATGACGACAGTGATGTATATATCACACCGACGATGAAGGAAATCGATGCACTGGCGGCGACCGGCGTGGAGATTATCGCGCTGGACGCAACAGACCGTCCGCGCCCGAACGGCCTTGATCTTGACACGCTGTTCAAGGAAGCGCGCGCAAAGTACCCGAATCAGCTCTTCATGGCGGACTGCTCTTGCTATGAAGACTGCAAGCACGCGGCGGAGATCGGCTTTGACCTTGTCGGCACGACGCTGTGCGGCTACACGGCAAAGACGAAGGGCACGGCCATCCCGAACTACGATCTGCTTTCCCGCATCACGACGGAACTGAACGTGCCGGTCATCGCGGAGGGCGGTGTTTGGGAGCGCGGCCAGCTGCAGAAGGTGTTCTCTTACCCGGTGCACGCAGCGGTTATCGGCACGGCCATCACACGCCCGCGTGACATCACCCGCAGATTTGTTGAGGCCATTTCATGAGTACGCTTTTAGGCATTGATATCGGCGGCACGGCTGTGAAGATCGGCGTTGTGGACGAAAACGGTAAAGTTCTGCTTTCCGAAACGCGCAGCGTCAGCTTTGACGGCTACAAAACGTCGATCATGACGACGGTTGCGAACCTTGCGGGAGAAGTTCTCGAAAAGAGCCCCGTGAAAATCGAGGGCATCGGCGTTTCGGCAACGGGGCAGATTGATGTGAACTCCGGCACGGTTATTGGCGTGGGTGCACAGCTCGGCGACTGGCTCGGCAGCCCGGTGAAGAAAATTTTGGGAGACCGGTTTCATCTGCCTGTAACCGTCATCAACGACGCGAACGCAGCGGCGCTCGGCGAGCAGACGTTTGGTCGCGCAAAGGGCAAGGAGAACGTGCTTGTCGTTACGGTCGGCACCGGCATTGGCGGCGGCATCATCGAAAACGGTCGCCTCATTCAGGGCAGACGCGGCATCGGTGGCGAAATCGGGCATTATATCATCAATTTTGACGGTGTGGAGTGCCCGTGCGGCAACCGCGGCTGCTTTGAGCGCTACGGTTCTACGGGCGCGCTTGTGCGCCGTTTTACGGAGAATGCTGCATTGCTCGAAAAGCTGGGCGTACCGGCAGAAGACGTCAACGGCAAGGTGATTTTTGACCACCTCGATGACGCAGACGTCAGCGCGACGGTGAACAGCTGGATTGACAGCATCGCATTTGGAATCATCGGTCTTGTGCACATTTTCAACCCGGAAATGGTGCTCATCGGCGGTGGTATTTCAAGAGAAGACGAACATTTTATCCGCCCGCTTCGCGAAAAGATCTTGAACGGCGCGATGGAGCAGTTCGCAAAAGACCTTGAGGTGGAGGCCGCCGCACTCGGCAATAACGCCGGTCTGCTCGGCGCATGTGCGTATTTCAGACAGAACTTTTAACCGACGTATATAACAACAAAAGCCGAGGCGCTTCAAAACGAAGTGTCTCGGCTTTTTGCGGTGCATTTACTTTTCAATGAGGTCATTGTCCCTGAACAGGAGGGAAATGCACCATACGGCGGCGATGCCGACGAGTGTGTAGATGATGCGGCTCAAAACGGCGCCCTGTCCGCCGAAAAGCCATGCGACGAGATCAAACTGGAAAATGCCGATGAGGCCCCAGTTGATGCCGCCGATCACCGTCAAAATCAAAGCGATGACGTCCAGCATATACTCTGCTCCTTTTTGCATTCGCCTGCACCCGACCGATGGCGAAAATCGAACGCAGGCGATAAAAAATCCTCGGAGAACAAAGACAAAACGCTTTGCTCACCGAGGATAGTATGAACGAAAAACTGAATTTTATGTTTTTTAGTTTTTAAGGCTCTGCAGCGGGGCGGGGATACGGCCGCCGCGGTTGACGAACACGGCCGGGGAATTCGTGTTGACTTCCATAACAGGGCCGCAGCCGAGCAGGCCGCCGAAGTTCAGTTCTTCGCCGACCTTCTTGCCGATGGCCGGAATGAGGCGCACGGCGGTCGTCTTGGAGTTGACCATGCCGATGGCAGCTTCGTCCGCGATGATGCCGGAAATAATCTCCGGGGTGATGTCGCCCGGAACGCAGATCATATCGAGGCCGACGGAGCAGACCGCCGTCATGGCTTCAAGCTTTGTGATGGAAAGCGCGCCGCTCTTTGCTGCGGCGATCATGCCGGCGTCTTCACTGACCGGGATGAACGCGCCGGAAAGGCCGCCAACGTGTGAGGAAGCCATGACGCCGCCCTTTTTCACAGCGTCGTTGAGCAGAGCCAGTGCAGCTGTGGTGCCGTGTGCGCCGCACTGCGCAAGGCCCATGCCCTCAAGGATATCCGCTACGCTGTCACCGATCGCCGGCGTGGGGGCGAGGGAGAGGTCAACAATACCGAACGGCACGCACAGACGGCGGGAAGCCTCCTGCGCGACGAGCTGACCCATGCGCGTGATTTTGAATGCGGTCTTCTTGATGATGTCCGCGATCTCGGTGATGTTATCGGTATCTTTTGCCTTCTTGATGGCTGCGCGCACAACGCCCGGGCCGGAAACGCCCACGTTGATGACGCAGTCCGGCTCGCCGGCGCCGTGGAAAGCGCCCGCCATGAAGGGGTTGTCCTCCGGTGCATTGCAGAACACGACGAGCTTTGCCGCACCGATGCAGTCGCGGTCCGCGGTGCGGACGGCGGCTTCCTTGACGATGTGACCCATTTTCTTTACGGCATCCATGTTGATGCCGGCCTTTGTAGAGCCGATATTGACGGAGGAGCAAACGAATTCCGTTTCCGCAAGTGCTTCCGGAATGCTTTCAATCAAAGCGTAATCGCCGGGGGCAAAGCCCTTATGCACGAGCGCGGAATAGCCGCCGATGAAGTTGACGCCGACGGTCTTTGCGGCGCGGTCCAGCGCCTTTGCAAAGCGAACGGGGCTTGCACCGGGGTTTGCGCCCGCCAGCATGGCGATGGGCGTGACGGCGATGCGCTTATTCACAATCGGAATGCCGTACTCGCGGCTGATGTCCTCGCCGGTCTTGACGAGGTTTTCGGCGTAGCTGCAAATTTTGTCGTAGACCTTCGTGCAGGCCTTATCAATATCGGAATCGATGCAGTCGAGAAGCGAAATGCCCATCGTGATGGTGCGCACATCGAGGTTCTCGTTATCGATCATATTTATGGTTTCCAGAATATCATGTGTATCGATCATAGTTTCATTCCCGGCCTTTCGGTAATAGGTTTAGATTCTGTGCATGGAGTTGAAAACGTCCTCGTGCATAACATGGATCTTCAGGCCGAGCTTTTCGCCAAGCGTATCGAATTCATCGGAGAGCTCGCTGATCGGCACGGTCGCAGCACTGATGTCTACGATCATGATCATGGCGAACATATCCTGCAAGATGGACTGTGTGACTTCAATGACATTGATGCCTTTTTCTGCGCATACGGTGGAGACTTTCGCGAGAATGCCGACCATATCTTTTCCGATTACGGTGATGACTGCTTTCATAAAATGACCCTACCCTTTCCTGCAAAACATAAAAGTGCTTTGCTGTGGTTTTCTATTTCTTTATTATCTATCAAATGTGGGGCGCTGTCAAGGTTTAAAAGGTGTTTTGCAGGAAATAGTGGTGTAAAAATCAAAAAGGTACGGTGCGGGGAAATCGGAAGAAACTTTCACATCGCTTTACAATGCGGTTTTAGACGAAAAGTTGCAAAACTTGTGCTTTGGGTATTCCAAAATGATTTTTATTGTGTTAAAATCAATTTGTATATTGTTTTGAGCATACAGGTCGAAGTGCTTTAAGGGGATGATCTTTTGCGTTACAAAAATATATCCGATTGTCACAGCCATTCCAACTGCTCGTTCGATGGCACCCGCAACATGCGCGATATGTGCATGAACGCCATCGAGATGGGTCTGGTTTACTACGCTGTGACCGACCACTGCGAGTGCAACCAGTATATGAACGTGCCGCACATTCCCGGCGGACGGTATTACGATGTCGTACGTCAGTCCTATGCGGAGCTGTTGCAAAATCAGGAACGTTTTCCGAATTTGAAGCTTTTGCGCGGCATTGAGCTCGGCCAGCCCCTGCAGGACCTAAACGCAGCACACGATGCGCTTACGGGGCGCGACTACGACGTGGTAATCGGTTCGCTGCACAACATTCGCGATCACGACGATTTTTACCACATCGGCGAGCATAATCCCACCGAGCAGGAGATCAACAACGCTTTGCACGCCTACTTTGCGGAGAGCCTTGAAATGGTGGAGTGGGGCAAGTTCGATACACTGGCGCACATCACCTACCCGCTGCGCTACATGTGTAAGGCGGGGGAAACACCCAGCTACAAGCCGTATCAAGACGAGCTGGACGCGGTTTTAAAAGCGCTCATCAAGTCGGACATCGCGCTGGAGTTCAACACCTCCCGTATTTTGCGCACGGATGCGCCGAAGCTGCCCGATCGCGAAGTCTATTCGCGCTATAAGGAGCTTGGCGGTAAGCTTGTCACCATCGGCGCGGATGCACACTGCACGGAGAACATTGCAAGCGGTGTAGAGGAAGCCATGGAGCTTTTGAGCGACATCGGCTACAAGGAGTACACCATGTTTGTAGAGCGCAAGCCGGTGCAGGTGCCAATCGAATAAAACAAATTACACTGCCTGCTGCAAAAGGTACAGCAGGCCTTATAAAATAAAAACAGAAGGGATAAAACACCATGGATAAGAAAATGGAAAAGCTTTTAAAGCTCTTGCAGGATGATGCCAAGCTGACCGTGCAGGAGCTTGCCGTTATGCTGGATATGACCGAAGCCGAAGTGGCGGCCGCCATTCATAAGTTTGAAAAAGACGGCGTCATCAAGGGCTACCGCACGCTCATCAACTGGGAGCGTACGGATGTGCACCGCGCAAGTGCACTCATTGAGCTGCGCGTTACGCCGAAGAAGGACTCCGGCTTTGATGAGCTTGCCGCACGCGTAAAGGCCTTCCCCGAGGTGGAAAGCGTCTGCCTGATGTCCGGCGGCTTTGACCTTGCCGTAACCGTTACGGCGAATACCATGTCTGAGATCGCGATGTTCGTTGCAAAGCGCCTCGCGCCGATCGACGGTGTGCTCTCCACTGCCACGCACTTTATTCTGACGAAATATAAGGACGGCGGCGTGGACTTTGTCACCGACTACGATGAGATTGACGAGAGAGGAAGCAACCTTTGTGATTGATTACAGCAAATACCTGAACGACCGTGCGCGCGTGATTAAGCCCTCCGGTATCCGCCGCTTTTTTGACATTGCAAACGAAATGGAGGACGTGATCTCCCTTTCCATCGGCGAGCCGGATTTTTTCACCCCGTGGCATATCCGCGAGGAGGGTATCACGACGCTGGAAAAGGGCAGAACGCGCTACACCCCGAACCGCGGCCTGATGGCGCTGCGCGAGGAGATCTGCCGCTTTTTAAAGCGCAAATATGACCTGGAATACACCGCAGCTACCGATATTCTTGTCACCGTTGGCGGCAGTGAGGCTATCGATATGGCGCTGCGCTGCCTTGTGGGCGAGGGCGACGAGGTTATTATCCCGGAGCCGTGCTTTGTGTGCTACGACCCGCTGACCCGTATGGCGGGCGGCGTGCCGGTTTCCATCGCAACGAAAGCGGAAAACGAGTTCCGCTTGACGCCCGAAGAACTTGAAAACGCCATTACGGACAAGACGAAGGTGCTTATTTTCCCGTATCCGAATAACCCCACGGGTGCCGTGATGCGCCGCGAGCATTTGAAAGCGCTGAGCGAAGTGATCATTCGCCATGACCTCATCGTGCTTTCCGATGAGATTTACAGTGAGCTGACTTACGGCGGCGAGCCGCACGTCTCCATTGCGTCGCTGCCGGGCATGAAGGAGCGCACCATCGTCATCAACGGCTTCTCGAAGACATATGCGATGACGGGTTGGCGCATGGGCTATGCGGCGGGTCCGAAGGAGATTATTTCCCCGATGACGAAGCTGCACCAGTACGGCATTATGAGTGCCCCGACGATGTCACAGTACGCGGCGATCGAAGCGCTGAAAAACGGTGATGACGACATTGCCGAAATGCGCGACCAGTACGACATGCGCCGCCGTTTGATTGTGGATGGGCTCAACCGTCTCGGCCTTACCTGCTTTGAGCCGGAGGGCGCGTTTTACGTGTTCCCGTCCATTCAGTCCACCGGCATGACGTCCGATGAATTTTGTGAGCGTCTTATTTACGACAAGCATGTCGCGGTGGTGCCGGGCTCGGCATTCGGTGCGTGCGGTGAGGGCTTTGTACGCATTTCGTATGCGTATTCCATCAAGCACCTTGCAGAGGCGCTGAACCGCATCGGCGCATTTTTGAAGGAGTTAAAGTGAGTGCGTATGTAAAGCGGCTTGCGGATTATGACATAGAACGGCTGACCGAAGCGGTGGATGCAATGTTCACCGCTTCGGCGTTTTATGGCCGCATAAAACCGCATATGACCGTTATTTTGAAGCCGAATCTCGTCATGCGCTCTGCGCCGGAGGAGGCCATCATCACGCACCCGAATGTGACGGCTGCAGTCGCGATTTGCCTGCTGCGGCAGGGCGCGGACGTGCTGGTGGCGGAAAGCGGCGGCGGGCCGTACAATACATCTATCATGAAAGGCACGTTCCGCGCGTGCAGCTATACGGAAGCGGCGGAAAAATACGGCTTTTCGTTATATACAGCGTGTAAGAGCACGGCAGTGCAGCTGCCGGAGGGCAAGCGCTGCAATACGCTGACCGTCACAGAACTGTTCGCGCGGCCGCGCGAGACGCTCGTCATCGACATTGCGAAGTTAAAGACCCATGGCATGATGGGTTATTCCGGCGCGGTGAAGAATCTCTTCGGTGTGGTGCCGGGGCTATTAAAGCCGGAGCTGCACAGCCGTTACCCGGAAAAAGAGCCGTTTGCGGAAATGCTCGTCGATTTGTGCGAATATGTGCACCCGGATTTCTCGATTATAGATGCGATAGACGCCATGGAGGGCGATGGACCTACGGGCGGCCAAAAACGTTTTGTCGGCGCACTTGTGGGGTCTGAAAGTCCCTACGAAGCGGATATGGTCGGCGCGAAGCTCATCGATATGAAGCCCGAAGAAATTTTGGTGCTCAAAAACGCACAGGAGCGCGGACTTTGTGCGGGAAAGCTTTCGGAGATCGAAGTGCTTGGTGACGATTTTGAGAATATTGTCGTGCACGATTTTAAACGTGCGCGCTCCAGCAGCATCGATTTTACGACACGCGTTCCGAAGTTCATGCAGCCGCTTGCAAAGAGAATTTTAACGCCGTACCCGAAGATCAATACGGCACAGTGCGTGGGCTGCGGCAAGTGCGCGGAAAGCTGCCCGCAGCACACCATAACGGTGCGGGAGCACAAGGCGCACATCGAGTACAGCAGGTGCATCCATTGCTTCTGCTGCCACGAAATGTGCCCGAAGCACGTCATCAATATCAAGCGGTTTTCACTGTTTGACCTATGAGGGAGGACTGAATATGAACACAGCCGAATGTAATGCGTATGCAAAAATCAACTTATCGCTCGATATTACCGGGCGGCGCGAGGACGGTTACCACACGGTCGACATGGTGATGCAGTCCGTGTCTCTCTGCGACCGTGTGCGCGTGACGCTGAACGATACGGGGGAGGTTATACTCAAGTGCTCGAAGCCGCACATCCCGTGCGACGGGCGCAACACGGCATACAAGGCTGCGCAGTATTATTTTGACGCTACCGGTGTGCCGTTCGGCGCAGATATTTATATTGAAAAGCATATCCCAGATCAGGCGGGCATGGGCGGCGGCAGTGCGGATGCAGCAGCCGTGCTGAAATTATTGAATCATCTGTGCGCAGAAGCGGGGGAGGAGCCGCTCAATACGGCAGAGCTTTTGTATCTCGGTTTGCGCATCGGTGCAGATGTGCCGTTCTGCATTTTAAACGGCACATATCGCTGCCTTGGCATTGGTGAGCAGTTGCTGCCGCTGGCAGAGATACCGAAGTGTTACCTTGTCGTTGTGAAGCCGGACGTGGGCGTGAGCACGCCGGAAGCGTACCGTGCGTGCGATAACGTGCCGGACGGCGGCATGCGCTACACGCCGGGTATGGTGCGCGCGGTAGAGCATCGCTCGATTGAGGAAATTGCAAACGCGCTCGGAAATCGGTTTGACGACGCGCTGCAAATCTCCGTTGTGCAGGAGATAAAAAAATATCTGTGCGAAAACGGGGCGTTAAATGCGTTGATGACCGGCAGCGGCTCCGCGGTTTTTGGAATTTTTTCTGAAAAAAGCTTGGCGGAAAATGCCGCAAAGCGTATGCCGAAGGCTTTCGGCGCGTGTTTTTTGGCAGAGCCCGTAAACGGCTGAAAAGGCAAAAAAACCGCATAATTCCGCGCTTTTTTACGCGTTTTAATTCTCACTCGAAAAATAAATTTCAAATTTTTAAAGTTTTTTTGAAAAAAGGGTTGACTTTTCCCGAATATCTGCTATAATAGACTACGTTGTCCGACGGAAACAAACGAAACGAAAGAAAGACAACGAAACAGATAGCGGTATTGTGTAATGGTAGCACAGCAGACTCTGACTCTGTTTGTCTGGGTTCAAATCCTGGTACCGCTGCCAAAATGGCCTTGAGTATTCAAGGCTTATATCGAGGTGTGGCTCAGCTTGGTAGAGCGCTACGTTCGGGACGTAGAAGCCGGAGGTTCAAATCCTCTCACCTCGACCATGAAAGACTTTGCAGAAATGTGGAGTCTTTTTGTTTTATTCACAAAATAGCGGGTCATTGTAACGGGGAGGAAAAGCTATGCGTTATTTTGAAAAAGTGTTTGACGGACAGGTGCTCAAGTGGTGCGTGAACGGCGCGGAGCTGGGCGGCGGGAAGCCGACGCTGCTGTGTCTTGTCTCGAATGAGACGGAGGCGGAAAGCTGTTTAAGTAAACTCGAGCCGCATTGCGGAGAAGCACAGGTAACCGCGTTGATTTTACCGGGCGGCATATTGCCCGAAACAGCGGTGCAGAGCTTGGTTTTTGAATGGCAGACGACGGGCATCATCGACAAATGTAAATTGTCGCTCACGGCATCGCAAAGCTGCGCGGACGCGGCGTGGCGGCTGATTTCGCATTTGTCGCATTGCTTCAGTGCGGCGGCGATTCTCGGCGGGCACGCAGACCCCTATGAAGTACGCGCGGCAAAATTCATGCCGCTGAAGGTGTATACGTTCGCGGGTGAGGACAATGTGCTCGCAGACGGTAAGGTGCTTGCAGACGCGGAAAAGCTTGTGATGAGCCTGCGCATAACAGGCTCCGAAACGGTGGAGCGCACGGAGATCAACCCCGAAAACGCATGGGAAAATGTCTTTGCGGACGGGGAAATTGTTCGTTGGCTGCTAAAGCAAGATAGACGCACGCAGCTTGAAGTGACGTGGATAAAGCCCGGTTTTTGGCGGATAGATGACTACTTTACGGCGACGTGCTACCTCATTGAGGGCAGGGACAAGGCGCTTTTGATCGACACGGGCATGGGCGAGGGCGACCTGCTCGACACCGTGAAGAAGCTGACGCGGTTGCCGGTCGAGGTTGCGATTACGCACCCGCACCGCGACCACATGTTCCGCATCGACCGATTTGAAAAAGTATATCTGCACAAAAACGATGTGGAGAAGATCCGCGAAGACGAAAACTGCTTTGCGGCGGCGCTTTCCGACGGCGGCAAATACCCGCACCTTGTACCTATTGACGAGGGCAGCGTGATCGACCTCGGCGGCGGTGTGACGGTGGATGTGCTGAATCTCGGCGGGCACACGGAAAACTCCGTGGTGTTCGCGTGCGCACACTACAAGGCGCTTTTTACCGGCGACGCCATCGGCTCCGGGTATATCGTTTTGATGATCTGCCCGGAAAAAGACATGTATAAGGTCTTGGAGAGCTACAAAAAGAACCTTGAGTGCTTCCTGCCGCGTGCGGAGGCGCTGCGCGATTATGCGTGGTTCGGCGGGCATTCCATTCAGGAAAACGGCTGCGACGAGCAGCACCAGCAGGATTACCTTGCGGGCAGGTCGGTCTACTATAACCCGCTGCGGCTCGAGATTGTGCAGGATATGGTAGTGCTGTGCGAAAAACTGATCACGGGAGAGATTAGCAAGGCTGATGTCATGTCGACGGACGAGCACTACTGCAATTATGGCAGTGCAGGCATGTATTTCAGATTCATTTAACACCCTAAAACGAGAAAAAGGCTTTGTCGGCATCAAATCGGTGCGCGGCAGAGCCTTTTAATTTTTTGCGTTACTTTTTGTTTTGGATGGGCTGCGCGTTGAGGTTCTCGATGGAGCCGCCCGACACAGAGGCGAGGACGGTCATGGTTTTGGCATCATAGATTTCATGCCGACATCAGGAATCTCAATGTATACGCGCCCGTCGGACAGCGGCTGGCGTGGCGTTAAAATGTGCGGCAATTTATTTGGAACGAAATTTACAGAAGTTTCATATAATATGCGTTTGGCACTGGCGCGAAAGTATGTTATGTGGTATAATACATATATAAACTTGAACTTGATGGGTGAGCAGAGGAAAACACTATGGGCATCAGCAAAAAGCTTGAAACGATTTATCACAACGGACAGCCAGACGGTATTCGCTCCATCCGCCGCAGTTTATCTACCATGACGACGTATGTGATACCGCGCCCACTGCTTTCCGAAGCGAAGAACATTACGGGCATCAACCGGCACGGCATTTATTATTTAATAAATGAGAGCGAAGACAATAGGATCGCGCAAATTTACATCGGTCAGACGCGCAACGGCATTTTGCGGCTGGACGACCACAATCGCTCGAAAGATTTTTGGAACAAAGCCATCATGTTTTTGGCGGAGAGCAAGACCTTTACGCTGGATATGATCAGCGGGCTTGAAAAATACGCGATCATCAAAGCGCAGGAATCCAAGCGCTACACGGTGGAAAACAGTGTTGTGCCGAAATATGAGATCGACGAATATGACCTTGCCACTGTGGAGGAAGTCTACGATGAAATTCAGTTCATCATGGCGACGCTGGGCTATAAAATGAACGATGCAAAAGCGGTGCAGAGCGAAGAAACGGTTTTACATACAACACGCAACGGCATAGAAGCGTTTGGCGTGTATGACGGCGAGCGGTTCGAGGTGCTGGAGGGCTCGCGTATCGGGCGCACGGAATATAAAAGCCTTTCACCGGCCATTGCGCGCCAGAGACGATCAGCTCTGAAAAACGGAGACGTGACCGATGTAAACAGCGAATATGTGCTGAACAAATCGATGTCGTTTTCGTCGCCGAGCTCCGCCGCTATGTTCGTCCTCGGTACAAGTGCGAACGGTTGGGCGGAATGGAAAAGTAAGGATGGCAAGACGCTGGATAAGCTTTTCAGAAAGTAAATACGAAAATAAGAGCGCAGGCGCACGAAAACGGCGTATCTGCGCTTTGCTCATTTTGCTAAGTGCTTTGCGGGGAGTTTTTTCTTTAGGAACATTTCGGTTAATATAACCGTACCGGTCTGCTCGATTTGCTTGCGGTACTGCCCGTTGAAGCTGAAGCAGAAGACGTGCCCGAAGAAGCCGCGCCGCTTGACAACTAAGACAATAATGCCGATATATAAATCTTTAAAATAGTATAAATTGCGCATGTTCTGCGTGCTGTCATCATAGCATATGAAAATTTGCTTGTTAATACATTTTATTAAAAATAGGTATTAACTTGTAATTTAATTTGCTGTAGACTATTATTCGATAGGAGGGTATCTCCACTATGGCTATCGATACCATGAAAAAAGGCTCCATAGAAATGCTCACGCTGTTTTTGCTGTGTGAAGAAGACGCATATGGTTATCAGCTTGTGCAGAAAATCAAGGAGCGAAGCAAAGGCTTCATTACAGTGCAGGAGGGCTCATTTTATCCGCTTCTGTACCGCTTGGCGGATGATGGGTACATCACCGGCGAGGAGGTCGTAACGCGCATGAGCACGGGGCGTTCCCGCATGCGTGTGATCTATCATATTGAAAACGCCGGGCGGGAACGGTTGGCGTCTTTAAAAAAAGACTATGAAACCGTTCAGCAGGGTATCCATAATATTCTTGATTCTTAATTTGCTTACAAGTTTTCACTCAAATCCCATAGAAAAGCAGCTGCTCTTTTTAACAAGGAGCAGCTGCTTTTTTGTGGGGAAAGACCACTCCGAAATCAACCGTATCATGGCGGCGTAGGTTTCGGAAATGTGAGCGCACACGGCGGCTTCTCGTTTACACTGGAAAATGAAACGGGAATATGGTAAAATAGCGGTACAGTCAAAATGAAGATAGGGGAACAAAAATGACAAAAATCTTATTTATTTGCCACGGCAATATCTGCCGCAGCCCGATGGCGGAGTTTGTGATGAAAGACCTTGTGACGAAAGCGGGGAAAAGAGGCGCATTTGAGATTGCTTCGGCGGCGGTGAGCCGAGAGGAACTCGGTAACCCGGTGTATCCGCCCGCAAAGCGCAAGCTTTTGGAACACGGCATTCGCTGCGACGGCCATGCGGCGCGCCAGATGACGCGTGCGGATTATGATAAGTTCGACTACATCATCGGCATGGACAGTTCCAATCTGCGCGGCATGCAGCGTATTTGCGGAGGTGACCCGGAGCATAAATTCTCGTTGCTGATGGAGCACACCGAACGCCCCGGCGACGTGGCTGACCCGTGGTACACCGGCGATTTTGAAGAGACCTGGCGCGATGTTTATGAAGGCTGCACCGCGCTTTTGAAGGAGATTTCTGGATGAACGGAAAAAACACAAGGAAGAGGAGTATTGAAGTAAACGGTAGAATTTTCACAGCTGACGCGATGTGACCTCCGTGAGGAAGAACTGCTTTTTAGTTTGTATAATTCTATCTCGTCCAGTATTTTCGGTCGAGCGTGCGGTAGCGCACGGCCTCGGCGGCATGGCGTGCTTCGATGTCGCGGCTGTTATCGAGGTCGGCGATGGTGCGCGAAACCTTTAGCACACGGTCGTAGGCGCGGGCGGAAAGCCCGAATTTTTCAAATGCGTTTTTCAGCAGGGCATCGGCAGCAGGCGCGGTGCGGCAGACCTCATGCAGCATTTCCGGCGGAATCTGTGCATTGCAAGTGATTTCGGTGTTCGCAAAGCGCTCGCTTTGAATGTCCCGCGCGGCATCTACACGCGCTTTGATGGACGCGGAGCTTTCCTCCTTTGCGGTGTTCGAGAGGTCGCGGAAATCGACCGGCGGCACTTCAATGTGCAGGTCGATGCGGTCGAGCAGTGGCCCGGAAACGCGGCCGAGGTACCGCGCCACGGCGGTCTCCGAGCAGGTGCACGGGCGTGTGGGGTGACCGTAATAGCCGCATGGGCAGGGGTTCATGGCGGCGACGAGCATAAATTTACACGGGAAAGAGACCGTGCCGTTCACGCGCGAGACGGTCACAACGCCGTCCTCAAGCGGCTGGCGCAGCGTCTCCATGGAGCTGCGCGAAAACTCCGGCAGCTCATCCAAAAACAGCACACCGTTGTGTGCGAGGGAGATCTCGCCGGGGCGGGGGATAGACCCGCCGCCCGAAAGCCCCGGGCCGGAGATGGTATGGTGCGGCGAACGGAACGGGCGCGTTTCAATGAGCGCGGTGTGGCTCGGCAGAAGTCCCGCAACGGAGTGAATTTCGGTCGTTTCGATCATTTCCTCAAAGCGCATTTGCGGCAGAATGGACGGCAGCCGTTTCGCAAGCATGCTTTTGCCGGAACCGGGCGAGCCGATGAGCAACACGTTGTGCCCGCCGCTTGCGGCAATCTCTAAAGCGCGCTTTGCCTGTGCCTGCCCTTTTACATCGGCGAAATCCGGCAGCGGCGGCTGATTTTTCGGATCGCTGTGGTACGGCGCGGCGGGCAGGATCGGCTTTGTACCGCGCAGATGGTCGATGAGTGTGAACACATCCGGCACAGGGTAGACCGAAAGCCCGGTCACAACGGCGGCTTCATAGGCGTTTTCCGCAGGCACAAACATGCGCGTGTAGCCGAGCTTTCCGGCTTCTATCGCCATGGAGAGCACACCGCGCACAGGATGCAGCGCACCGGAAAGCGAAAGCTCGCCCGCAAAAATGCAGTCGTCCGTGTTGACATTCAGCTGGCCGGTGGCTTTTAATAAAGCGATGAGCAGCGGCAGGTCGTAAACGGGGCCCTCTTTGCGCACGTCGGCAGGGGCAAGGTTCATCGTGATGCGGCTGACGGGGAAATCGAACCCGCAGTTTTTCAGTGCGGCGCGCACGCGATTGCGCGATTCCTTTACGGCGGCGTCCGGCAGGCCGACAAGGTCAAAGGCAGGCAGACCGGCAGAAAGGTCACATTCCACTTCCACTTTGAACGCGTGCATGCCGAAAAGTCCCATGCTGAATGCTTTTGATACCATATTTTTACCGCCTTTCGCAGTTCTTGTCTGCATTATATACTTTTTGTCGAATTTTGGCAATAGAAGTTTAAGTTTGCAGGATAGATATAAATGTAAAAATTCGGTCGAGCATTTTTGTACAGTATAGGAAGAATTGTCTTGACTTCCGTAAGGGTTTGGAGTATGATAAAGAAACAGTAGTCATTTGGAGCGTTCTCATGCAGGAAACCGGGCAGAAAAATAGTATACCGCTCAGCGATGAGGCGCTGGCACTTCGTTTTCAAAACGGAGATGACGCGGCGTTTTCGGAGCTTGCGGCGCGCTACCTGAAGGTCATCCGCATCAAGGCGTGCAGTTTTCGCGAGATTTTTTCCCTTGAGCGGGAAGACCTGTACCAGGAGGGGCTTTTGGGGCTTTTAGACGCGGCGAATTCCTATAAGCCGAGCGAAAGGACGTCGTTTGAAACGTATGCCGGGCGGTGCATCAACAATCGAATTGTCAGCGCCGTGCGGCGTAGCTCCAGTCTGAAAAATTCTTTCCTCAATAACGCTGTGCCCATTGAGGAGATGGAAGACCTTGGGGCAGACCGCCTTTCCGACCCGCAAACGCTTTTGGAGAGCCGTGACGAGATGGACCGGCTGCTTTCTGTTATCCATATTTCACTTTCCGATTTTGAGCTGCGTGTGCTTTCTTTGTATCTTGGCGGCTATAAGCGGCAGGAAGCAGAGAGAAAACTCGGCATTTCGGCGCGTGCGTTCGATAACGCGATGGCGCGTGTACGCAAAAAGCTTCGGCAGAAAAACAATGACGCCAAAGGATGACTTTCGCGCGGATACCTTTTCTATATATTTATATGTATATGCCCTTCCACAGTTGATGGCGTTGTTTTTCAATGAAGCGGTGCAAATCCGCCGGGGGCAAAACTCATTCTATTCTATTATGACCAAAGCGAGGTAAAAACACATGTATGAAGACAAGACCCTGATCTGCAAGGAATGCGGCAAAGAATTTGTATTCACAGCCGGCGAGCAGGAATTTTACGCATCCAAGGGCTTCGAGAACGAGCCGCAGAGATGCAAGGCATGCCGCCAGAACCGCAAGAATGCAGCAAAGCCGGAACGTGAGATGTACACGGCTGTCTGCGCCGCCTGCGGCAAGGAAGCAACCGTTCCCTTCAAGCCGCGCGAGGACCGTCCGGTCTATTGCAGCGAGTGCTTTGCACGCATGAAGGAAGAAAGATAAGCTTTAAAACGCATATCGGTGCCCGGCGGGAGACTGCCGGGCATTTTGCAGTTCAAAGACAAATATTGCTTTATAAATATTTGCGATATTTACGCGGAAAGCCGTGATATACCTTGCAAAACAAACTTATGCATCGTATAATTAAATTGGTTAAATATCTTTAAAGGGGGATGTTTTATGCACATTACGGTCGATACCATCATCGGCGATATTCTGCGGCGGGAGACAGATGCCGCAGCGTTTTTCAGGGAAGCGGGCATGCATTGCATTGAATGTCCCGCCGCACGCGGCGAAACAATCGCAGAGGCCTGTGCAGTGCATGGTATGGATGCAGAGCAGTTCGCAGCAGCATTTAACGCGCGCTTCGCCACAAAATAAGCAAATTCGCCGATCCGGCAATTCGGAGGAACTCATGGAACAAAACAGAATAGAACGAGCACCCACCCTTGGCGCGCGTCTGCAAAAATGTGCAGATTTTGTGCGGGAAGGCAAAAAACTTGCCGATATCGGTACAGACCACGGCTATGTGCCGGTCTGTTTGCTGCAAAGCGGTAAGATACCGTTTGCCGTTGCGGTTGATGTTCACAAAGGGCCGCTGGAAAGCGCCATGAACAATGCTTCGCGTTGCGGTGTGGCGGACAAAATGCACTTTGTGTGTGCAGACGGTCTGCACGGGGTGCTGCCGGATGAGGCGGAGGACATTGTCATCGCCGGCATGGGCGGTGAACTTATTTTGCGTATCATCTCGGAAGCGCCATGGCTGTGCGCGATGGATAAGCACCTTGTTTTGCAGCCGATGACGACCGCCATGCAGCTTAGAGAGGGACTTGCCGCGCTGGGCTTTACGATTGACCGCGAAGAAGCGGTAGTAGATAGTGATAAAATTTACTCCGTGATGTCCGTGTACTATACCGATCAAAAGCGGGATAATTTGAAGCTGCTTGATTTATATATGGGGCAGATCAAACCCGGCAGTCCGTTCAGCGCACGTTATGCCAAAAGCGTGCGGCACAACATCGAAAATAAGATCAAGGGCATGCGGCACGGCGGCGCGGACAGCAGCGCGCTGGAAATTTTGCTGCAAATGCTTTTAGACCTGTACGGCGAGGAGGAGAACGCATGACCGTTCGAGAGATCTATGATGCCATAGACCGTATTGCGCCGTTTCAAACGGCAATGGATTTTGATAACGTCGGCATTCTGGTCGGTGATGAAAATGTCGACGTCACAAAGACGTTGCTTTGCTTGGATGTCACGCCGCGCGTTCTGCGTGAGGCGAAAAGCATCGGCGTGGAGCTCATCATCAGCCACCACCCGGTGATCTTTAACCCGCTGCGTACCGTGCAGCCGCAGAACATCATCTATGCGCTTGTGCAGAGCGGCATTGCGGTCATCAGTGCGCACACGAATCTCGATATGGCATATCCCTACGGCGTGAACGATGCGCTTTGCCGCAAGTTGGGTCTGCAAAACGTCCGCGGCATTTTAAAAGAGGGCGAAACGGACATTGCCTACATGGGCGAGCTGCCGGAAGAAATGACAACGGAGGACTTTGCTGCGCACATTAAGGAAGCGCTGGGGCTTTCGGCGGTGCGCTGCACGGCGGTCAGCAAAATGCTCCGCACAGTCGCGGTCGTCGGCGGTGCCGGGGGAGACTATGCCCTTGCAGCGCAGGCAAAGGGCGCGGACGCGTTCGTCACCGGTGAAGTGAAGCACCACGAGGCCATCGCGGCGCAGCAGGCGGGACTGGTTTTGTATGAAGCCGGGCACTACCACACGGAGCTGCCGTACCGCGAGCGGCTGAAAGCTTATCTTGACACAGCCTGCCCGGGTGTGGAATTTATCGTTTCCGAAAGCGAACGCCCGCCGATGGAAACGCTTTGAAACAGAACAGAAAGGCGCTTTTTAAAAGCGATGGTTTTATAAAATGGCACTGGATGGTGTATTTTTACGACATTTAAAAGAGGAAATCGGCACGTCCTTGCTCGGCACGCGCGTAGACCGTGTGTTTCAGCCGAACCGCGATGAGCTGATTCTCGCATTTCGCGGCTTCAGCGCCGCATATAAGCTGCTCATTTCCGCCCGTGCAAACAGTGCGCGCGTCAATCTGACGACGATTCCGGTGGAAAACCCGCAGCAGCCGCCGATGCTGTGCATGCTTTTGCGCAAGAAATTGCAGGGCGCAAAGCTTTTGGAGATCACGCAGCCCGACTTGGAGCGTGCGCTCATGCTGAAATTCGACAGCGTGAACGAGCTCGGCGACCACGTGGAGCTGACGCTTGCCGTGGAGATTATGGGCCGGTACAGCAATATCATTTTGGTTGATGAAAACGGCAAAATCATCGATGCACTGAAACGCGTGGATGCTGAGATGTCTTCGGAGCGTCTTGTGTTGCCTGGGCTTTTATACCGCCTGCCGCCCCCGCAGGATAAGCTTTCCATGCTTACCTGCACGGTGGAGGAGATCATGGCGCGTATCGATGCTTTACCGCGTGATATGGAGCTTTCCAAAGCGTTGATGTCCGTTTTGCAGGGCATTTCGCCGATCATCGCGCGCGAGGTTGAAAACAGCGCGGGGCTGGGGCATGAGGTGTATGTAAAAAGCATGACGCCCCCGCAGCGCCGCCGTACGGAGATGTACGTGACGACGCTGATGGAGACGGCGAAAAACGTTTCCGGCACGCCGCATATTGTCATCGACCCGCAGAATAAACCGAAAGATTTCGCGTTTATGGACATTCGTCAGTACGGCAGCGCGATGACGGTCAGTGAAAAAAAGAGCTTTTCCGAAATGCTCGACGCGTTCTACGCCGAGCGCGACCAGATTGAGCGTATGCGCGTGAAAAGCCAGGATCTTCTGCGTCTGCTTGCGAATCACGCCGACCGTTTGAGCCGCAAGATCGCGAACCAGCAGGCAGAGCTTTCCGCATGCGCCGAGCGCGACACGCTGCGCATCAAGGGCGACCTGCTCAGTGCGAATATGTATGCGATTCAAAAGGGTGAAACATCCGTAAAGCTGCAAAATTTCTATGATGAGAATTTGGCGGAGCTTGAGATTGCGCTTGACCCGGCGCTCACGCCGCAGCAGAACGCGCAGAAATACTATAAAAACTACCGCAAGGCGAAAACGGCGGAGGAAAAGCTGACTGAGCAGATTGGCCTTGCGCAGACGGAGCTGACGTATATTGACAGCGTGTTCGAATCGCTTGCTCTCGCCGAAAACGAACGTGATTTAAATGAGATTCGCGCCGAGCTTGCCGAACAGGGCTACGTGCGCCGCAGGGCGGGCAAAAAGAACCAGAAGCAGCCTGCGCTTTCCGCACCGCTCAAGTTCAAAACGAGCGACGGCTTCACGGTGCTTGTCGGGCGCAATAACCGCCAGAATGACAAGCTGACGATGAAGGACGCAAACAACAACGATATTTGGTTTCACACGAAGAACATCCCCGGCTCGCACACGGTGCTCGTCACAGACGGCAAAGCACCGACGGAGACCGCCATGGAGGAAGCCGCCGTGCTTGCCGCGCAGCACAGCCGCGCGAAGGATTCCGCGCAGGTGCCGGTCGATTACACGCAGATCCGCTATGTTTCAAAGCCGCAGGGCGCAAAGCCCGGCATGGTCATCTATGTGCAGTATAAGACTGTCTACGTAGATCCCACAATCGAATCAAAAGCGAAACAGCAGTCATAAAAGAGAAATTCAGTCCATTTTGGGAGGAGTTAAAATGGAATTTCCGAAGTCTTTTATCCGCGCATCCGAAGCTTACAATACATTTGAACACCACGTGTCTGCGCCGTATCTGCGCCGCGCATTTCAAGCCGATCACGAAGCCAAAGCAAACGTTATCATCACGGCGCTCGGCTTTTATGAGCTGTATTTAAATGGCGAACGCATCACAAAGGGACGTCTTGCGCCATACATCAGCAATCCCGATGACCTTGTGTATTACGATACGTATGAGGTCACGCTCCGCGCGGGCGAAAATGTGCTTGGCGTGTGGCTTGGCAACGGCTTCACGAATAACCCCGGCGGGCATATCTGGGATTTCGACACCGCTGCATTCCGTGCCGCACCGCAAATGGCGCTGTGCCTGACGTACACGGACAAAAGCGGGGAGGCACACTGCATTGAAAGTGACGAAACGTGGCGCACGGAATCGTCTCCGCTGCTGTTTGATGACTATCGCTTCGGTGAAATTTACGACGGCCGCTTGGAAATACCCGGCTGGAATACGATCGGCTTTGACGACAGTGCATGGAAATTTGCCGAACGCGCCCCGCAGCCGCGCGGCGAAAAGTGCCTGTGTACCGCGGAGCCGATTGACATCGTAAATGAATTAAAGCCCATCTCCGTTACGAAAACGGAAAAGGGATATCTGTACGATTTCGGTATCAACACCGCCGGTGTGTGCCGCTTGTGCGTGCGCGGCGAGCTTGACCAGCGCATAGAACTTCGGCACGGCGAGCACTTGAAGGACGGCTTGCCGGACGTGGAAAATATCTGGTTTAAGCGTGAGCACTGGGCGCGCGACCTCGAATATGTCCACAAAGACGTGTATACCTGCCGCGGCGACGGGGAAGAAGTATATACACCGGCGTTTACGTATCACGGTTTCCGTTATGTGCTCGTCAGCGGCATCACCGAAGCGCAAGCGACGGAAGACCTGCTTACAGCGCTTGAGATGCACTCGCTACTCGAAGAGCGCGGCGGTTTCTCCTGTTCGGATGAGACCGCAAACAAATTGCAGCAAATGACACGCCAATCGGACGTGACGAATTTCTATTATTTCCCGACGGACTGCCCGCAGCGCGAGAAAAACGGCTGGACGGCCGACGCGGCACTTTCTTCCGAACATATTTTGCTGAACCTCGGCGCAGAAAAGAGCTACCGCGAATGGCTGCGTGCCATTGTGAAAGCACAGGATAATAACGGCGCACTGCCCGGCATCGTGCCCACAAGCGGCTGGGGCTTTGCTTGGGGCAACGGCCCCGCATGGGACAGCGTGCTCATTGAGCTGCCGTACAGACTGTATCAGTACCGCGGCGATTTGGATTCCGCCAAACTGTGCGCCCCGGCGATCATCAAATACCTGCACTACCTCACAACGCGTATGGATGCGCACGACCTGCTCGCCATCGGCCTTGGCGACTGGTGCCCGCCGGGACGCGAAGCGCACGAATATAAATCGCCGCTCGCATTCACCGATACGGTGCTCTCAAAGGACATGGCGGATAAAGCCGCGTTTCTGTTCGATAAGCTCAATATGCCGGAGCAGGCGGCGTTTGCCCGCGCGCTTTCCAAGCGCTGGAAAGCTGCCGTGCGCAAGTATCTCATCGACGAGAACACTATGCTCGCTGCCGGCAACTGCCAGACTTCGCAGGTCATGGCCATCTACTACAACATCTTCGAGCCCGCAGAGCGCAAGGCAGCGTTTGAGCAACTCATCAACCTCATTGAGGAGCAGGAGTATCACCTCGATGTCGGCGTGCTCGGCGGACGTGTGCTGTTCCATGTTTTGACGGAGTTCGGGTACAGTGACCTCGCGTTCTCCATGATTACCCGCCCGGATTATCCGTCCTACGGCAACTGGATCGCACGCGGCGCCACGACGCTGTGGGAGATGTTTCAGCCCGAGGGCAGTAATCGCATCGGCTCACTGAATCACCACTTCTGGGGCGACATCAGCAGCTGGTTTACGCAGGCGCTCTCCGGTATCCGTATGGCGCCGCACGGTGAACCGAATGAGGTGGATTTCCGCCCGTCGTTCATCTCGCGCCTCACACATGCCGAAGCGTTCCACATTGCACCCGCAGGCCGCATCGCTTCCGCATGGGGGAGGGATGAGGACGACGTCGTTGAGTTGACGGTTGAGCTGCCAAGCACCATGCACGGCGTTATTCGTCTTGAAAGCGGCTATGTCTTTGAAGATGGCCTCGCTTACAAAGCTGCCGAAAGCGGAACATACCGCATTCACAGCATCGAATAAACGGCGATATTTTTCGCTTTGCGAAAAAAGATCAATAAAAAACAAAAAAGGGCTTGAAATTTGTAACCGCCTGTGTTATAATCTTCAAGTACCAAACGGGGGCGTAGCTCAGCTGGGAGAGCGCTTGAATGGCATTCAAGAGGTCAACGGTTCGATCCCGTCCGTCTCCACCAAAACAATATAATCCGAACCTTGTGCCGATTGGTCATGGGTTCGGATTTGTTGTTTCTGTTGAGGAAATTGAAGACTGGTAACGAAAAAAGCGGGAGGACTGCCGATCATGGCAATCCTCCCGCTTTCTTTATGTAGATGCACTGTCTGAAATCTCCTTCTTTGCTTTCCATTCGGCAAATGCCTTTTGCCACCTTCGCTTTCGTAGTACTTCTGAATTACCGGAAGCAAATTCCGTGCCAGCGATTCAAAGACGTATTCCGGAATTTCGGCTGCATCCACGCTGTTTGGGATATTCGTTTTTTCTGCGTTCACATGGTACCTCCTTTATCGCTTCTGTAGCGCGTATAAGCCCGTTTTGGCGTTGCTGTAAGAAAAAGATATTCCCCTGTGTTTTCGCGCCGATTGTGGGGCGAAAAATGCCACGTTTTCGACCTTTATCCGGACAATATTGAGCTGCCTTTCTTCGGCTGAATCAGCTTCGCATTAGAGGGATAATTCAGCGTAATCAATGCGGGTTTTCCAAGCCCCTGTTTCTTTCGGCAGATCAAACCGCTGAACTTAAGCTCATGAAATATCCGCGTCGCACATTGTCGGCTGCGGTGCAGCTTCTTCTGCGCCTGTTCCACGGTGAAGTAAATTCGGATGATGCCGTCAGTTTCAAAAAAACCGTTGACTTTTGAAATGCTCGCCCGATCCAGCATCAGGGCATACAGCACTTTTGCATCGTTGGACAGCCCGGCAAGACTATCCTCCATCAAAAACCGTGGAAACGGTATGTAGGATGCCGACAAGCTCTCGCTTGTAAACTTCAAAAACTTCTGTGACATAATCCTCCTATCCCATCCATCAAAACCAGTATTGATAGGATTGATGGATGACTATATTGAGCGTTGATTTATTTCTTATTGATTTGGGTATGAATTTCATCCCCTGTGACAGTTTGGAAATCCATGCTCCAAAAATCCGGTTGTGGTACGCTCCGGAGCGTCAGCTTGTCCACCGTCCGGAAAACCGGTGACGGAAAACCCACACATGGAAAATCCCGTTGTGGTCAAAGCTCATCTCTCTGCCGCACTTTCAGCAGTTCCCAGATCTCGGCTTGCCGCGCTTTCAGCTCGGCAACGTCGGCATCGTAAAAATGCCCGGTACTGTTGATGCGGTGGCAGACGTGGTTGATGTTCGTGGCAATCCTGTTGACAGCGGCAGCTAACTTTTTCTGCTCGGTGTAATCGACCTTGATGATGTACCCGTCAATCAGCATTTTCCGGGCGTATGCGCCGAAGTTGTGCGTCACCAGCTGGCGCATTTTGTGCTGGATGAGATTCAGCTCCTGTTTGTTCAGGCAGATTTCCTTGCGGATGGGTCGCGTGCGGTCTGGCATATTGAAACACTCCTTTCACAATACAACGGACATTTTTTCTCAAAAACTTGGTAGTGACGAAAAGAAAATTTTGAAGACGAGGGCATTGGCGATTCGTTGCCCCTCACTTTACAACGGACATTTCTTCGTCGAAACACAGGTATCGAAATGAGAAATTTTCAAAAAAATTTGCGCTCCTGCTTTTGCGAAAGCGGGAGCGCATTGTATCTGCGGATATGAGATTTGAGAGAGTAGCAAGCACATCCGGTGTCCGTACACACCGGAAAATGAGCGGTTCAGCTTTGCAGCCGATACGCCCATTTTGATTTTTGGGGAAGCCCCAAACCCTTGATTTTTGAGTTGAAGATACTTCCTGAGATTTTCCGGAAAGTCCTTGCTTTTATTCGCTTTGACGATTATAATTATACTGTGAATTTATAAGCAGACGCAGAACTGAACTGCAACAGGAGTGCTGCCCATGAAGTATTTATCAATCGCGCAAACCGCCGAACGCTGGGGTATCTCCACTCGCCGTATTCAGATTTTGTGCGGCGAGGGGCGCGTCCCCGGTGCTATCCGCATTGGCTCGGTCTGGGGGATTCCAGAGGACGCGGCGAAGCCGGCGGACGCAAGAATCAAGAACGGCAAGTATATCAAGAAGCCCGCCGAAAACGAAAAATGAGCCGCAGATTATATCAGCGACTCTAACTAGAAATAATGGGGTCTATTCCATCTCGCGGGTGCGAATGGGCGCACTGACCCCTTGTCACGAATCTACCTAAATCGTCGATTCGACAGATTATAGCAGAGTTCTACAAAGGAGCAACAATTATGAACAAACAGCAGCTTGCCAATAAAATCTGGGAATCCGCAAACAAAATGCGATCCAAGATCGAGGCTAACGAATATAAGGACTACATTCTCGGTTTTATCTTCTATAAGTTTCTCTCTGACAAAGAAGTAGATTTTCTAAAGAAGGACGGATATGAAGAAACTGACCTCCAGGAACATGTACATGAAAACAACGAGGAACTTGTTGATTATTGTCAGCAGCATTCAGCGATACGCAGAAAAAGGTGTTCAGTAAAATCTTTAATACATTGGAAACAGGGCTGAGCAAACTTGGTGACAGCACCAGCAATCAAACCAAAGCTATCCGCGACTTGATTCAGCTGATCAAGGATATTCCTACCGATGGCAGGCAGGATTATGACGTTTTAGGCTTTATTTACGAATATTTGATCAGCAACTTTGCTGCAAATGCTGGGAAGAAGGCCGGTGAGTTTTATACGCCTCATGAAGTGTCTCAGCTTATGTCTGAGATTGTCGCAAACCACTTGAAGGATCGCGAGAAAATCGAAATATATGATCCTACGAGCGGTTCTGGCTCTCTTTTGATCACCATAGGCAAGAGTGCTGCCAAGTACCTGAAGAACAAAGACGGCATCATGTACTATGCGCAGGAGCTGAAGGAAAACACATACAATCTGACCCGTATGAATCTTGTTATGCGCGGCATCAATCCAGCCAATATCTTCACTCGCTGTGGCGATACATTGGAGCAGGACTGGCCTATGTACGATGATGTCACTCAGACGTATAACCCGTTGTATCTGGATGCCGTGGTTTCCAACCCACCGTATTCACAGCACTGGGATCCGTCTCACAAGGAAACTGATCCCCGCTATCGCTATGGCATGGCACCAAAAGGAAAAGCTGACTATGCCTTCCTGCTTCATGACCTGTACCATGTAAAACCAGACGGTATTATGACCATCGTCCTCCCTCATGGTGTTCTGTTCCGTGGTGATGCTGTTGGAGGCGCTGATGGACTGGGTGAAGGCGAGGGACGTATTCGCCGAAATCTGATCGAAAATAACAACATCGAAGCAATTATCGGACTGCCTGCAAATATTTTCTTCGGTACCCCAATTGCAACTATCATTATGGTTTTGCGGCAAAAACGAGAAGCTTCTGATGTGCTTTTTATCGACGCTTCCAAGGGATTCACCAAAGTTGGTAAGACCAACAAACTAATGGCATCGGACATCAAGAGAATTGTGGACGCTATTGCCGCCCGCCCTGAGAGTATTGAAAAGTTTGCCCGACTGGTCTCCAAGGAAGAGATTCGCCGCAATGGATATAACCTGAATATTCCCCGTTATATCGATTCTTCCGAAGCGGCGGAAACCTGGGATATTTACGCCACCATGTACGGCGGCATTCCCAACCATGAAATTGATTTTCTGGAACAGTATTGGACTGCGTTCCCCCAGCTGAGAAGTGTTCTGTTTGCCGCCGATGAAACCCCGTATTCAAGATTGGCAGTTGAAAACATCAAAGAAGCTATCGAAGGCAGTGCCGATGTACAAGCGTTCGTTGCAGCACATCAGTCAGCGTTCGCAGATTTTGATACATATCTGAACGGCGAACTGATCGGAAAAATGATGGATCTGAATGTCTCCAAGGCTGAGGATACTATTACGCAGAATATCTTTGGCCGTGTTGCACCGCTTCCCCTGATCGACAAGTATCAGGCGTATCAACTGTTGGATGACAAGTGGAATATAATTTCCACCGATCTTGAAATTATCCAGACAGAGGGTTTTGCGGCCACAAAGCAGGTCGACCCGAATATGGTCATCAAAAAGAAAGGCGATAAGGAAGAAGAAGTACAGAACGGCTGGGTAGGCCATATCATTCCCTTTGATTTGGTGCAGACTACACTTCTTCGGGAAGATTATGATGCGCTCAAGGCAAAAGAAGCCAGATTGGATGAAATTGCCGCCGAACTGACGGAGATCATAGATTCCATTGATGAGGGTGATCGCGGAGAGTTTCTGAATGATGACAATACTGCATTTGTCCCCAAAGAGTTTGCAGCAAAACTTGCGGAAATCTATGCAGATATCTCTTCCCCGGAATTGCTTGGTTTGCAGGGATATGCTGCATTGATAGATGCCAAAGCCGGAAAGGCGGCGAAACTGCAATATATCTTTGAGCATAAGGAAGTGAACTGGGCGTTTGTAGATGGAAATGCCCCGTATACCAAGGGCAAAGTCGCGGCTTATATGAAAACGCTGCGCGAGGCATATTCCTTCCCGGAAGATTCCTTTGAGGCGAAGATGGTCTGTGCTGATAAGCTGATGACGGAAGAAAAAGCCGTCAAAAAGGATGTCAAGGAAAAATCCTATGCGCTCCACATGAAAACCAAAGAAACCATCGAAGGGCTGTCCGATGAACAAGCCCTTGAGTTGCTGCGCCTGAAATGGATTGCACCTTTGTGTGCATCTCTCCGTGCCATGCCGGATGCAATCATTGACACACTGGAAAAGGCGGTACAGACGTTGGTGGATAAGTATGCTGTGACTTACTTGGAATTGGATGAGCAGATTCAGAAATCCGAGGAAGCGCTTTCTTCCATGATCGATGAACTGACAGGTAATGAATACGACATGAAGGGATTGGCAGAGTTCAAAGCTCTGTTGAAGGGTGATGCAAATGAGTAAAACCGAAATGCCCTCTATTCGTTTTTACGGCTTTGATAATGATTGGGAACAGCGTAAGCTGGGGGAACTTGTTGATGTTTGCAGTGGCAGAGATTATAAACATCTGTCGGAAGGCACTATACCCGTTTATGGAACGGGCGGATATATGCTTAGCGTGAACGACGCATTATCGTATGATAGGGATGCGATTGGCATTGGCAGAAAAGGGACAATCGATAGACCGTATATCCTTAAAGCCCCGTTTTGGACAGTAGATACGCTGTTTTATGCCATTCCAAGAGAAAAAGTTGACCTGAATTATGCTTTTGATATTTTTCAAAACATCGACTGGAAAAAGAAAGATGAGTCAACTGGTGTACCGAGTTTATCCAAAACAGCAATAAACGATATTGATGTGCTTGCGCCGAAACACGACGAGCAACAGATTATTGGGCAATTCTTTGCCGCCATCGACAACCTCATCACCCTTCATCAGCGTAAGTTTGAAAAGTTGACGAATGTCAAAAAATCGATGCTCAAAAAGATGTTTCCGCAAAATGGCAGCTGCTATCCTGAAATTCGTTTCAAGGGATTTACTGACCCTTGGGAACAGCGTAAGCTTGGTGAAATAGGCTCGGTTTCAATGTGCCGCCGCATTTTCAAGGAACAGACATCAGAAACTGGAGATATACCTTTTTATAAAATTGGAACATTTGGCGCTGATCCTGATGCGTTTATTTCCAGAGAGCTTTTTGAAGAATACAAATCAAAATATCCTTATCCCCAAAAGGGAGATATTTTGATTTCAGCGTCGGGCAGTATCGGCAGAACCGTTGAATTTGCCGGGAATAATGAGTATTTTCAGGATTCAAATATCGTGTGGCTTAACCACGATGAAAGGCTCTCAAATCCATTTTTGAAGTGTTTTTACTCAGTAGTAAAGTGGGCTGGTATTGAGGGTAGCACCATAAAAAGGCTTTATAACGATAACATACTAAACACTGTTATTTGTATGCCATCTGTTCCTGAGCAAAAGCGCATAGGGCTATTCTTTGAAAACCTCGACAATCTTATCACCCTTCATCAGCGTGAGCTTGAAAAGTTCCAAAATCTAAAAAAAGCACTGCTTGAAAAAATGTTTGTCTGATACAGGAGGCAAGCTATGGCATTTGAACAGGAAGCCGCCTTTGAAACGGCGCTCATTAATTTACTGACAGAAAAATATGGCTGGGAGCCGGAAATTCTGCGCTACAAAACGGAAGAAGATCTGATCCAAAACTGGAAACAGATCCTCTTTGAAAACAACCGGGATGTGGACCGGCTGAACGATGTTCCGCTGACCGACGGAGAAATGCAGCAGATTCTTGACCAGATTACCCGTCTGCGCACGCCGCTGAAACTCAACGGTTTTATCAACGGTAAAACCGTTGCTGTCAAACGCGACAATCCCGCGGACGAACTGCACTTCGGGAAAGAAGTCAGTCTGAAAATCTATGACCGTCAGGAAATTGCCGCCGGTCAGAGCCGCTATCAGATTGCAGAGCAACCGGTGTTCAAGGCAAGAAGCTCTGTTTTACCCAACCGCCGTGGTGATTTCATGCTGTTGATCAATGGTATGCCACTGATTCACTGCGAACTGAAGCGCAGCGGTGTGGATGTCAGCCAAGCCTACAACCAGATTGAAAAATATGCACATGAGGGAGTTTTCTCTGGATTGTTTGCTCTTGTGCAGATTTTTATTGCTATGCAGCCGGATGAAACAGTCTATTTTTCAAATCCCGGTCCGGACGGAAAGTTCAACAAAGATTTTTACTTTCACTGGGCAGATGCCAACAATGAGCCGTTGAACAACTGGAAAGACATTGCACAGTATCTGCTTTCCATCCCTATGGCACACCAGCTGATCGGCTTCTATACCGTTGCCGACGATACCGACGGTATTTTGAAGGTTATGCGCAGCTATCAGTATTATGCGACTTCTCGTATTACCAGCCGCGTTGCTATGCGCCGATGGACTGATAGGAATCAGATGGGCGGCTACATCTGGCACACCACCGGTTCCGGAAAAACACTGACCAGCTTCAAATCGGCTCAGTTGATTGCAGCTTCCAAGGATGCCGACAAGGTTGTATTCCTGATGGACAGAGTTGAACTTGGCACGCAGTCCCTGTTGGACTATCGCGGGTTTGCCGACGATACAGACTCTGTGCAAGCTACAGAAAACACGGATATTCTCGTAGCAAAACTGCGGAGCGATGATCCCGCAAACACGTTGATTGTCACATCTATTCAGAAAATGAGCCGTGTGGAAGAAGAAAATGGCTTCAATGCGCACGACATCGAACTGATTCAAAATAAACGGGTTGTATTTATCATTGATGAAGCTCATCGTGATGTGTTTGGCGAAATGCTGCGGACTATTAAAGAGACTTTCCCGAACGCCATGTTTTTTGGCTTTACCGGCACGCCGATCCACGATGAAAATCAGAAGAAAATGAGCACTACTTCGGATGTGTTCGGCAATGAGCTGCACAGGTACAGCATTGCGGACGGCATCCGTGATAAGAATGTTCTGGGCTTTGATCCATACATGGTGCCAACATACAAAGATCGTGATCTTCGGAAAGCGGTTGCACTTGAAAGAGCTAAGGCAACTACTGAGGCAGAAGCGTTGGCAGACCCTAAAAAGAAAAAAGTCTATCTGCATTATATGGATCACACAAAAGTGCCGATGGCTGGATATGTTCAGGCAGATGGTAGCTATTTGAAAGGCATTGAAGATTATCTGCCTGTTTCTCAGTACGAACGCGAAGAGCATCAGTGTGCCGTAGTTGATGATATTTTGGAAAACTGGACAACCCTAAGCCACGACAGCAAGTTTCATGCGATTTTTGCTACCAGTAGCATTCCAGAGGCAATCCAGTATTATAAACTGTTTAAAGCAAAGGGCAATCTGAAGATTACCGCTTTGTTTGACCCCAGTATTGATAACAATGGTAATGGGCTTTTTAAAGAAGAGGGCATTGTTGAAATCATCAAAGATTACAATACCAGATACAGTATGGAGTTCCAAATGGCAACTTATGCAACCTTCAAAAAGGACATTTCCTATCGTCTGGCGCACAAAGAACAGTACAAAGGAATTGAACATACTTCCGACCAGCAAATTGATCTACTGATCGTTGTCGATCAGATGCTGACTGGTTTTGACTCCAAATGGATCAATACGCTATATTTGGATAAGATTTTGGTTTACGAAAAGTTGATTCAGGCATTCTCACGTACCAATCGTCTCTATGGTCCGGAGAAGCCCTTTGGCACGATTCGTTATTATCGTAAACCGTATACAATGCAGAGAAACATTGAAGAAGCGTTCAAGCTGTATTCCGGTGATAGACCTCTTGGCCTATTTGCCGACAAGCTGGAACACAACCTCGAAAAAATGAATGCGTTGTACGATGATATTGGGAGCATCTTCCGTTCTGCTGGAATTGAGAACTTCGAAAAACTTCCGGTTGATCATACGGAGCGCGGACAATTTGCTAAATTATTCAAGCAGCTTAACAGCTATCTCGAGGCTGCTAAGATACAGGGCTTCACTTGGAATAAGCTGTCCTATGAATTTAAGAACGTTGGCAGAAAAGTGATCATAAATCTGCACCTCGATGAAACCACCTACTTGATTCTTGCTTTACGCTATAAGGAACTGTTCGCTGGCGGCAGTGGAGAAGCCGGTGTTGAGGATGTGCCGTATGAAATTGACTCTTACCTGACGGAAATCAATACTGGTGTAATTGATGCGAACTATATGAACTCCCGGTTCAAAAAGTACATTAAGGCGTTGCAGGATGGCACAGAAACTGCCGCTGTGCTGGATGAACTTCACAAATCGTTTGCAACGCTCACACAAGAGGAACAAAAATACGCAAACATCTTCCTCCACGATGTCCAGAACGGTGATGTGATAGTTGACGAAGGAAAAACGCTCCGGAATTATATTACAGAGTATATGACCAGCGCCAAAAATGACCAGATCCACCGTTTTGCTACCGCCATCGGAGTTGATGAAACGATACTGCGTAGCTTTATGCAGTCGAAAATCACGGAAGCCAATATCAATGAGTTTGGTAAATTTGACACATTGAAGGCAACCGTGGATACGGAAAAGGCGAAAACCTTCCTTGAAATGATAGAGGGTAAGCCTATCAAGAAATTCCAGATCAACATGAAGATTGACCAAATGTTGAGAAGATTTATTCTTGAAGGCGGATTTGATATTACATAATAGAGAAAAGGATGCGAAAACACTATGGTGAGCAAAACAAGAAAAGTATCGTTTTATCGTCTATCACTGGAAAAACAAACACTGCTTCCGGGAACGCGCACTGTCCGGGTAACACAATTAAACAACAGCGAAATCGAAGACTGCTTTAGGGAAATATATAACGAAAAAATGCAGGTACTTTCCGATAATCATAAAGCAATTAATATCACGGCTTCAAATGGACACTATGTCATTGAAGCAATATCCTTTGAAGCGCATAGAGCTTTCTTAAAGATCGGTCAGCAAAATCCTTCTAACACTGTTGCTCTGCGAGATCGAACAACATTGGAAACAGAAAATGTACCAATGCGTGAAAGTCAGCTGCTGGAGCTTTATACTTTCTGCCTTATTGATTTTGAGAGCGGAATTGTGAGCTACATTGGAATTAACGGGGCTCCCAAAATTTCAGCTGTCCGCAACCTGTTTGATCAAACGCTTGAACCGGGAGAAAATACTTCTGCCCACCTTGCAGCAATCATGACTGATGATATTCTACAAGTATTAGTTCGGAAGCATATTATCAGCAAGGTATCTGTTACGGTAGCTGTACCTGAAGATCAAATTCTAAGCGACATCGGGCTGGGCATTGAAAGTTTTGATGCGATTCGAAATGTACGAACAAAAACTGCGACATACAAATTGGTAGGTCGCCGCAACAAGAACATATTTACTTCTAGTTCAAAACTCGCCGAAATGATCGCCGCAATAAAAATTAAATTTGGCGACAACCTGCAAGGGTTGACTGCAAACGCAAAGGATTATAACGAAAAATCACAGACATATGATTTGCTACAATATAACTTTACAAAAACAGTCGTCCTTGGTAGAGAGGACGAAGGTTTGTTGACACTTGATAATTTCAAAGATGCACTCGTAAATACATACGATTTATATAGGACAGAACTGTTGAGATATTGTCGAAGTTAACCTGAATTGGTGGTGGAATAAATGACAAAGCTAAAAAACTGGATATGGATAGGTTTAGTATTAGTATTGTCAATTGGAGTATCTATTATATTATTTAAAAGCGCTTTCTTCGATATAAGCAAGTTTGAAGAATTGGCTCCGGATTTTCATTATAATGCAATATCTATGTCCGCGATAATTGGAGGCTTTTTATTTACAGGGATTAGCATTCTGATTTCTGTGATTGACAAAGAGCGCATTGAACGATTATGGAATAACAGCTATTTAGACAATCTCTATCGGTCAGCCTTCGTGGGAATGATTGCAAATATCATCACGATTATTGTTGCGTTTTCATTAGTCTTTTTAGACATTCCCTCAAAAGCGGAAGACATCTTTGTTGAGATCGAAATTGCAGCACTAATAATTGGTGTTGTATTCTTTGCGTGGTGTATAAAGTACTTGTTGCTTATAATTTCTAAGCTTAAAACCGAAAAATAAATTTGAGATTGTTGCGAGTCCCTACTGTTCACACAAGAGTTTCAAAATCCGGGTTGACATCTGCTCGGATTTTGATTATACTATTTTTAACCCGAATTGGAGGTTGAACAGCATGAAACAACTGGGTATGCGCCTTCGCACATTGCGGGAAGGCATTGGTTTATCCCAATCAAAATTCGCCGATGTGATCGGCTC
>OKRW01000303.1_pt1 | contig 50221 bp, 55 predicted proteins | sample 1601151 | NCBI WGS metagenome assembly OKRW01 (sample SAMEA3541471, study PRJEB24748) | human gut metagenome | biome: human gut; feature: human-associated habitat; material: faeces | place: China | collected 2012 | reverse complement strand
GACAATAGAAATACCCCCAATAATTCGGGTGTCCAAATTATTGGGGGCACGTCAAGTGTGAGGGCCCTGGTTTTTTTGCGTCTCCCCCCTCACTCTCCATAAAGCGCAACCTCAAGCGGGTCGAACCAGATGGAGCCGCCGTCGAATTCGGTGTAGAGGCCGTATTTCTGCTGGTAGTGGGCGAGGAGCTGGTCGATGTAGGCTTGGGGGGCGCCGATGAGCTCGGCGAGCTGCCACTTGTTTTCGGGGCGATGGGCGACGATGATGCGGGCAAATTTATCCACTGGCATAAATTCATCGTGGGCGCGGCGACGGGCGATCTGCTCCTGTTTGCGGTTATTTGGGTTGCGCTGATCGAGGATGTTGCCGAAGCTGGTCTGGGCGTGGGCGAGCTCTTCGTAGAGGGTGACGAGCTTTTCGTCGTCGGGGAGGTCTTTTTTGATGCCGATGTAATTGCCGATGCAGAGGCCTTTGAGCTCGCTTGTGAAGTCGAACTCGATGACCTGGATGCCGCGGCTTTCTGCGTGGTCGACGAGGGCTTCGTACTGGGTCATGGGCGGCCTCCGTTCTCCTGAGCTTCTTTCATGGCGACGAAATCGATGAAGCGGGCGATGTCGTCGATGGCCTGGTCGGAGAAGGTTTTGCCTTCGAAATGGGCGGCGATGGTTTCGGGGATGCCGCCCTGGCCGCCTTTGGCGCTAAGGAGCTGGAATTTATTTCTGACGGCGGTTTTGCCGTAGAGGTAGTCGAGGTCGACGTTGAAATAATCGGCGATGGCTTCGAGGGTTTCCATGTCGGGGGAGCGGGTGCCTTGTTCGTAGTTGCCGATGGTGGAGCGCTTGATGCCGAGCTGGTCGGCGAGGGCCTGCTGGGAAAGGCCGCGCTCGTTGCGCAGGCTTTTTAAGATGTGGGCGAAGGTCTGTCCCATGGTGGTGGCCTCCTTTGGGGATTGATTTTTTTGCTCTATAATGATAGTTTAACACGTTCTGTGTAATTTTTCAAGTTTTTGTCTCAAATGGGGTTGACACGTTTTGCAGCTGTGTGCTATGATGTGCTCACAGAAAACGAACACGGAGGTGAACGCATATGAGACGCGAACGATTTGGCTGCAAGCTGCGCTGGTGGCGGTGTTCTGTGGCTGCACGAAGGAGGTGCGCTGCTTCTGGCGAGGGCGAAAGGCGCTGGCTGGGGCTAGCGCGGCGGCCTATGATTGACACTTTTTGAGTAGGATTATTTTTTTTACACGCTATGACACATTTTGTGTTGCACGACTGATTTTGAAAGGAACGATGAATATGAACAACCCAAAGATTTTAGCACAGACGATGGCGAGCAGCTACCTGGCGCAGACGTGGAATATGGATGTGCTGCAGCGGGCGTTTGTGGAGAAATGGCCACATCAGCTGGGTTATGCGCTGGAGCTTTTTGTGCCGATGGTGCCGCGCCCGCTGGTGGATCTGGTGAAGCTCTACGATGGTGCGGGGATGATGAAGACGGAGATGGCGAGCGCGATCTGGCAGGCGGCGCGGGTGCACTACGATGCGGAGGTGTTTGCGCAGGCGCAGGCGGTGCGTGCGGCGGCGAAGGGGTCGCTGGCGGTGCAGGCGCTGGCGCAGAACGCTGGCCTGAAGGAAGTGGGGTGAATGGACAAACGCGAGGCCCGCAAGCGGGCGCGCAATTATCTGGCGCGGCTGCACCGCTTGCAGGATGAGGTGCGGATGCCGGCGTGTATTCTGGCGCTCTCGAACGAGGAGGGGTTTCGCCGTTTTTGTGAGGTGCTGACGTATGCGGTGGCGACGGCGGAGCTGACGAATTTCCGCTACAGCCGCTCGGGGCTGATGAGCCTGGCGGAGGACTACGGCTGGACGTGGTACGAAACACAGATTGCGGAGGAGACGCTGCGCCTGAACGACTGCTGGGAGGACTGGATGGATGGGTTCTGGGAGGCGGCGTAAGCGAGTGAGGAGTTAGGAATGAGGGGTGAGGAGTTATTTTGATGGATACCGATTGGCTGTTGACTGCGATGGCGTGAAGATGATTCCTGCATGGCAGGAGCAACGATCTGTATGGCTCTGTACGCATTTACGAAAAGGAGGTGAGAAGATGAAGGGGTTGGTTTCTCTCTGTATGTTGACAAACGATGTTTGTCCGTTTGCCTGGGTGCTGCTTTACGAGCGGCGGGATTTTGCGGACTATGCGCGGGAGAATTGCCCGCTTTCGGCTTACGAGGCGAAGGCGAATCTCTGGTGCAAATACGCTGGCGAGCTGTTGCGTTAGGAGGATTTAATTGACACAAAGAACGCGCACGGAAACTGTGCTGACGGCGCCGGAAGATAAGCCTGGCTTTGTCGTTTACTACTCGATTTACGACGAGGTGATCAAAAAGCTGGACGATCACCAGATTGCGAATCTTTTTCGCGCGATGCTTTCGACGGGTGGTGTCTGCGAAATGCCGACGCTGGACCCGCTCACGGATATGGCTTTCGGGCCGATCCTGCGCGGGATGAAAGAAAACGACGAACGCTGGCTGAAAACGAAATACGCCCGCGCAGAAAATGGGCGCAAGGGAGGATTGCAGCGCGCGAAAAATGAACGCAAGCGCAAGGAAACTGAAGCAAAAGCAAGCACCCTTGAAAATGTTCAAGCACCTTCGTGCACCCTTGAAGCAAATCAAGCAAATCAAGCAGTAATAGGTAAAGGTAATGTCATAGTAAAAGGTAATGTTGAAGGTAAAGGTAATAATACCCCTATTGTGCAGCCTGCGGCGCGATCTGCACCTGTTGCGGCGGGGGTGTGTTCAGCTGACGCTGAACGGGGTGGGGGTCTCTCCTCTTCCCGTTCGCCAACAAAAAAGGAGGTGAACGCCCATTTTGAAGCGCTCTGGGCGCTCTACCCTGCCAAGCGCGGCAAGAACAAGGTCACGGAATCCACCAGACGCAATCTGTTCGCTGTGAGCACAGAGGAGATGCAGCGCGCGATCGACCGCTACAAGGCGGAGGTGGAGGCGGCAAACTTTGACCGCAACTGGCTAAACGGCAGCACCTGGTTCAACGGACGCTGGGAGGACTACGCGGGTGACGCTTACGAGCCGCTGCCGCAGCATGAGGCAAAGCCTTCGACCCGCAGCAGACAGGTGCAGCCGTACGCACCAGGCGAAGCGGCGCGGCGGGCTGCATACTTTGCCAGCGTGGAAGAATAGCAATAAGGTAGGAGGTAGCCCTTCGGGGCGGACGCGCTATCGCTTGTCCGCAGGTAGTAGGTAGGAGGTTTTGACGTGGTCAGCGCAGCGACCGTTATCTTTGACGAACGCCACGCATCATCCGCAAACCTCACGAACGGCAATAGCCGAAATTCCCGACGCGCAGCTAGTCCTGTAAAGGATACCTGCCAGCGAGCGCAGCAAGCTGGTACGCACAGCGGCTACCTCCTACCTCCTACCTAATAAACAGAAAGGAGGATTCCCTATGACCACGACCACTCCCACTGCAGCAGACGATCTCGTCTGCGAACTCGAGGTGCTCCGCACGATCACATCGAGCCTGCTGATGCTTGCGAAGGTGGAGGGCCTGCGCCTTGTCGATGCACGCCCGATGCTGGAAAAGCTCGACACGCTGGCCCTCATCGCCAAGCTCCACGCGGAAGAATGCACTGCCATGAATGATTAAGAATTTGAGATTAACAATTTGAAAGGATGACTGCCCATGATGACTTATCAGGAACACCTCTCTGCCGCTGTCGACGCCCTTGCCAACAGCGCCAACACCTTTTTTCTCGAGCAAAAAGCCAGCCGCCGCAAGCACGTTGAGCGCGCTGCCCTGCTGGCTGTGATGGACCACTTCACCAACCAGCTTGCTCTGATCCAGCTCATCGCCACCACCCTCGCCGAGCACCCTGAGCTTGCGCAGGGCATGGCCCTCGATTTTGAGGGCGAGCCGATGCCGTTCTGAGCGCCGACTTTGTCCTGCCCATCTACGACGAAGAGCGGCACCGCGTCACCGGCTACTCTGAAGTCACTGAAGAAGTGTACCGCGCTTACTGGTATGAGGTGAACCGCGAAAGACGAAAAGAGCGCGAGATTCACAGCCGTGAGATCTCGTGGCAGGGCGTGTCCGGCACGCCCGACGAAGACACCCTCTCCATCCACGCCGCTTACCAACCGCCAAGCGTAGAGAGCGCGACGCAGAGCGCAGCGCTCAGAGAAGCCCTCGCCGCAGAGCCGCCAGAGCTCGTCGAAGCCCTCTGGGCGCTGGCGAACAAAGAGAAAACACTCCAAGAAATTGCAGACCAATGGGGAATCAGCCCGCAAGGCGTCAGACAAAAAGCAGAGCGCGCCTACAAGCGGCTGAGAAAAAAACTCGAAGCCAACGAAAATTTTTGAAAAAAAATCAAATTTTTTCAGGGAGACCGTTTAAAAATCGGCCAAAAATCGCTAGTAATAGTGAAGGCAGGTAGGAGATAGCCCTTCGGGGCGGACCCGCTACCGCTTGTCCGCAGGGAGAAGGTAGGAGGTTTTGACGTGGTCAGCGCAGCGACCGTTATCTTTGACGAACGTTGCGCATCATCCGCAAACCTCCTACCTGCCAGCGAGCGAAGCAAGCTGCCCCGCAACGCGGCTACCTCCTCCCTCCTACCTAAAAAAAAGGAGTGAATCCCAATGGCCGTAGTAAAAACCAACCAGGAAACCAAAGCCAAGATCGTCTACCAGATGCCAGGCGATGGCTCTGAGACCGTGCAGACCAGCCGCACTTTTTCGAATCTCGTGGCGAACGTCAGCGACGACGCCCTGCACGCAGGCATGTCCGCCGTCGCAGGCCTCATGGACGGCACCGGGCACAGCCTCGTGCGCGTCGACGAAGCAACCCTCGTTTCCGAATAATCCCCACCTTCAGCAATTTCTCAGTAAAGGAGTGAAATTATGGCAGAAACCAAACTCGTTCTCACCTTCGGTGTGCAGGGCGGCGGTGAGACCACCATGACCCTGTCTGACGCCAAAGCCAGCATGAGCAAAGAGACCATCGGCGCAGCAATGACCGCCATGGTCGACGCCAACTGCTTCGCAACTTCCAAGGGCGCAGCTTACACCGAAGCCCTCGGCGCCAAGTACAGCACCACCACCGATACCGTCCTGTTTGATAACACCGACGATTCCGGCGATAACGATTACCCAGCCGCAGCGTAAACGCTTTGCTGAGGTAGGAGGTAGCGCGCTTCGCGCGGCGGACGCGCTATCGCTTGCCCGCAGGGAGTAGGTAGGAGGTTTTGACGAGAAATGCGCAGCGACCGTCGCCCATGACAAGCGCCGCGCATCATCCGAAAATCTCGCGCACAGCAACAAAAAGAAAACCACCTACCTGAACAAAGGCGGAGCGCTCGTGAGAAATCACAAACGCCCCGCCTTCTTCAATACAACCTCCTCCCTGCCAGCAAGCAACGCGCGCTGGCCCCGAAGGGCTACCTCCTACCTCCTACCTTAAATAGAGCCGGATCATTTCGCCAGCTCCTCATAAGCCGCGCGATTCTTGTCGATCAGGCGTCGCGACACCGCCAGCACATCCTCATCACTGGCCAGCATTTCTCGCGGCTCGCCGATGCGAAACGGGATCGCCTGCTCCCGCACAGCCTGGCGCAGGAAAATATTCACCGCCGTCGTCATATCCATCCCAAGATCGCTGAAGAGCTGCTGTGCCTGCCGCTTCAGCTCCGTGTCAATGCGAATGTTTGTGCTTTGTGTACTCATCACATCCACCTGCCTTTCACCATTATTTTACGCCAGAAAGGCATACATTGTCAATCAATCAGGCATAAAGAAAGAAGGTGACCCCATGAACATCCCTCAGGAACTTTTCAACACCCTCGAGCAGGCCGTCTCCACCACAGAAGGCAAGGCGTTGTATATCCTCACGCTCATCTGCATCGCCATGATCCTTGATTTTCTCCTCGGGAGCTTCGCCGCCTGGCGCGATCCCGCCGTGAAATTCACCAGCCAGCGCGGCATCGACGGCATCCTGCGAAAGCTCGCCTCGATCCTCGTTCTCGTCTGCTGCATCCCCGTTTCCGCCCTCGTCCCCGCCGAAGCAGGCCTCGCCGCCCTCATCGTGCTTTATCTCGGCTACCTCGCCCTCGAGCTCGCCAGCGTCGTCGAGAATCTCAGCAAGCTCGGCGCGCCGGTGAGCGGCCTCAAGCGGTTCATTGAGAACGTCCGCGATTCAACCAGCCACGACGACAGCTGATCGCCACACGAAAAAAGCGCCGGACATTCGTCCGACGCAAGCGTTCAAAACTCATAATGTGACCACATGCTGATGATCTTCACCGTCTTTTTTTCCTCGTACACCTGATAAACCAGCCGGTGCTTGTGGTTGATGCGGCGCGAATAGCTCCCCTTGAGCGTGCCCAAGAGCGACTCGTACGGCGGCCGATTCTGGAACGGATCCCGCTCCAGCAGCGCCACAAGCGCCTCCACCTTGCCCCCCAGCTTCGCCGCCTTCAGCTTTGGCAGCGCCTGAAGCGCATGCTTTGTGTAGACAATCTCGTACATCACCACACCACCTCATCAGCCGGCACACAGTCCTCCAGCGGCGTGTTCATCCCCTCCACAATCTCTTCCTCCATGCCCGGGATCGACATCAGATACAGCGTTTCCATCATGTTGTTGTAATCCTGCTCACTCAGGAGCACCAGATTGCCCGTTTTCGTCGTGATCTGCACAGGATCGCCAAACGTCGCCGTCTGCTCCATCATCTTGTACATATCCTTGCGAAAATTTGTCGCATTGACCGTGATCATACGCGTCACCTCCATTACGTACATTATAACGCACGCTTCGGACAAACGTCAAGCGTTCAACACTCTACGACCGAAAGGAATGATATTATGTCCTACAAACTAAAAAGCCGCTGGCGAAGACCACCCAGCGCCAAGCGTCCCCCAGGTCAAGCTCATCGCCCTCGGCAAAGCCCTCGACATCCCCGCAGAAAACCGAAACGGCACCGTCTACGCCCCAGTCCGCGCCCTCTGCGAAGCGCTGGGATTTGACGTCGAGTGGAAAGACGGCGAGGTAAAGATCGCGTAGCGCGCCACGTCCTTGATGACTTTCGCCGGCACACCGCCGACGATGGTGTTTGCCGCAGGCGCAGCTGGTCACGACAGCGCCGGCTGTGCCGACGTTTTTGAAACTGCTGCATGTCTGCTCTTTTCCAAGCGCATCAGCCGAAGCAAAGAGCCGCACCTCCGCCTCCACCCTCCAGCCAGCGAAGATCTCCCGACAGCGCCGCGCCAGATCCTCGCCCAGCTGCGCGTCGTCCTCACAGACCACCACACGATACGGTGTCATCCTCATCCCTCCTTCGGCGCAATTTTTCTCCATTGTAGCAGTCTTTGCAGAGATTTGCAAATCAGCGCACAAAAAGCGCCGGACATTGCTGTCCAGCGCGTGTGGTCAAAAGAGATCGCTGTGGGTGCCGGTGCGGGTCAGATACAGGATCAGCTCCTCTTCGTAAAGCTCATAGATCAGGAGCCAATCTGGCGCAATATGACATTCGCGACAACCGGTAAAATCACCGATCAGCGCATGGTCGCGATATTTCGCCGGAAGTTCCTCTCCCGCTGCCAGCATTTTCAGCACGCGTTCCAACAGCGAAATATCGTAATTGCGTTTTTTGATCTTTTTCAAATCCCGCTGAAAACGTGAAGATGGTCTGATCTTATACATCCGCCAACAACTCCTCGAGCATCTGGTCAACATCGGTGTAGGTTTTTCCCAGCGATGGGTCGGCCTTCATCTGCTGCACCTCGGCGATCGCTTCAAGCGTCTCCGCGTTTGGCCTTTCTCCACCGATCTCGAACGGAATGCGGTATTCGCGCACCGCTTTCTTGGCGAAGATCGTGAACGCCGTCGTCATGCTCATCCCCACATCGTTGCAAAAGGTCTCAAACTGCTTTTTCAATTCCTTGTCCATGCGGATATTTACGTTCGTCATTTCGCTCATGGTTCTCACTCCTTGTTCGTCGTTATACTGCTATCATACGACGAATTATTGACGTTGTCAATAATTCTCCAAGAAATCAGCGCACGAAAAAAGCGCCGGACATTGCTGTCCAGCGCGTGGTATGTAGCTTAAAACGCCAGCTTTTCTGCCTGCGCCTCGTGCGTAGCTTTCGCGCCGTCGAGCCAAAGCTGGTTGGCGTCAATGGCGGCCCGCACTTGCTGTGGTCCTGGGGCGCCGATGGTCTGGCGCTTGTGAATGCAGGTATCGATGGAGATCTTGTCGTAGATGTCCTCCTCGATGAGCGGCGAAAATCCCTTGAACTCCTCCATCGTGCAGTCGTCCAGGGCCTTGTCATTCATGATGCAATAGGCCACCGCTTCGCCGACAACAGCGTGGGCATCGCGGAAAGGCACGCCCTTGGTCACAAGGTAGTCGGCAAAATCCGTCGCGTTCGTGAATCCGCCGGCGGCAGCGCGGCGCATGTTCTGCTCCTTGAAGGTGGCAGTGGCGAGCATTTTCTCAAAGATGAGCAGGCATTTTTTCCAGGTGTCGACGGCGTCAAACACGCCCTCTTTGTCCTCCTGCATATCCTTATTGTACGCCAGCGGCAGACCTTTCATGGTGGTGAGCAGGCCCATCAGCGCGCCGTAGACACGGCCGGTTTTGCCGCGCACGAGCTCAGCGACGTCCGGATTTTTCTTCTGCGGCATGATGCTGGAACCAGTGCTGTAAGCATCGTCGAGATCGATAAAAGCGAATTCCTGGCTGGCCCAGAGAATGACTTCCTCACAAAAACGGCTGAGATGCATCATGCTGATCGAGGCATCGCTCAGAAATTCCAGCGCAAAATCGCGGTCGCTGACGCCGTCCAGCGAGTTCAGGCATGGCCCGTCAAAATGCAGCGCCGCAGCGGTTTCGTTGCGGTCCAGCGGGAAAGTTGTACCGGCCAGGGCGCCACTGCCCAGCGGCATGATGTTGTTGCGCGCAAGCCAGCTGTCCAGGCGCTGATAATCGCGCTTGAACATTTCAAAATACGCCATGATATGATGGCCGAGAGTGATCGGCTGAGCGCGCTGCAGATGGGTATAGCCCGGCATGGCTGTTTCGAGATGCTTTTTCGCGATCGCCAGCAGAGTCTCGAGAAATTCGATGAGCTGCGCCTGGATCGTCAGCACCTCGTGGCGCAGATACATGCGCATATCCACAGCGACCTGGTCGTTGCGGCTGCGGCCGGTGTGCAGCTTTTTGCCGACGTCGCCGACTTTTTCCGTGAGCAGGACTTCCATGTTCATGTGGATGTCTTCGTCGGCTGGGTTGAAATGCACCTTGCCGGCTTCGATCTCCTCGAGAATCTCGCGCAGACCCGCCACCAGCGTGGCTGCTTCCTCCTTCGTGATGACGCCGACATTGCCGAGCATCGTCGCGTGGGCGATGGAGCCCTGAATGTCCCAATAATAGAGTTTCTGATCAAAACTGATGGAGGAATGAAAATCCTCCATCAGCTTGTCGCTGTCCTTTGAAAAACGTCCGCCCCAAAGCTTTGCCATGGTGCGCCTCACTTCTGGAGGTTGCGCTTCATCAGCGCGTTGACCTTGAGTGGCAGGCCAAAGAGGTTGATGAAGCCTTCAGCATCGGCCTGGTTGTACACTTCGTCTTCGCCGAAGGTGACGAATTCTTCGTTGTAGAGGGAATATGGGCTGGTCATGCCGGCGGTGGTGCAGCTGCCCTTGTAAAGCTTCAGGCGCACGTCACCGGAGCAGGTTTCCTGCGTCTTGTCGATGAAGGCATCAAGGGCTTCCTTGAGTGGGGTATACCAGAGGCCATCGTAAACGAGCTGCGCATATTTGACCGCGGCGTGAGCCTTGAATTCCATAGTGGAACGGTCGAGCGTCAGGCTTTCCAGGCCCTGATGAGCGATGTGCAGAATGGTGCCGCCAGGGGTTTCATAGACGCCGCGGCTCTTCATGCCAACGAGGCGGTTTTCAACGATATCAAGGATGCCAATGCCGTGCTTTGCGCCAAGTTCGTTGAGCTTTTCGAGCATGGCCAGCGGCGTCAGCGCTTCGCCGTTGAGCTTGACAGCGTTGCCCTTTTCGAAGGTGAGGGTGATGTATTCTGCTTCGTCTGGTGCATCCTCTGGACGGTTGCAGATGAGATAGAGATCATCGAGTGGTTCATTGGCTGGATCTTCGAGATCAGCGCCTTCGTGGGAAAGATGGAGCACGTTGCGGTCCATGGAATATGGACGCTTTTTCGTGACAGGCACTGGAATGTTGTGCGCGTTGGCGAAATCAACAGCGTCTTCACGGCTCTTAATATTCCAGATGCGCCATGGAGCGATGATCTTCGTCTCTGGGCTGAGAGCCTTGATGGTGAGCTCGAAACGCACCTGGTCGTTGCCCTTACCGGTAGCGCCGTGAGCAATGTAGTCAGCGCCTTCTTTCTGTGCCACTTCAACGAGGGCTTTGGCGATCAGCGGACGGGCGCAGGAAGTGCCGAGCAAGTAACCGCCTTCGTAGACAGCGCCGGAGCGGATCACTGGATAAACGTAATCGCGCACGAATTCTTCCTTAAGATCAGCGATGTAGACCTTGCTTGCGCCGGAAGCCAGCGCTTTGTCGTGGACAACGTCGAGCTCGTCGCCCTGGCCAACGTCGCCGCAAACAGCGATGACTTCGCAGTTGTCGTAGTTTTCTTTCAACCAAGGGATGATGATGGAGGTGTCGAGACCACCGGAATAAGCCAATACAACTTTAGACATGAGAGATTCCTCCTAATTTGATTACATAATAGCAGCCATGATGGCTTTGTGAGCGTGCATGCGGTTTTCGGCTTCATCAAAGACCACGCTGCGCTCGTGCTCGAGCACATCCTCGGTCATCTCATAGCCGCGATAAGCCGGCAGGCAGTGCATGAAGATGGCGTCACTCTTGGCCAGCGCAAACAGATCGGCGTCGATCGTGTAGCCGGCAAAGGCCTTGGCGCGCGCTTCCTTTTCGTCCTCCTGGCCCATGCTTGCCCATGTATCAGTATATACAACATCGGCATTTTTCACAACCGCTTTCGGATCATTTGTGAGCACGAATTCACAGCCGTTTTCTGCAGCGATGCCCTTGGCGTAGGCCATGATCTCCGCATCCGGCTGGTAAGCGTCCGGCGTAGCGATGCCGACGTTGAGGCCACACTTGAGCATGCCGATCGCCAGCGAATGGGCCATGTTGTTGCCGTCGCCAACGTAGCAGAAATTGAGACCAGCGAGATGCCCCTTCTGCTCCTTGATCGTGATCAGATCAGCGATGATCTGCGTTGGGTGGTAGGTATCGGTGAGGCCGTTGATCACTGGCACGTCGGCGTATTTGGCGAAGGCTTCCACCTCAGCCTGCTCGTAGGTGCGGATGAGGATGCCGTCGACATAGCGCGACAGCACGCGCGCCGTATCCTGCACAGGCTCGCCGCGACCGATCTGCAGATCGCGGGTGCTCAGGAAAAGCGCCTGACCGCCCAGCTGATACATCCCCACTTCGAAGGACACACGCGTGCGCGTCGAGGATTTCTGGAAGATCATCGCCAGGGATTTTCCCTGGAGGTATGGGTGCGGAATGCCTTTTTTGAGCTTGTCTTTAAGATCCAGCCCGAGATCCACGATGTACTGAATCTCTTCGCCGGTGAAATCACGCAGGGTCAAAAAATCTCTGCCTTTTAAGTTCATTGCTGTTCTCCTTTCGTTCCGTTGCTGTAAAAGATGATGTTCTTGAAGCCGACACAGGCAGCGATGTAATACGGCCGCAGCTTGAAATATTCCAGACTGTCGACCGCCACCACGATCGGTTCGGCGTCGGCGTTGAGGAAGGTGATCACACAATCTTCTCCCTCTGCCGCGAAATCAACGTTGTACAGCCAGGCGCTTTCAGCGGCGCCAGCGCATTTATATTTCAGGTTCACATATTTCAGCTTGCCCAGAGATTCATAAATGGTCTGATGGGCAGCCTCTATCATCTCGCGAGGACCGTTGCAAACGATCTCCTTGTCGATCATCGGCGCTCCCTCCTTTGTTATTGCACGTGGTCGTTGCTCCACTCCTTCTTCACTCTACCATCTTTGAGCAAAAATTCAAGGGTTTGTGCGTCGTGATCGTGCAAAACATCGCGATATTCTCTGAGATGCTTGATGATCTCGTCGATCTCGTCCACGAGAAAGTCGGCATTGCGCAGGAAGAGATCCGTCCACATCTTCTCATCGAGACGCGCCACCCGCGTCAGATCGCGGAAGGAGCCGGCGCTGTAGCCCTCTTCGCGCAGCATCGTCGGGCTTTTGATGTAGGCGCTGGAAACGACGTGCGCCAGCTGCGACGTGTAGGCGATGATCTGGTCGTGGGTTTCCGGCGTCGACGGCACCAGCTTGCGAAAGCCCAGAGCGTAGACGTATTCCTCCAGCTTCTGCCAGTCCACGTTGTAATCGAGGTCCGGCTCCTTCGTCATCACCAGGCTCGCGCCCTGGAAGAGATTGACCAGCGCATGCTCGTAGCCGAAGAGCTCGCGCCCGGCCATCGGATGCATGCCGATGTACTGCGGCCCGTTCGGGCGAAAATACTCGCGGAAGCAGGCCATGATGTCGCGCTTCACACCGCAGACATCCAGCACCAGGCCGTTCTTGTTCATCTTCTCGTGGTTTTCGGCGACGAAGTTGATGATGTTCTGCGGCGTCAGACAAAGGATCGTCACATCGGCATCCTCAAGATCCGGTTCCCCGGCAATGTAGGCGATGGACCCTTCATCCAGCGCCAGAGCCAGGGTTTTGTCGTCCTTGTCCATGCCGACGACCTTGGCATCGGTGTAAGCAGAAAGCGCCTTCGCCAGCGAGCCGCCGATCAGCCCCAGGCCAACGATCAGGATCTTCATGCCAGCACCTGCTTGAGAATGTCGATGGCGTCGTCGATCTCGTCCTTCGTGATCACCAGCGGTGGCACAAAGCGCAGCACCTGCTTGCCAGCTGTGCAGATGAGAAGTCCAGCCTCAGCAGCCTTCGCCACATAATCGCCAGGCTTCACGCTCTCTGCAAGCAGGAGCCCGAGCATCAGCCCGCGGCCGCGCACCGCCAGCACCTTTTCGCCGTCAACCAGCTCAGCCAGACGCTCGGCGAAATAATCGCCCTTCTCATGCACACTGGCCAGAAAAGCCTTGTCGAAGATCACATCGCAGACAGCGCAGGCCGTGTGCGCAGCCAAGGGATTGCCGCCAAAGGTCGACGCGTGATCCCCCGGCTGGAAGGCCGCAGCAACGCTGTCCTTGGCGAGCATTGCCCCCATTGGCACGCCGCCGGCAATGGCCTTGGCCATGGTCACGATGTCCGGATGCAGGCCGTATTTCTGATGGGCGAACGCATAGCCCGTGCGGCCCATACCGGTCTGCACCTCATCGATGATGAAGAGGATATCTTTTTCGCGGCAGACTTCCTCAACGTGCTTGAGATAGGCTTCGTCCAGCGCAATGATGCCCGCTTCGCCCTGGATCACCTCGAGCATAATGGCGCAGGTATCGTCATCGATCATCGCGTCGAGCATCTCAATATTGTTTGCTTCGGTGTATTTGAACCCTTCCGGCAGTGGTGCAAAGCCGTTCTGATATTTCGTCTGGCCGGTGGCCTTGAGCGCGCCCATCGTGCGCCCGTGGAAAGACTGGACCATCGAGATGATCGTGTGGCGGCCCGTCTTGCTGCCGTATTTGCGGGCAAGCTTGATCGCCGATTCGTTGGCTTCGGCGCCGCTGTTGCAGAAAAACGCCTTGCTCAGACCGCTCGCCTGGCAGAGCTTCTCTGCCAGCTCGATCTGCGGCACGTTCCAGTAGAGATTGGAAATGTGGATCAGCTTTTCCGCCTGCTCTTCGATGGCCTTCACCACAGCCGGATGGCCGTAGCCCAGGCTGTTGACGGCGATGCCGCTGACCATGTCGATGTATTCTTTTCCGGTGTTGTCAGTCAGGATCACACCCTCGCCCTTTTCGATGACGATCGGCGCCTGACTGTAAGTGCCCATGATGTATTTTTTGCCTTTGGCGATCATTTCATTGTTCATCTTGTTTGCCTCCTACGACCATGGTGCCAACACCATCGTCGGTGAATAATTCTAAGAGTAAGCTGTGCTGCATCTGGCCGTTGATGATGTGCGCGCTGGCCACGCCGTTTTGGATGGCGTGCTGGCAGCAGGCCGCTTTCGGGATCATGCCGCCGGAGATCGTGCCGTCTGCTTTCAGAGCGTCGAGGCCGTCGGTCGTCACCTGGCTGATGCGCTGGCCTTCCTTGTCGAGGATGCCGTCGGTATCTGTGAGCAGGAAGAACTTGTCGGCCTTCAGCGCCGCCGCGATCGCTGCCGCTGCAGTGTCGCCGTTGATGTTGTAGCGTCCGCCCTGCTCGTCCAGCCCGATCGGCGAGATCACAGGGATGTATTCCTTCTCCAGCGCGTTGCGGATGAGCTCTGGGCGGATGTCGGTGATCTCGCCGACATAGCCGAGATCGACAGGATGGTGCTCCTTATCGTAGTGGAGCTTCTTCTTCGCCTGGATCGTGCCGCCGTCGATGCCGCTGAGGCCGACTGCGTTGCCGCCGTGCTTCTGCAGCAGGGCGACGATCTCCTGGTTGACCTTGCCAACCAGCACCATCTGCGCAATGTCCAGCACCTCGCTGTCGGTCACGCGCAGACCGTCGACAAATTTGCTCTGGTAGTTTTCCTTTTCCAGCTGATAATTGATATCCGGCCCACCGCCGTGCACCAGGATCGGGTTCATGCCGACAAAACGCATGAGCACAATGTCGCTGATGACCTTTTCGCGCATCTCCTTGTCGACCATGGCATGGCCGCCGTATTTGATGACGATGGTGGTGCCGTAGAATTTTTTGATGTAAGGCAGGGCTTCAACAAGGACCTCTGCCGTGTGGTTGCCAAATTCCATTGTTCTTAACTCCTGTAATCTGCGTTGATCGAAACATAATCGTGGGTGAGATCACAGCCCCAGCCGATCGCTTCGCCGTTTCCTTCGTGGAGATCGATCGTCACCTCGATCGTTTTTTCCGAGAGGATCGCCAGCGCCTTATCTTCGTCAAAGGCCAGGCCCTGGCCATTCTGCGCCACCAGCAGATCGCCGATGAAGATGTCCATCTTGTCGGGATCGAAGAGGGCGCCGGAATAGCCAGCTGCACAGGCGATGCGGCCCCAGTTGGCGTCGCGGCCGTACATCGCCGCCTTCACCAGGCTCGACGAGGTGACAGCGCGGGCGATGGTTTTGGCGTCGCGCGTCGTTGGCGCGTTCAACACCTTCACAGCGAAGAGCTTCGTGGCCCCTTCGCCGTCGGCGACGATCTGCTTCGCCAGGCTCACGCAAACCTCTTTGAGCGCAGCGGCGAAGCGCTGATAATCCTCGGACTTAGCGTCGGTGATCACAGCGTTTTCCGCACAGCCGTTGGCCAGCACCGTCACCATATCATTCGTGGAGGTGTCGCCGTCGACAGAGATCATGTTGAAGCTGTCGCCGATCGCATCCGAGAGCGCCTGCTGCAGGAGCGTACTCTCGATGTCAGCATCGCAGAGCACAAAGCCCAGCATCGTCGACATATTTGGATGGATCATCCCCGCGCCTTTGCACATGCCCCAGAAATGCACCTCCGTGCCAGCGATGGTGATCGTGGCGCTGGCAGTCTTTGGCACCGTGTCCGTCGTCATGATACCGCGAGAAGCAGCCTCAGCGCTTTCCGCCAGCGGCTGGAGCGCGTCCTTCGCTTTGGCAATGCCGGCGTTGATCTTGTCGACTGGCAGCGGCATACCGATCACGCCGGTGGAAGCGACGATCGTGTACTGCTCAGGAAGGACAAAGGTGTCCGCCAGCGCCTTTGCGACAGCCTCCGCGTCATGGATGCCCTGTTTGCCCATGGCTGCATTGGCCACGCCGCTGTTCACGACGATCGCCTGCGCCTTGCCCTCCTGAGCGAGGTGGGCCTTCGTCACCACCAGCGGTGCTGCCTGGAAAAGATTGTTCGTATAAACAGCTGCTGCGGCTGCCGGCACATCGGAAACGACGACAGTCAGATCGTCCTTCGCTTTTTTGATGCCGCAGTGGAAACCGCAGGCCTTGTAACCCTTTGGAAATTTATTCATCATTCTTCTCCTTATTTCATATCGATTATGGGCAGAGCGGGAACTGCTCCAATCCCTGTGACTCTGGGAACCCAAACATAATATTCATATTCTGCACCGCCTGGCCGCTGGCGCCTTTGACAATGTTGTCGATGGCCGCGCAGACAACCAGCGTCGTTTCATTCACAGGATGCAGCGAAATATCGCAGAAATTCGAGCCCATCACCTGTTTCGTCGCTGCGTATTCGCCAGCCGGACGCACGCGCACAAATGGCTCGTCGTCGTAGAAGCTGTGATAAAGCGCGTCCAGCGCTTCCGGCGTCATCGGCTGCGTGAGCTTCAGCGTCAGCGTCGAGAGAATGCCGCGGTTGATCGGCGCCAGGTGTGGATTGAACACCAGGCCAACGTCGCTTTCAGCAAGCGCGTTCAGCTCCTGCACGATCTCCGGCAGGTGGCGATGCTTGCCGATGTTGTAGGCGACGACGTTTTCGTTGACGTTGACAAAGTGGGAGCTCTCCTTCAGCGATTTGCCAGCGCCGGTGAGTCCCGAGTCGCTGTCAGCGACAACAAACGCCGGATCCAAAAGTTTTTCTTTACAAAGCGGCGCCAGGCCGAGGATAATACTGGTAGGAAAACAGCCAGGGTTGGCGACAAGCGCACTTTCGCGGATCTCTTCGCGATGCAGTTCCGGCAGCCCGTACACCGTTTTCGCCATCCATTCCGGGCAGGCGTGGTCAGCGCCGTACCATTTTTCGTACACAGCCGCGTCGTTGAGACGGAAATCCGCGCCCAGATCGATCACCTTGACGCCCATCTCGACGAGGGACTTGGCGTATTCCGACGATGTGCCGTGGGGCAGCGCCAGAAAGACAACGTCGCAGTCCTTGTAATTGTCAAGCGCCAGATCGCAGAAGCGCGCATCTGTCAGCTCGAGCACACTCTTATGAAGATCAGAGACCGGGCCAGTCGTGCTGCGCGCGCCGATGGCGACGAGCTTGACACCGCCGTGTCTCAGTAATAAACGGATCAATTCGGAGCCGGTGTAGCCTGTCGCTCCAATAATACCAACATTGATCATTGTGACACCTCCAGGATGGAATGAAATTATTATACGACTTGTTGCATAAATATGCAAGAGTTTTTATGTTAGAAGGGAGTAAAATTATCATGAGAAACGCTTCTCTCGTTTATTTTCTGCCAGATCTCGACGACGGCAGCGGCCACCGCTTTCTGGATCGCAGCGGCCGTGACCGCCTGGATCACATCCTCTACCCCTACATGCATACCAACGCCGTCACCACCGTCAGAACCTACAACGCACAGAGCCGTTTTGCAGCCGGGCTCGATGAATACGCGAATGACATCTATTGTAAAACGATTGTCGCCGTTGGTAAAGCCCTTTATCGCGAGAATCTGCGCCAGGTATTGAAAAATCTCCGCGTGCCTGTCGATCATCCGCAAAGCACGCTGCCAGAAAATGCCTACGCCGACTACGCGCGGCTGAACCACCGCCTGCATCTCATCGCCGTGCCGGACTGGCAGAGCGCCCTCGCCCTCGAGGACACCCTCGACGGCTACTTCGATCTGCTTGCCGGCGACAGCCTGGCCGCGCTTTCGCGGCAGATCGGCGCGCTCCTCAGAAAGCGCAGCTGGTCCATCGCCACAGCAGAAAGCTGCACCGGCGGCGCCATTGTCAAGACCCTCACCGATGTTTCCGGCTCCTCCGACTATGTGCGCGGCGGCGCCTGCACCTACACCGCCGAGGCCAAGGAGCGCGTGCTCGGCGTGCCGCCGGAAGTGATCGCCGCCCACGGCATTGTCTCCGCAGAAACGGCGCAGGCCATGGCGCAGGGCGCGCAAAAGCTCTACGCCAGCGACATTGCCCTGGCCACGACCGGCGTCGCCGGCCCTGGTCCCGACGCAGACGGCAATCCAGAAGGGCTCGTCTATGTCGGCCTGGCTGTCGGAGGATCTTGCGTCGCTTATAAATATACGGCGCACGCGCATATTCCTCTCCTCGACCGCGCAGCCATCCGCATGGGCTGTGTGCGCTTTGCGCTGGAGCAGCTCAAAAACACGCTGCCAGGATAAATCAAAGAAAAAGTACACGACGCACTGCCGTGTACTTTTTTGTCAGATCTTATTCAGCGCTGTCCACAAGGGAGTCGCCGCTTTCTGCAGTCGCAGAGCTGTCAGCGGCAGCATCGGTGCTTTCAGATGCTGCTGCGGCATCCTCTGTCGTTTCATCAGCGGCAGCTTCTGTGGAAGCGGAGCCAGATTCAGCAGCGCTGCTGTCTGCGCTCTGTTCTGCTTCCATGGCTTTCTGCGCTTCTTCGATGAGCTTGTCAGGATTGTAGTCGTCAGACAGGTATTCGATCGTCGCATCTTCCTGAAGCGCGCTCATGGCATCGTAGTACTTGGTCTGGACTTCCTGATCGGTGAGCTGCTCGGTGAGTTCGTCCTTGACTTCGTCAAAGCTCTGATGATGGGCAGCCTTTTTGTCCTCACAGAGAATGACGTGGTAGCCATAGCTGGTCTCGACTGGTTCCTTGGTGTATTCACCTGGCTCCAGCGCGAAAGCAGCGTCGGAGAATTCGGTGATCATCTGATCAGCGGTGAAATATCCCAGCTCGCCGCCCTGCTGAGCAGTCGCCGTGTCGGTGCTATATTCCTTGGCGAGCTCTGCAAAATCTGCGCCGTCATCGAGCTGCTTGATGATGTCCTCAGCCGTTTCCTTGTCATCGACGAGGATGTGCTTGGCGTCGACCTGATCGGCAACGTCAAACTGATCGGAGTTTTCATCGTAGTAGGACTGGGCATCGACGGTGATGTCTTCCTTGAGGATGTCCAGATATTTATCGTAATAAAGCTTTTCTTCAACCATGCGGTCGAACATGTCGTCACTGACGTTGTACTCGTCGAGATAAGCCTGGAAATTTTCTTCAGAGCCGTAGGTCTGATCGATCAGGTTCTGACGGAATTCACTTTTCTCATCGTCGGTGACTTCAATGCCTTTGGCTTTTGCATCCTGCACCATCAGTTCTGTCTCAACGAGACCGTTGATGATCTGCGCTTTGTAGTAGCCGGAGAAGGAATCGTCGCTTTCCAGCTGGTTCTGCTTGAAGATCTGATCGATGCGGGCATCCACATAATTTTTGGTCAGGGCAGTATCGTTGACCTTGATGACGTCCTCGCCGCCCATATCGTCGCTGCTGCCGCTGCATCCAGCAAAAAGGCCGGCAGCCATCACTGTTACCAAAAGCATTGCAAGTGCTTTCTTCAAAATAATCACGCTCCTAAAAAATCATTACCTCACTTATTATACTGAGAGCTTTCGCTGTTTACAATCTCTTTGAGCTCGCCGACGACAAGTTTTAATGAATCTAATAATTTGTCGGAATTTGTTTTTCTCGACGCGTCCATAACGACGAAGGTTTCGTCGCCAATATTCTTGAGCATCAGCAGGCCAATGCGCCGTCCAACATAGGCAACGAGCTGCTGAATGTCAAAATTCGTCGACGGATCGATCTTGATGTAGATGTTCTGCTTCCGCTGTTTGATAGAAAGGATCCGCGCCTGGCTGGCAAGCTGCTTGAGGGCGACGAGATCCAAGAGGTTCAACACTGGCTTTCCTGGCATGCCAAAGCGGTCGACGAGCTCGTCGTACATCTCGCCCAGCTCGTCGGCGTCCATGATGCTGTCAAGCCGCTGATAGAGCCCGATGCGCAGACGTGTGTCGGAAATGTAATCCTCTGGGAAATACGCCTGGATGTTGATATCGATCTCGGTATGGATCGGCGGCAGCTCGATGTCCAGCTCAGCGCCCTCCGCCCGCTTCATTTTGCGGATCGTATCCTGCAGCATTTTCAGATAGAGCTCGAAGCCGATCTCGGCGACGTGGCCGCTCTGCGCTGCACCGAGCATATTGCCGGAGCCACGGATCTCAAGATCGCGCATGGAAATTTTGTAGCCGCTGCCGAGCGCCGTGTATTCGCGCAGGGTGTTGAGGCGCTTGCGCTGTTCCTCACTGAGCAGCTTGTCCGGCTTGTACATGAGATAGGCGTAGGCGACGCGCTTGCTGCGCCCGACACGGCCTTTCAGCTGATAGAGCTGCGCCATGCCGAAATGATCGGCGTTGTGGACGATCATCGTGTTGACGTTTGGCATATCGATGCCCGTCTCGATGATCGTCGTGCAGACAAGAATGTCTGCCTCCTGCTTTTGGAATTTCAGCATCACATCCTCAAGCGTCGATTCCTTCATCTTACCGTGGCCGATGATGACGCGCGCGTTCGGGAAAAGCTCACGGTATTTTGCAGCCACCTCTGGCAGATGCTCGACGTTGTTGTAAACGACGAAAACCTGCCCACCGCGCAAAAGCTCGCGGCGCACAGCTTGCTCGATGACCATCGGCAATTCTTCGATGACGTAGGTCTGGATCGGCAGCCGGTTGTCTGGCGGCGTCTCAATGATGCTCATGTCCTTGACGCCGGTCAGCGAGAAATACAGGGTGCGTGGGATCGGCGTCGCAGAAAGGGTGAGCACGTCGACATTTTCTTGCAGAGATTTGATCTTTTCCTTGTGCTTGACGCCGAAGCGCTGCTCCTCGTCGATGATGAGCAGCCCCAGATCGGCGAATTTCAGCTTGTCGTTGAGCAGCTTGTGGGTGCCAATGACAATGTCGAGCTTGTGGATGTTCAGGTTCAGGAAAATCCTGTTCTGTTCCTTGGTGGTGCAGAAACGCGTCAGCTGCGCGATCTCCACACCAAAATCCTTCATGCGCGCGGTAAAGGTTTCATAATGCTGCATCGCCAGGATTGTCGTCGGCACGAGCACAGCGACCTGTTTGCCATTGGCGACAGCCTTGAAGGCGGCGCGCAGGGCCACCTCTGTTTTGCCGAAGCCGACATCGCCGCAGACAAGACGGTCCATGGCGTGTGGTTTTTCCATATCGGCCTTGACTTCCTTGATGGCTTTGAGCTGATCGTCGGTCTCAACATACGGGAATGTGGCCTCGAAGGCGTGCTGCAGCTCGTCGTCCGGGGCAAAGGCGAAGCCTGGCTGGATCTGTCGCTTGGCGTGGACCTCAAGCAGCTGCTCGGCCATGTCCTCGATGGATTCCTGGATGCGTTTTTTCGACTTGCTCCAGTCGCTGGAGCCGAGCTTGTTGATCTTTGGCCGCTTGCCTTCCTGGCCAACGTATTTTTCCACGAGGTGCATTTGATCGATCGGCACGAAAAGCCGGTCGGCACCGCGGTACTGGATAAGGATGTAATCCTTCTCAACGCCTTCGCGCACGATGTGTTCGATGCCGAGATAGAGCCCGATGCCGTGGTGCTCGTGGACAATGTAGTCGCCGACCTGCAGATCCTCGATGACAAGGCCGCTGCGCTTTTTCTGTGGCTTCTTCAGCTGTTCCTTTTCGGTCTGCACATTGAAGACGTTCGCGTCCATGAAAATGCAGCGGTCGACAGAAAAGGCGCAGGCAAAAGTATAATCCTCAGCCAGAAGCACGATCTCCTGATAAGGATCGGCATCGGCAAGCTTCTGCACCTGATGATACTGCAGGCTGTACTCATCGAGAAGATTTTTCAGCAGGGTGAGCGGCTCCTCCTGGCTGTTGTAAAAGATCAGCGTGTAGCCATCGCGCACATACTCCTGAATGTCAGCGATGAATCGGTTCACCGGATAGGCCTTCAGAGGATTGGCCGTGACTGGATAGTAGCGCACCTTCTCCTCGTGGAAAAGGCGATGCTGAGCGCGCACTTCCGAAAGAAACACGCTCTTTGGCCGCGCCAGCAGATCTTCCAGCGCATCCAGCGTTGGCAGCGATTCGATCTTCGACGGCAGGATGTAGCCATAGGTGAAGAGATCGCCGAGCTGCGAGAGAATGGCCTCGTGTTTTGTTTGCAGGGCGCTGTCCACGACTTCTGTTTCGTCAACGCAGAGCAGCGCGTCCTCGGGCAGATGGTCAAAAAGCGTGGCCTGAAACTCTGGCGCAAGGTAAGCGTAATAGCTGAGAATGCTGGCGTCGCTTCCTTCGCCGACGTGCGCGAGACGCTCCTGGAGCTGCTTCCGCACATCCTCTCCTGCGCGTGCAGCCGTTTCAGCGAGCTCGCCTTCGATGCGCGTGACCAGCGTCTGACGCACAGCGTCGGTGAAAAAGGTGTCGTGCGATGGGATCACCGTTGCACTTTCGACATTCTGCTCACTCTTCTGGGTTTCTGCAGAGAAGAAGCGCAGCGAATCGATCTCATCGTCAAACCATTCGACGCGCAGCGGACGTGAATAATTTGGCGAAAAGAAATCGACGATGCCGCCGCGGCGTGCAAAGGTTCCCGGCTGCTCACAAACGCTCGCCGCTTCGTAGCCGAGGGCGAGCAGGTGATCGAGAAATTGCTCCTGCTCCACCTCCTCGCCGACAGCGAGGCTTACGATACCGCTGACAAAATAAGCCGGCGTTGGAAAATGATCAAGGAGCACCATGGCGTTCACAACGAGCACGCAAGGCAGCTGCTGCGCCAGCGCATAGAGCGCAACGACGCGGTCGCCGTCGTCCTCCTCCTTGGCCAGCACCTCTACAGGCAGATGGGAACGCTGGAAAAGCGCCAGCACCGGACGCGCGAGCACCTTGCGCAAAAACACAGACACCTCATTTACGCGCCGGTCGTTCTCACAGAGGATGACGATGGTGCGCTCAGCGTCTGTGCGCGTCAAAAGCTCCAGCATGGCGTTGCGCCCGCTCTGGTCGAGCCCATCCCAGAGGACGCGGTCCTCACCGCTGGCGAGCTGCGCGAACAAGGTATTTAAAACGGAAAATTTCATTCTGGTCCCTCCCCTGCATTCTCTTCTCTGCACACAAAAAACAGGCTGCCGCGAAAGCAGCCTGTCGGATGTCTGTACTCAATTATATTTGTTCATTGTGGCCACGATGCCTTCCTTCAACCAGAACGAAAGCCATTCGTCGACGTGCGAGAGCACATCGTCGATGACTGGCACCTCGTCCTTGTGAAAGCCCGAGAGCACGTGACCGATGACATTGTTGTGGTCGTCGTGACCGATCCCGACCTTCAAGCGGTCAAAAACCTGGCTGTTCAGATGAGCGATGACGGATTTGATGCCGTTGTGCCCACCGGCGCTGCCCTTTTGCTTGAAGCGGATCTTACCAAGCGGGAGATCCATGTCATCATGAATGATGATAAAGTCGTCGATCGTGTCATAATAATGGATCAGCTGGCCAACTGCTGAACCGCTGTCGTTCATGTAGGTCTGCGGTTTCACGAGGAGCACCTGTGTACCTGCGATGATGCCTTTGCCGGTCAGCGCGCGGCACTCCTTCTTGCTGACAGAAATGCCATACTGCTCGGCCAGACGGTCGATGGCCATAAAACCAACATTATGGCGCGTGCGTGCGTAATCTTTGCCGGGATTGCCCAGCCCTACGATCATTTTCATGATGAGAGAAAATCACCTGCCTGTGAGAAATTAAAACATTTTGCTGACGGAAGCGTCCTGAAAAATACGCATGATGGCTTCACCGAAAAGTGGCGCAACAGAGAGCACCTTGATCTTGTCGCAGTTCTTGTGCGCAGTTGGGATGGAGTTGGTGGTGACAACTTCGGTGATTGGCGAAGCGTTGAGGCGGTCGATGGCTGGACCGGAGAGCACTGGATGCGAGCAGGATGCGTACACTTCCTTGGCGCCGCGTTCCTTGAGCGCAGAAGCTGCGTTGGTGATGGTGCCGGCGGTGTCGATCATGTCGTCGATGAGGATGACGTTCTTGCCATTGACTTCACCGATGATGTTCATAACTTCAGAAACGTTTGGTTTTGGACGACGTTTGTCGATGATGGCCAGTGGCGCATGCAGGAGATCTGCGAATTTACGCGCACGGGCAACGCCGCCGATATCAGGAGAAACGACAACAATGTCATCGAGGCCGAGAGATTTATAGTAGTCAGCGATGATCGGTGCAGCCACGAGATGGTCTACTGGTACATCGAAGAAGCCCTGGATCTGCTGAGCGTGCAGGTCCATGGTGAGAACGCGGCGAGCGCCGGCTTTGGTGATAAGGTTGGCGATGAGCTTTGCGGTGATCGGTTCGCGGCCGCGGCTCTTGCGGTCCTGACGCGCATAGCCATAGTATGGCATGACGGCGGTGATGCGACGTGCAGAGGCACGGCGCACAGCGTCGATCATGATGAGAAGTTCCATGAGGTTGTCGTTGCCTGGTTCGCAGGTTGGCTGAACGATGTAAACGTCCTTGCCGCGTACGCTTTCGTCAATCTCAACATTGATCTCGCCGTCGCTAAAATGGCTGACAACACTGTCGCCGAGAGGAATGCCGACATAATCGCAGATTTCCTTAGCGAGTTCTGGGTTGGCATTACCGGTAAAAATTTTCATATGGTCCAATGACTTGTGCATCTCGATATCTTTCATTGTGAAATCCTCCCTTATTTCTTCCAGTTTTCCCTTACTACAAGCGGTGGTCGTGTGACGGCCAGCGCATTTTCGACGACGTCTTTTGATAATGTAGAACCTGCACCGATGACAACGCCATCGCCGATGGTGATCGGTGCGATCAGATTGGTGTTGCTGCCGACAAATACATCGTCGCCGATGACGGTGCGATATTTGTTTTTGCCGTCATAATTGCAGGTGATGGTCCCACAGCCGACATTGACGCGGGCACCCATGTCCGTGTCACCGATGTAGGTGTGGTGCGACACCTTGCTTTCGTCGGCGATGTTGCTTTTCTTGATCTCGACAAAGTTGCCGATCTTTACATGCTCGCCGATCGTATTGCCCGGACGCAGCTGAGCGAATGGACCGATGGTGGTGTGTGCGCCAACGACAGAATCCTTGATCACCGACTGACGCACGACGACGCCTTCGCCGATGGTCGAATCTGTGATGCGACTGCCAGACTCAATGACAGCGCCGGATTTGATGACGGTGTGTCCAAAGAGATGGACGTTAGCTTCAAGGATGACATCTGGCTCAAGCACAACCTCGTCTTCGATGAAAACAGACGCTGGGTCTTCCATCGTCACGCCCTGCATCATCCAGTATTCGTTGACGCGTTCGCGATAGAGCTTTTCTGCGCGTGCCAGCTGCACACGGTTGTTGACACCGAGGCTTTCGTCAGGATTTGCGAGCAGATAAGCCGCCGTTGGCTTGCCGGCTGCATAGGCGAGCTTCAAGAGATCGGTGAGATAAAATTCGCCCTGGGCGTTGTTCGTATCCAGCGCATCGATCTGTGCGATGAGGAATCCGAGGTCAAAGCAGTAGGTGCCGACGTTGATCTCCTGGATCTTTTTCACTTCGGCGTCGGCGTCTTTTTCTTCAACAATGGCGCGAATCTGTTCGCCATCGTGCAGAATGCGGCCATAGCCTGTTGGATTTGGCACAACGGTTGTCATGACGGTGACAACATTTTTCTGCTCGGCGTGCTGCGCCATCATCTCAGCGAGGCTTTCAGCGCGCAAAAGCGGCGTGTCGCCACAGGTCACGAGGACCGTGACGCCCTCGGTTTCGGTGACGTCCTGCTTGAGCACCTCCAGCGCCGTGCGCACAGCGTGGCCGGTGCCGAGCTGTTCCTTCTGAAGCACAAGCTTGACAGAATCGTCGAGCACTTTTTCTACCTGGTCGGAACCATGTCCGATCACAACATACTGATTCTCGATCTGCGCCTTGCTGGTCGCCTCAAGAACGCGACTGAGCATTGGCTTTCCGAGAACGCGATGCAGCACCTTCGGCATCTGCGAACGCATTCTAGTGCCTTTTCCGGCAGCGAGAACGATTGCGTACTTATTCATCCCAACCTCCACGATACAAATTTATTCCACAGTTTATTATACCAGAGAGCGCCCCCAGCACAATAGGTAAAATGAAATTCCGAATTTTCCATGTGCTCTTCAAGGGAAGCGTCCTCCGACGAGAGCGCTCTAGGATTTCATTGCTCTGCGATAATATTTCCACCGTTTATTATACCATGAGTCGCTTGAAATAACAAAGTGCTGGCACAAACAAAACGCAACCTGCCGGAAATGCGTTTCAGAAGCATTTCTGACAGGCTGCGAACGATTGTCGCCAAAGCTCTGACGATCAGTTTTCAATTTGGACGCCTGAACGAACGAGATCGGCGCTGCAGGTGGACGTGAGATAGACATTCGGGAAGAGGGTTCTGATCTTCTTGAAATTTTCCCAGGCAGCGTGCTCTGTGGCGTAAAGCCCGAAAAGCGTTGGACCGCTGCCGCTCATCAGCACGTGCTCAGCGCCGTGCTCGAGCAGACGTTTTTTGCGCGCCTCTGTGCGCGGCTCCACGCGGAAGCTTGGCGCCTCCAACGCGTTGTAGAGATGGCGCTCGACAAACGGCGTATCGCCAGCGCGGATCGCGTCAAGGAGCTCGGCAAAGCGCGCTTTTTGCGGATGCAGATCTGTTGGCAGGATCGCCTTGTAGACTGAGGCTGTGGAAACGCCGTAATCGGCACGCACAAGCACGACGTGCATCTTCGGCAGCTCCGGCAGCGAACGAATGCGCTCGCCGCGTCCTTCAGCAATGGCCGTTCCACCACGCACGCAGAATGGCACATCGGAACCGATCTCAGCGCCGAGACGCATGAGCGCCTGCTCGCTGAGGCCGAGATCGAAGAGCTGATTGCAGCCAACGAGCACAGCGGCGGCGTCACTGGAGCCACCGGCCATGCCTGCCGAAACCGGGATGTTCTTTTTGATGCGGATGGAAACCTGTGGCATGTCGGTCTCCTCCTGCAAAAGCAGCGCAGCGCGCATGGCGAGATTGTTGCGGTTATTCGGTACGTAGAGCGAATCTGTGAATACAGCATTTTCGTCGGCGCGCGCGATCTCGATCACATCATGCAGACGTACAGACTGCATGATCATCTTGACTTCGTGATAGCCATCTTCCCGCTTGCCGACGACATCGAGAAAAATATTGATCTTACCAAAAGCTTTAACGGTAACGTGCATTATTTCTCCCTGCCCTTCACTTAAAAACCTTTTTGTGCCAGGCGGCGTTCCACAAAGCTGAGCAGTGTCGTGATGACAGTGATCAGGATCAGATAGATCACAGCCGCGGTGACATACATTTCAAATGGCTTGTAGAGGGAGCCGGAATAAATCTGCGCTGTGCGTAGGAGGTCTGTCACAGTGATGGCGGAAGCCAGCGCAGTATCCTTGATGAGGTTGATGAACTCATTGCCGAGCGGCGGGATCAGTCGGCGATAGGTCTGTGGAATGATGATCTTCTGCATGGCCATGCGGCGATTCATGCCGAGGGACAGCGCTGCTTCCATCTGGCCGTTGTCGATGGAGAGAATGCCGGAGCGGATGATCTCTGCGATATAGGCGCCACCGCAGATACTGATACCGATGATGGCCGCCGTGAAACTGTCAAGATCGATGCCCAGCGCTGCAGACAAACCGAAATAGATCAAAAACAATTGCACCATCAGCGGAATCCCGCGGAAAATCCAGGTGTAGAGCGACCCAACGATGTTGAAGATTTTGATGCTGGAGATCTTCATCAGAGCGATGATCAGCCCGATGATCAGCCCGAAGAAAATGCTGATCACTGCCAGCTCGATCGTTGTGATCGTCGCTTTCAGGAGATAAGGCAGTGTCTGGATAATAACGTCCCAATCCCAGTCAACAGCCCCTAATAACATGCTACTCATACTTCTTAAAACAACCTTCCTTATCTAATGATTAATTATTAATGATTAATGAGAAATGAAGGATGGCTAGAGACAGAGCGCCGCTGACGCGTCGTCTGACTCTAGCCTTTTTGATCTATTCGCAAACTTGCGCATGGCCGGAAAATTTTTCCTGGCTTTGCCCCTACCGGGGCAAAGCTTTCAACCATTAATCATTACTCATTTTGCATTTATCATTTAAATTATTCGCCGTAGGCGTTTGCATCCAGACGTGCTTGTGCGTCAGGAACGAGAGATTCGGTGATGTCCATGCCGATCCATTTCATGGAGATTTCTTTCATGGTGCCATCAACGAGGAGCTCGTCAACAGCTTTCTGGATGGCCAGCTGCAGATCGCCGTCTTCCTTGGAGAGGGCGATACCGATCTGGTTGGCCTGCTTCCCTTCGCTGGAAGGTACGTCGCCAACGTGGGTGTATTTGCCGCTTTCCAGAAGTTCTACAGAACCGAAGCTGTCAATAGCGAGCGCGTCGATGCGACCGTTGTCAAGGTCAACGGTGATCTCTGGGAAGGTCTTGTAGAGGGTGAGGTTTTCCCCTTCCACAAAGCCTGCTGCCTGGAGATCCTTCGCAGCGGTGGAACCGAGCTGGGTACCGATGACTTTGTCTTTGTAATATTCGATGTCGTCCATACCATCTTCTACATTTTCGTTGAGCACGAGAATGTACTGGTCAGCGACGCCGTATGGCACATAGTTGACTTCTTCAACGCGGCTGTCCCACATGTTCATGCCGCTGATGATGGTGTCGAATTTGCCAGTCTGCAGAGAAGCGATGATCGCATTCCAGTCGGCTGGAACAAATTCAAATTCAACGCCGAGCTTTTCGCCGATGGCGTTGGCCATGTCGACGTCAAAACCGATGATCTCGTCGGTCTCAGCATCGTGGTAGCCCATTGGTGGGTAGGAATCATCGAGGCCGGCTTTGATGACACCAGCTTCTTTGACGCGATCAAGCGAGCCGTCGCCTTTGACAGTCGCTTCCCAAGGATTTTCTGCTTCGATCTGGGTGACGTTCGCATCGGAGGCTGCGGAACTTGCTGCTTCATCCGAGCCGCCGCCACAGCCGACGACACCAAGTGCGAGCACTGCTACGAGCGTAACAGATACGAGTTTCTTAAATTTCATTTCGGAACCCTCCCGTTTTTTCTTTCATCTGGCCCGCCCATTACCCTATAAGGCACACGCTGACCATTTCTTAACCATGGTAGCAGTTTACCATAGTAAAGCACTGAATGCAAGCAGAATTACAGACCTTCAGCATAAATCTTCATTTTTAATGACATTTTATTTTACAAATCCGCGAGAATCCGCTATACTGATTTCTGTACCCGAAAACGGGTCGCATACGCCTGTAGCTCAGTGGATAGAGCGCCGCCCTCCGGAGGCGGGTGCGCAGGTTCGACTCCTGTCAGGCGTGTTTATTTCATATATAGAAGGGCCCTGTCGGCCCTTTTTTTGTGCGCAGGCGCTCTGTCTGGCACAAAGCATCCATTTTCACTGATCATTTTTCTAAATTTCTCAGAAAGGAGCGCGCCTATGTCTCTCATTCTCAACTGCATCCGCCGCTACCGTTGGGCGCTTGCTGTCAGCGTGCTGTGCATGTCAGTGAGCCTCATCTGCGATCTCATGATCCCCTGGCTCTTGCAGATTCTCATCGACGATGGCGTCACACCGAGAAATGCGGCTGTCATCGAACACACTGGCCTTGCGATGCTCGCCATCATCACACTGAGTCTCGCTGCCAGCATTGTGGCCTATCGTCTCTCAGCAAATGCGGCGGCACAGATCGGCCGCTATTTGCGTGAAACGCTCTATCACCACATCCTCTCTCTGCCTTACGAATCGTTTAACACGATCAGCGCCTCCACGCTGATCACGCGCCTGTCCAATGACGTGCTGCAGATCCAGAATATGTTCCTGATGGTCCAGCGCGTCGCGATCGGGCTGCCGATCTCGTTTGTCATGGGCCTGGTGCTTTCGATCCAGCTGAGCCCTGACCTCTCGCTGACCTACATTGTCACTGTGCCGCTCCTCTGTCTCAATATTGGCTTCTATGTGCGTTTTTCCGCGCGCTATTTTCCAAAGATCCAGGAAGCCATCGACCGCATCAACCTCCACGCCCAGGAAATGCTCATCGGCATGCTGACGATCCGCGCTGCCAGCGCAGCCAACGAGATCATCGAGCGTTTTCGCGTCTGGAACGATCGCCTGCTTGAGCTGAATCTCGCGATCCAAAAACGATTCAGTCTGGTCGCGCCGACATCGATGATCATCTTCAACGAAGCGATCGCCTGTGTGCTCTGCCTCGGTTTTTTCGGCTTCGTGAGTGACATCGGTAAGCTCATCGCCTTCATCTCCTACTCGATGCAGATCCTCGGCTGTGTCACCCGCGCTTCCGGCGTGCTCACAATGATGACCCGCGCCAGCGCCTCCGTCACTCGCATCGAGGAAGTGCTCGCCATGCAGGAAGCTCAACCTGTGCAGGCTCCAGAAACACCAACAGGCTGGGACATCACCTGCGACCATCTGCGCTACCGATTTCCAGGCACAACGAACGATCAGCTCGACGACATCAGTTGCACCATTCCCTATGGCCAACGTGTCGGCATCGTCGGATTGCCAGGCTCGGGCAAATCGCTTTTTCTCGACGCCCTTGCCGGACTGCTCGCCAGCACTTCCGACCACATTTTCTACGCCGGCGTACCGCTGGCCCATGTACCACGCCAGTGGCTACAGACAAATATTGGCTACGTACAGCAGCGCGCCACGATCCTCGCCGGCACGATCCGCGACAATCTGCTGTTGGCCCGGGAAGATCTTTCTCTGGAAGAAATGACCACCGCTTTAGACGACGCCATGGCGACAGAGCTCTACCAGACAGATGAAGGCTCTGTAGAGCGTGCCATTTTACAGCGCGGCCACGATCTCTCCGGCGGACAGAAGCAGCGCCTGTCCATCGCGCGCATTCTCGCGCTGAAGCCACACATCCTCATGCTTGACGACAGCACCAGCGCCCTCGATCATGAAACCGAGCACGCATTTTTCACCCATCTCGACGCTCTGCGCCCGCAGACACAGATCATCGTTTCGCAGCGACTTTCCACCCTGCGACAATGCGACACGATCTTTGTTTTCGACCACGGACGCATTGTCGCGCGCGGCAGTCACGCTGAACTTCTGCGCGACCATCCACTTTACGAAATGATCCTTTCAGACCAGCTCATAGAGGAGGCGCTCCACGATGACTGATTCCCAAACGCTCACCACAAGCCAGACGCTGGCGCGTCTCTGGCAGGTTATCCGGCCGAACAGCGGCTATCTGTTTCTCTCGATATTAATGAGCGCATCTGTCTCGGCGATCATGCTCTTTGCCATGGAGCGCGTCGGCGCCACCTGCGACCTCATCCTCGCAGATGCGCCGGCAAGCGTTTTCTGGCCAAATGCACTGCTGTTGATCGTTCTTTTTGCTGCCATCTCTGTTGTCACGCTGATCCAGATCTACACCATGGCCATTGTCGGCCAGCGGCTGGCAAATGATCTGCGCAGCGCCCTCTTCAGCAAGATGACCGATCTGCCGATGACCTATTTCGACGCCCACACGACAGGAGATCTCATGAGCCGCATGACCAACGACATCGACCAGATCAACACCTCCTTCTCTGACAATCTCACCTCCGTTGTCGAAGCCGTTGTCAACGTCATCGGCACCTTCATCGCCATGGCGCTGCTTTCGACACGACTGACGCTCTGGGCTGCCATCGTTTTTCCGCTGTTCTTCATTCTCACAGCCATTGTCTCGCGCATTTCCAAAAGGCTCTTCGCCAATTACCAGCGCAGCCTCGGCAGCCTCAACACCTACATCGAAGAACATCTCTCAGCGCAGAATATGCTCACCCTCTTCGATTACCGCGACCGCAATCTTGCGCAGTTTCGTGCTGAATCTGACCGCGTTTGCACAACCTACGCCGCTGCACAGACCTCCTCTGTGATGGCGCCGGTGATGACCTTCATCAACCAGCTCGTGTACGTCATCATCGCCATCGTCGGCGGCCTTTCCATTGTGCGCGGCGACGCCCTCACGATCGGTACGCTCTTCACCTTCCTGCTTTACATGCGCCGCTTCGCCACGCCGCTGAATCAGCTCGCTCAGGTTTTCAACGCCTTTCAGGCAACCGTCTCTGCTTCGGCGCGCATTTTCGGCGTGCTCGATGCGCCGACTGAGCGCGAAGCGCTCGGCAGCGAGCGACCAGCTTCCTTCCCGCAGGATCACAGCATCCGTTTTGAGCATGTGCATTTCAGCTACGACGACACGCCCGTGCTCCGCGATATCACCACCACCATTCCTGCACGCCAGACCATCGCCATCGTTGGCGCCACTGGCGCTGGCAAGACCACGCTGACCAATCTTCTCCTCAGCTACTACCTGCCGCAGCAAGGACGTATCACCATTGGCGGCACAGATCTTGCGCAGATCCCTCTTGACGAGATCCATCGCCACATCGGCGTCATGCCACAGCAGCCCATGCTCTTCGATGCCAGCATCCTCGACAACATTCGCTTCGGCAAGCCTGACGTCAGCCGCGACGCCGTCATCCGCGCCTGCCAGGAAAGTGGCTTTGATCCGGTCGTCCAAACGCTGCCCCAGGGCTACGACACCATTCTCCACAACCAGGGCAGCATTCTTTCGCAGGGACAGCGCCAGCTTTTGGCCATCACCCGTGCCCTTCTGAGCGACAACGACATTCTCATTCTCGACGAAGCCACCTCCTCCCTCGATTCTTACACAGAAAAACAGGTGCAGCAGGCCTTCGCCAAGCTGCGACGCGAAAAGACCATGCTCATCATCGCGCACCGCCTGTCCACCATTCGCGACGCCGACTACATCCTCGTCATGAAGCATGGTCAGCTCGTCGAATCCGGCAGCCACAGCGAGCTCCTCGCGCAGCGCGGCTATTACCATCGCTTGTACACAAGCTACACCGGCACCGCCGAGCGACAATTGTAAAGAAAAGCTTTCTGCGATTAACGACGACGGCCGATCCGCTGAATGATTTCAGCAGATCGGCCGTCATTATTTTATTTTTCTTTTTGCTTCGAAGAGCGGATGAAGAACGTGCAAATCAACGCGATCACAAGGAAAAACGCGATGTAAACATAGTCCGTATTAACCGCCTCTACCGCCGCTTCACGGTAAGCCATTGTTCCTTCGATGGGTTCGCCGCTGTGTCCGGCAGCGAGATAGTAGCGCGTCATGTTCATACTCAGGAGCACAGTGAGAATGTTCGTCGACACCGTCTGAACAAGCTGCTTGCCCCAATTGAAGAGGGACGACGCATGGCCGGACAGCTCACGCGGTACAGCACCAAGGCCGTAATTGGTCAGCGGCATCTGTGCCATTGAGATCCCGAAAAATCGCATCCCAAAGCAGGCCAGAACAAACACAAGATTGCTTTCGAGGCTGAGATTACACAGCCCCATATTGCCGACGATCGCGCAGAGAACGCCGCCTGTGATCAGGCTTTTCATCAGCCCGCGCTTGTGCAGCCGCAGCGTCGTCGCATTCCCGACTAGCATCATGATCGACGGAAAGAGCAGCAGCAAGCCTGTCGTGGCCGGCGAAAGTCCGCGGCCAGTCTGAAAATAAAACTGCGAGAGGATCGCGTTGATACCAAGCGTCAGCGCAATAACACACTGCACCAGCATCGCGAAAGAAAACGCCTTGTATTTCAGCACGCCAAAATTCAGCAGCGGATGACTGGTGTGGAACTGACGCACGATGAAAAGAATCACCAGCGCCACGCCAATGACCGCGCAACTCCAAAATGTGACCGACGTCCAGCCCCAGGAATCGCCCATCGAAAACGCCAGCATAACGAGCCCGCTGCCGAGGGAAACCTGGCCGCAGCCGAGAAAGTCGATCTTATCAACATCCATGTTGATCGCTTCTGCCGGAATGCTTTTTTTCGCTGCCCAGAGCACAAGCAGCACCAATGGCAGATTGATCAGGAAAAGCACGTGCCAGCTCGACACCTGCAGGAGCAGCCCGGCGACGGTTGGCCCCAGCAGTGTGCCAAAGGATTGGAAAAGCATGGTCGTTCCCAGATAATCTGCCTGTCTGCGGCGCGGCACATAGCGATAGATCATCGCCATCGACGACGGAATGATGATGCCGCCACAGATCCCTTTGAGAAAGCGAAAAACAACCAGCATGAAGAAATTCATCGAAAGCGCACAGCCCAGAGAACACAGGCCGAGCGCACCCATCGCCGTCAGAAACACCGTGCGATAGCTGAAGCGCTCGCAAAGATATTCGCTCAGCGGCATGACCATCCCAAGCGGCAGCATATAGCCGGTGACCACCCACTGAACCGTGTTGATGTCAACATGGAACACCGACATATAGGTCGGCAGAGAAATTGTCACCGTCGACGTATTGAGCATGGTCACGATCCCGGACAAAAGGATCGCGAGCAAAAATATCCTTGAATGGGCGTCATCGATCTGAACTTTATTTGTCGATTCACTCATTGTCATCATCTTCTTTCTTATTTAATAAGCGACCGCGACACGCCTCGCTAAAAAAATAATCGCACGCAGCGCGCGCGTTTTTAAGATCAATGAATCCGACTTCTATACTAATCTTACACCATTTCACAGGAAAAATATATACTTTAATATCAAAAATAGTCATAGCAAATATATATACGTGCCGCTGGCAGCCTCCAAGCATCAGATTTGTCATAAAATGACTATATTCTAATATACCATATAAAAGAACAACTTATTAATACTATTTTGTGTCGCCAACAACCCCCGGCAGGGATGCATGCAAAAACGGAAAGATAATAAAATAATCCCCTTGTTTTTTTCTAAAAACGTCCTATAATACGAAATGTAATCAAGCGATGGACGCGTCAGGCCGCTCCCAGACAGGGATACAGCCAATTTTAGAAACACGGGCCGTCTTTCACAGAAAGGGGAAATATGAAATGTTATTAAATGAAAAAACTTCTCAAAACGCTAATGCTGCTGGTGCTGTACAGGTTACGGTGAACACTTTTAAACCGGCTGAAAATAAAGGTATCCTGTCCCATCTTGGTAGAATCTTCAAAAATGACATCGTCGGCTTCTTCAGCGAAGTACGCAACATCATCCGTCAGACCGAAGGCCTTGAAGCTTATGCAACCTGCAAGCAGAGCGGTGTCTGCTCCGACGCCATTGAAGAATATCATGTTCATATTCCTCCAATGTACGACGAGATCCTTACCGATAAACCAGTAGCACCAACTCCTGGTGCCGCTACCCTCGATGCACTCACCAGCGTTGCTCAGGCAGCTGGCAGCATCCTCGACGATACTGGCAGCATGGAAGCTTTCGCAAACCGTCATCAGAGCTTCCCTGGCGACCCAACCAAGTTCGATGCAAACCGTCCACAGGCGCGCATGTTCGCACAGGTTGACGAACGCATCCGCAGCCGTGTTACCGTCGTTGAAGAACTGAAGAAAGAAGCGTAAGCGCTCCCTCTTCTTCCCAAAACCTCATAGAAACCGCAAGCCTCCGGCCATCTGGCACGGAGGCTTGTTTACTATACACCGTAAAAATCGAGGAATTTCCTTAATTCAGGATCGTTTGGTTTTGACAGAATCTGTTCCTTTTTACCACTTTCGCGCAATGTACCATCTTTGAAAAATAGCACCTGATCAGCCACGCGCCGCGCCTGCTGCAAGCTGTGCGTAACAAGAACAAGTGCACAGCTCGTGTTTTGCACATAATCGAGGATCAGCTGCTCTGAAAGCAGCGTGGTTTCCATATCCATCGCCGCTGTTGGTTCATCAAGAAGGACAAGCTCGTAGTCGCACATCATCAGTCGCGCCAACGCCATTCGCGCTGTCTCTCCGCCAGAAAGTTTGTGGGCTGGCTTATCTGCAAGGTTTTCCAGATGTAGCGCTTGCATGAGTTCGTCTGCTTTTTCAGGAGCATTGTTGGAGAGCAGGATATTTTTCTTCGTGCTCATGCGAAAAGCAAAATTTTTCTGTGGCATATAGCCGATTTTCCGCACGTCCACCACTCGACGCCGTTGATCAGAGCGAATTACTCCTGCGATCACTTTTGCAAGCGTGGATTTGCCACAGCCATTGGCGCCAATGACCGCTGTAACTTCACCAGGATGCAGCACGATTCCCGGAAAATCCAACACCAAACGGTCGTCGTACGATTTGCTGAAGGGACGAATATTCATCTGCTCATCCTCCTTTGCACAATGGTAAGAATAATATTAACGAGAAGCGATGCCGACATAAGAATGATACCAAGCGCAATACCCAGCGAAAAATTTCCGCGATTGGTATATTGCATGATCGCAGTTGTCATGACGTTTGTTTTCCAGGCAATGGCGCCACCAACCATTGAAACTGCACCAACTTCTGATATTGATCGAGCAAAAGCGAGCAGATACGCTGAAAAGATCTGATACACGCATTCGTTTGTCAGCAGGCGGAATGTTTTCATTTTTCCAAGCTGCAGCCCATGCGCCGTTTCACGCACTGCTGGCGAAATCCCAGCGACATAGGTCTCCATATTTCCGATAACGATCGGTGTGATTAATGCAACCTGAGCAAGGATCATGATCTCAACTGTGAACAGAAGCTGGAGATGGCGGAACGGCCCCACACCAGAAAAGAGCATATAAAACATTAACCCACAAACAACAGGCGGCATGCCCATGAGTGTCCGGTTGACAACCAACAACACACTGCGTCCCGGAAAACGAAACGTGCCGAGCCAGACACCTATCGGCACACCAATGAGCAATGCAATGATCGTACTTTGAACGCTCATCTGTGCTGTCACAGACAGAATATCGATGAGTTCACGGTCGCAGGACAGGATCAACGCCAGTGCTTTTTCAAGTGCTGTGCCCATATACTCTCCCCTTTCAGAAAAATCCCGTGGGTCTCCCCACGGGATTCATTGTAGCGGATGAAATCATTAATCGTCAATCACTGAACTTCGCCATCATTGGCTTTGAATGTCAGGAAGGTTGCCTTATCCGTCAGGATATATGCGCCCTGTTCCTCTGCCATGACAAGGCAGGCGCCCATACCGGCATTGGCCGACGTATACCAGCCGGAATACTGTTCAAAAGATGCTGGATCTGCAGTGATACCCAGATCTTCTGGCCAGAGCGACAGTTCCTTGGTGTGCGTGCCGGATTCATCACCACGTGAAATGAAAGGATATTCTCCTTCTGCAATGGCTGCAAATGCATCTTTAACGGTTGCAGCATCTTTCACACCTGCTGGATCGTCAGATGGTCCGCAGAGCACAAAGTAATTGTACAGGAAAGACAAACGTTCAGCATCGAAGCCATCAACCACGCGTGCAAAGCCGGCATTCACGAATTCTTCTTCCTGAGATTTGGAATGAACGAGAATCGCATCGGCATTGCCGTTTTCAGCGGCAGCAATCGCCTGACCAGTGCCTGCAGATGCAACTTCTACATTGTAGCCATATTCTTCTTCAAAGATCGGCAGCAGATAATCGAGCAATCCAGAGTCGTTGACGGAAGTTGTCGTGGAAAGACGGATGGTCTTGGTCTCTTCAGTTGCTTCTGGGATTTCACCTTCGTAAACAGGCGCATCATCCAAACGATAGAAAAGATATTCGCCATAATCATCATAGCCAAAATTAGCAGCTGTTTCCAGCGTTTCATCCAAAAGCAGCCAGTGGATCAGCGCGTCGGCACCTTCTGTGTTAATGGCAACATCAGAAACAGCGTTACCATTTGCATCAACGAATGGTGCATCAGGATTGACAGCGATCACCGTGTAGGTGTTGAGCATGTCGTCATCCTGTTCTTTCAAGATCGTGGTATCAACTACAACAGCGTTTTCTTCGCTGGCGCTGGTTTCTTCCGCAGACGATGTGGCACCGCCGTTGTCCGTACCACCACCGCAGCCGGCAAGGCCAGCGACCATCATCGAAGCGAGCAGCAAAGCGATCAGTTTTTTCTTCATAATCATTCCTCCAATGCAGTAATGTTCAGGGCTACGCCCTTGTTGTATATAGACGGGAAAAATGCTACTGAGCAAATCCCTTCGTCTTATTATTCTTATAATAACCACTATCTGAAGAATTCGTCAAATTCGTTTCATCTCATTTCATCTCGTTTCGTACAGAAACAATATAAAAACCATGAATCTTTGTCATGGATCGTCCATTTCCGCCCTGTTTCGCTCAGACAGCTTCTTGACAATCGCGTCACATACGTTATGATGGGAGAGAAGGGAGGCAACACCCATGCATATCGATGAAAATTGGGCCGTGACGACGGCCCGTGCACGGGCGTTTTTCGACGCTCAGCCTGATGTCATAGCTTGCGCTGACGGTTTTCGTTGCGGCGATTGCTCGATTCAGCTGATGCCCATCCCTGCGCAAGACGACCACCCTTTCGCCATGCCGCGCACGCGTCTTTTGATCGACGGACCTGAATCTGAGGTACGCGCGCTGCATCGACGCTTCTTTTTGCGTTTTCTTTCAGCCGGAGGCTGAACCACTGCATTATTAAGGAGGTTTTTTGATGAAAAAAAATACCCCACCCTCTATGGATGCCTGGCTTGCAGAAGCGAAACAGCATCCCGATGCCGCAAAGATCGGCATGTATCTCTTCCACGACGGTGTCGTGCGCGAAGATGCCAAGGCAAAAGTACGCACTGGCGCGACGGATACGCAGCCTGTTACTGGCATGCAGTTTTCCTTCGATGCTGCAAAGCTTGAAGCAGTGATCCAGGAAGCCTACACACTGCCCGGTATTTACTATGTGCGCGCCTGGCTGAACGAAGGCGTTCTGGAAGTCGGCGACGATATCATGCGCGTTCTCATCGGCGGCGACATCCGCCCGCATGTGATCGACGCGCTGCAGCATACAGTCGGTCGCATCAAAAACGAATGTGTGATCGAAACAGAGCTTTATTGACGAAAATGACCACGACTCGCAGGAATCGTGGTCATTTTTTATCGCCCGCAGTCAGCGGAGCCTTCAGAATATAACATATCAAGCCCATGCTGCACAGGATCGATGACGGCGAGAATGTTTTCTTCCGCCGCTTTTTTGCTGCCTGGCAGATTGATGATCAGCGTGCGCCCACGAATACCGGCCACGCTCCGCGACAGGCAACCTTTTGGCGTGATGCGCATCGATTCAGCGCGCATCGCTTCCGGAATGCCTGGTGTCTGCCGTTCCACAATGGCGAGGGTGGCTTCCGGCGTGATGTCCCGCGGCGAAAAGCCTGTGCCTCCTGTTGTCAGCACGAGGGCAATGTGCGCATCATCGCTGCAATGCAGGAGCTGGCGCTGGATTTCTCCAGCATCGTCGGGAACGATCGCCGTATGCACGACGTCAAAACCTTTTTCCTCGAGAATGCGGCAGAGATTTGGGCCGCTCGTGTCTTCCCGCTCTCCGCGCGCGCCTTTGTCGCTGACGGTAATCACTGCTGCTGTGTACATCACACTTCCTCCTTCCGCTCGAAATCACCGTGTACACCGCCGCTTTTCTTGAGCAGGCGAATGTCGGTGATGATCATATCCTTCTGCACCGATTTGCACATGTCGTAAACGGTGAGCGCCGCTGTGCTGACAGCTGTGAGTGCCTCCATCTCGACGCCGGTGCGTCCGTCACAGCGCACACTGGCAGTGATCTCTACAGAATGCCGCGTTTCATCGAGGGCAAGCGAGAGATCGATGCCGCCGAGGAGGATCGGATGACACATCGGGATAATATCCGGCGTGCGCTTTGCGCCCATGACGCCTGCGATCTGCGCAACGGTGAGCACATCGCCCTTTTTCATACCGCCGCTTTTGATCAGCGCGAAAGTCTCTGCATTCACGAGCACGCGTCCAGCTGCGACAGCTGTGCGCTCGCTTACCGGCTTTTCACCGACATCGACCATTTTTGCGCGCCCTTGTTCATTGAAATGTGTGAAATCGCTCATCGTTACCCTCCAATCTGATTCATGCTGCGTCCTGCCTGAGAATGATGCAGCGCATCCAGGTCGCCATGCCATTGTGGCTTGTGCCAGATGGCCGTTTCCAGCTGCGCGCGCATACCCTCACGATCCAGCCCTTTGAGGGAAAGCTCTTCTGCAGAATGCAGACAAGGCTTGATCTTACCGTCGGCAGTCAGCCGCAGGCGGTTACAATCACCACAGAAATGTGCGCTCACCGGACTGATGAGGCCAATATTTCCCTGCGCATCCGGCAAACGATACAGCCGCGCAACGCCGCCGTCCTGCTTGACAGGCTCCGCATCCGGCAACGCCTCCAACACCCGCGTGCATGGGATAAAGGCGCGCTCATCAAAATCCGGATTATCGAGCATCGGCATCAGCTCGATAAAGCGCATATCAACTGGATAGCGCCGCGTCAATTCGGCCAGCGGTGCGATCTCATCGTCGTTGAATCCACCGATCAGAACCGCATTCAGCTTGATCTTGTCAAATCCTGCCGCCAGCGCAGCCTCCAGCCCTGAATAAAAATCAGCCAGCTCGCCGCGGCGCGTGATGTATGCATATTTCTCCGCATCCAGCGTGTCGATGCTGATGTTCAGCCGATTCACGCCTGCTTCGCGCAGCGCTGGCGCCATCCCTGCTAGCAGCGTGCCGTTTGTCGTCATGCAAAGCTCGCGGATACCTGGCACCGCTGCAGCGCGTCTGCAGATCGAAAGAATATTTTTCTTCACCAGCGGCTCTCCGCCAGTGATGCGCAGCTTCGTGACGCCCAGCGACGCCGCCGCTTCGATGGCCATGATGAGCTCGTCTTCCGTGAGCATTTCATCGTGGCGTTTTTTATCGATCCCTTCTTCCGGCATGCAATAGCGACAGCGCAGATTGCAGCGCTCCGTCACCGACACACGCAGGTAGGTGATCCGTCGTCCATATTGATCGATCATTCGCTTCCCCTCCATTTTCTGCAGGCATTTTCACCTGCCTCTGCTCCATCCAGCACCACCGTTTCGAGCATTGGCTGTATCCTTCTGCAATTACCACAAAGATGCAGCCAATCTGCTGCACCAAGATTTTCAATCAGCGTTCGCTCCGGTTTCAAACCGACTGCGATCAAAAGCGTTCTGCAGAGAATGATCTCCCCATTTTCCAGCAAAACGTTTTCGATTCTTTTCTCGCCGCGGATCTCAGTAATCGTTGTTTGACAGATCAGCTTAACAAACGGCGAAGCCAGACAGCGCTGATTGCGCCAGAGGCCGCCGCAGGTTGCTCTCTGTTCAATTAAGGTAACAGAAATGCCACAGACAGCGAGATGCGACGCCATGATCAAGCCAAGATCCCCACTGCCGAGGATGACTACTGGTCCTGGTGGCACGATCCCCCGCAGGTTGAGCATTTCCTGCATCTGGCCAGCTGTGTAAACGCCTTCCGGCCGTGTGCCGAAAATATCCAGTGCGCCAGCAGGAATCTCATAGCTGCCCGCCGCCAGAATTAGCTGATCGAATGCAACATATGTTCGTCCAATGTTTTTACCAGCGAGCAGCGCCTTGCGCTGTGCGGAAATTTCAAGCGCTGTCGTTGCCGGCAAACAACGCACACAATCTGGGAAATCTGCCAGCAACGCCGTGACAGTCTCAGGGCCATTTTTGCCGTCTGCAAAACCACGATGCAGACACTGTGGCAAAATACCTCCCAGAAAAGGCCTATTGTCCACCAATAGAACCTCTGCGCCTGCATTGGCAGCAGTCTTCGCTGCCGAAATACCAGCGGCACCGCCACCAATGACAAGGATATCACAGCGTTCCATGTTTAGCCTCCTCTAGCAGCGCCTCAATGTGCGCACGACAGCGGCTGCCTTGACAACGCCCAAGTCCACTACCGGTGCGATGCTTGACGCCATCCAGCGTATGCGCACCACGAGCGATCGCCGCAAGGATCTCGCCCTTGCTGATCTGCTCGCATTGACAAACGATCTCGTCATCCTTTTGCACGAGCACTTTGCGGCTCGGCGAAAAATTTTCATTTAATTCAGCACCCAGCGCGGTGGCGATACGCCTGGCGACCTCGTTACCAAGTGCATCCGCACAAGTCAGCCCAGGTGTTTTCACGCCGATCAGGCTAATAAAATTCTCTGCTGGCGCGGCAATCACGAAATCGTGCAGCCGCGTCTTCTCAGAATTGACAACATAGGGATTTGGGCGCACAGCTGCAAAGGAACGGATCTGCCGCTCCACTGCAAGCTCCGGTAACATAACTTTAGCAAGATGGCGCAGCGTCGTCAAGCCCTCTCGACTCGTCGCCCAGCGCTCGCCAGTAAGAGGGCGCGCTGGTGATTCAAGAAGCAGCGTTCCCTCAACAGTTGGCACAACAGTTACGCCCTTTCCATTGGAGCACTCCTGAAAAAGAATGTGCCGTGGAGCTGGCGTATTTTTATCAAGCACAAGATAATCAGCCGCGTCAAGCGCCAGCCGAATCGATGGTGGAAAACAGCTTTCCTGCAATGCAGCCGCTGCCAAACCAGCCGCATTGACAACGGCACGGCAATGAAATGTTTCAGCGTCTGTTTCAAGGACATAGCCGTCTTTTTCTCTTCGTATCTGCCGAACCTCACAGCCCATTTTCGCACGACAGCCATTTTGCACAGCATTCTCGTAAGCTGCGATACCAAGCTGCCACGGATTGACAGTGCCGCTCGACGGCGCCAAGAGCGCTGCCGTCACAGATTCTGCAAGCATTGGCTCCAGCGCCCGCGCTTCTTCACCAGAAAGAATGCGCAGATCTGGCACACCATTTTCGCGCCCCTGTTTTAATTTTTTGTGAAGCACCGCTTCTGATTCTGACCCATCAGCAACCAAAAGACTGCCGCAGCGCTTAAAAGGAACCGCCAGCTCATCACAAAGCTTGGCAAAATTTCTGTTCGCCGCAACCGTCATCTCGGCTTTAAGACTCCCAGGCTTGTTATCACAGCCGCTGTACACGATCGCCGAATTGGCGCGGGTGATCCCCATACAGACGTCCACCTCTGCGCAGGTGAGCAGCGTTTCCAATCGCCATCGACGAAGATTGCGCGCTGCAAACGCACCGAGCACACCTCCGCCAATGACAACGACATCGACCCATTCCATCTCAATCGAGCGAAATGATCTCGCCAGGATGATCGACCGTATAGCCGCCCATGGCAAGCATCTTTTCCCTGAATGCAGGGCTCTTCAGCGTCGCGATCAATTGCTGAACAACCGGCGTTTCCCAGGCATGATCCGGGATAATAAGATCGTATTCTTCAATACAGATCGGCAGAAAATCCAGATCATACAGCTGCGCTGCTGAATAAATCCCCATGCCCGCATCAGCGCTGCCGTTTGCGATTTGAGCAGCTACAGACGTATGCGTCAGCTCTTCACGCTCATAGCCATAAATATCGCCAACATTCACAGCATATTGCTCGCAAAGATAATCCATCAGCACGCGTGTGCCAGACCCCTTCTGACGATTGACATAGCGCACACCATTTTTGGCGATATCTGCAAATTCTTTTATATCCAGTGGATTGCCTTTGGCAAGCATCAGTCCCTGCTGACGGCCAACACAGCGGACAAGACGGATCCCGCCATTTGGAAAATATTTTTTCAGGAAGGACAGATTGTACACACCTGTCTCTGTATCGAGCAAGTGACAGCCACCTGCATGCGCCTCGCCGCGACGGATCGCCATGATCCCGCCCATAGAGCCAACGTGAGAACTGCTCATGAAAACCGTCGGATCGGCTCGATGCATCATATCTGCCACTTCATCGAGCAAGGGATCGTGGCTGCCGATGACAACGAGAGTATTCTGCAGTTTTTCCGGCGTGCTCAAGAGCCGCACCTGCACCTCTTCACCAGCTTCATAGCCTTCTGTGCCTTGTGGCACTTCGAGAATGCCGTCCGCTTTCATGAATGAAGACACAACGCCCGCACCACGGCTAAGCGGCGACGCCGTAAGTTTTCCACCAACTTCGCCCATGCGCACACGTACAAATTCCTGATATTTTAAGCCGCTGACAACAGGGCGTGTGAGTGTCGCCGTCGCCAGCTGAACAGGCGCCGTATTGCTGTGGAACCATTCAGCAACGAGTGGTTTCAGCAATTCTTCGATCACAATGATGCCGCTAACTGGATAACCAGGCACCCCAAGGATTGGCACAGTGCCACGCAATCCCAAAATAGCCGGTTTCCCAGGCTTGATGGCAATACCATGATAAACCACGTCACCAAGCTCGCGGATCACAGACACAGAATAATCCTCTCGTCCCGCTGAGGATCCCGCATTCAGAAGCACAATGTCGCACTCATCGGCCGCTCCCGCAACCATTTCACGAATCGCATCAAAGCGATCCGGCACGATCGGATAGGTTTTCGCTTCAGCGCCCCATTCCTGCACCATCGCTGAAAAGATCGACGAATTAAACTCAAGGATATCTCCTGGTTTTGGATCGGCACATGGTGCCACGATCTCATCACCAGTCGGAATGATTCCAATAACTGGCTTTTTTATGACCTCTATCTCCAAAACACCACCAGCGATCATCGCGCCAATAGCTGCTGGTGTCACTTCCATATAAGAAGCGAGGATCATCTCCCCGGCACAGATGTCTTCGCCAATCTGTCGGATATGCTGCCACGGAGCAGCAGCTGCATAGATCGTCACCGCCTCATCTTCACCGCGCACAATATCTTCCACCATGATGACCGCATCACAGTCTTCCGGCACCGGATCACCAGTATCTACGACCATATATTGCTGTGGCGTTAAACGCACCGGCGTCGTTTCCGTAGCGCCAAAGGTGTCCTTTGCATGAACAGCAATCCCGTCCATTGCGCTCGCCGCATAATGTGGTGCGCAAATCGCTGCATAAACAGCGCGCGCCGTAATGCGCCCGAAAGCGTTCTGTACAGAAACCATTTCCGTCTGACCAGCAAAACCATTTTCCTGCAGACGTGCCAGATATTCTCCGCGCGCTTCGTCAAGCGGTACATTTGTTAAATATTCAAATCCCATAATTTTAATCTCCTGAACAAATCGTTACTTGTATTTCAGCGCCTTTTGGCAGCCCTTCACAGTCGCGATCGATGCAAAAATAGCCATCGCTGCCGGCGAGCGTTGTGATCAGGCCGGATTTTCCTCGGATCGGATAGGCGATAAGCCCCTCTGCATTTTCTTCCAGATGACAGGACTGATAAAGTGCGCGGCCATCATTGGCACCAATGTTTTCGCTTAAGCTCGCCGTCACCGTGTAATGATGCATTGTGCGCCCCTGCAAACGCGCCAAAAGTGGCAACACAAACAGCTTCGTAATAAAATACGCAGCCACCGGATGTCCTGGCAAACCGATCATCGGTTTGTTTTCATCCTTGCCAAAAATCGTCGGTTTCCCAGGCTTCACAGCAATCCCATGAAAAAGCAGCGTGCCGCGTTCTTCGATGATGCGGCAGGTTGCATCTTTCACACCAACGCTGCTGCCACCGGAAAGCAATACCGCATCGCATTCCTCCAGCGCGCGGTCCACCTTTTCTGCAAGCAGCGCAGCGTTATCAACAACGATGCCGTATTCTTTTACCTGTGCACCAAAAGCCTGCAACATCGCAGCCAGCATCGGACTGTTGACATCACGCACCTGCCCCGGTCCCGGTGACTGTTCCGGAGGAACAAGCTCGTCACCCGTCGAAATAACACCGACGCGCAGTTTTCGTGCAACATACACCGTTGTTTTTCCGATCGCTGCCAGCGCGCCGATATCCTGAGAACCAAGCACACGTCCTTTCTGGAGAATGGTTTTTCCCGGATAAACATCGTCGCCACGGAAAATCATATTTTGCCCAGGCGCTGTTGACTTTGCGATTCCGATCGTACCGTCTCCGTAATCCTCGGTGTATTCGATCATCACCACACTGTCGGCGCCTTCTGGCACCGCACCACCAGTCGGAACATAGACACAGGTTTCTGCGGCAAGCGGTGCAGCTGCTTCCTCACCCATCAATACCTCACCAGCCAGTGGCAGGATCGCGGGGATCGCGTCGCTGCAGCCGAATGTATCGCGTGCTCGCAGAGCATAGCCATCAACAGTTGAGCGATTAAAATCCGGCACATATTCCGTCGTCACCACATCTTCCGCAAGCACGCGACCAATGGCTTGTGCCAGCGGGACAGCTTCCACGCGATCAGCGAGCGGCAAAAACTCAGCATCAATCACCTGCAAAACTTCGTCGGGCGTTTTTACTTCTAACATATTCACACTTCCTCAATGATTTTTCCAAGATCACGATAATCGTTTCCGGTAAAGTGCGCCAATTCCCTGTGAAATATTGGAGACACCAGAACCTCTTCGAGCTTCTGGCCCACTGATGTTTCAAGCAGCGACTTGCGTACAACAAGATCATAACTTTCTTTTAAAAGCGGGATGAAGTCGATCCCATCGATCTGCGTTGAAATACGCTCTGTTCCCAGCGCCAGATCCGCTTCTCCCTCCGCCACCGCCGCCGCAGCCGTGAGATGCGATTTTACAATATGATCGTACCCTTTTAGGGATGCAGAAGAAATGCCGAGTTTTTTCAGCTGCACATCGAGCAAAATGCGCGAGCTGGAGCCAGGACGGCGATTGAGAATCGTCAGATCGTCACGCGCCAGATCCTGCCAACCAGTGATTCCTTTTGGATTCCCCTTCTGCACATAAAATCCCTGCAGACGATAGGAAAGATTAATGAGCACAGCCGGCACGCCGGGCATCAAGCTGCGCACATATGAGGCATTATACCCTTCGCCATCGAAAAGATGGCAGGCGCAAACATGCACCTTATCCTGATACAGCGACAACAAGCCCTCAAAACCGGAAAGATACGTGCGTGCCGTGACCACCCCACTCTGATGTAAAAAATTTGCCAGTATATCCAATACCACATCCTGTCCAGCAATGATCAAATCTGGCGCCTCACTCTCTGGAGGCGTCAATAACGTTGAATGCGTATCAATCTTTTTCACTCCGCGGGCAGAATTTTCACTGCGGGAACGGGCGATGTATGCGTCCACATCGTCCTGCGTGAAACGCACCTTGCGGCCGATCTTGTAGGACCGGATCTCGCCGCGGCGAATAAGATCATAAATCGTAGATTTGCTGACATGGAGAATGTCAGCAACTTCCTGGGTTGATAAGGATTTATTCTGAGCCATTCTGTGTCCCCCTATCTTCTGTTATATAACTGTTCTCTTGCCATTATTATACGGTTTTTTCAATTTTCTCTCAAGTTTTCCTACCGGCCAAACGGGTATTAGTTCGCGTCATTTCGTATCATTTCACGCATCAAGTTGAATAAAACTTTGAAATAGTTCGTATGAAGACAGCCCTTTTCGTGCTGTTTCACGCGAACCTTTCATCTTCATCTTGTTATTGAATTTTAGCCATCTATAATAATAGATAGAGAAGTCTGAATATACTATATATAATAGCTTTTTCATAAATCATTTAGAGGAGGAATCTACTATGTCAGGCGCTTACTACGAAAAAATCGCACGCATTAATCTCACAACCGGTGACATCTCTGTCGAACCTCTCGACATGGAACTCGCCCATAAATTTATCGGCGGTCGAGGTCTTGGTACAAAAATGCTTTACGATGCTGGAGTCGCAACCGTTGATCCACTTTCTCCGGAAAACCAGCTCATCTACATCACTGGTCCAATGACTGGCGCTGCTGCACCATCCACCGGCCGTTACATGGTCGTGACAAAATCTCCGCTCACAGGTATGATCGCCTGCTCCAACTCTGGTGGCATCTGGGGCGCAAAGCTGAAATATGCTGGCTGGGATGCCATCATCGTTGAAGGGGAAGCGCCGGAATGGGCCTACATTGTCATCGACGACGACAAGATCGAAATCCGCAACGCATCTGATCTCGTCGGCATGAAGAGTGAGCTCATCGACGATACCCTCAAAGAACGCCATGGTCAGGATTTTTCGGTGCTGAACATTGGTCCAGCCGGCGAAAAGAAAGTGCTGCTCGCTGCCATCATGAATGACAAAGACCGCGCAGCTGGTCGCAGCGGTGTCGGCGCTGTTATGGGCAGCAAAAAACTGAAAGCCATTGTCGTTCGCGCTACCCGTAAAAATCTCGACAACATCGCTGACATCGACGCCCTCAAAGAAGCAACAAAGCGCGCGATGGAAGTCATCAGAGAAAACCCTGTCACAGGTTCTGGTCTTCGTCAGCTGGGGACTGCTGTACTGGTCAATATTGTCAATAACATCGGCGCTTTCCCAACCAATAACTGGCAGGGATCCTATGCCGAATACGGCGATGACATCTCCGGCGAAACACTGGCTGATACGTATCTTGTCAAAGCCGGCGCCTGCTACCGCTGTCCAATCGCCTGCGCCCGCGTTATCAAAGTTGGCGACAAGGTTGTCGGCGGTCCTGAATATGAACCTCTGTGGGCATACGGCGGCAACTGCGGCAACAACGATCTCAACACCATCGACATCTGCAACATGCTCTGCAACGAATATGGTCTCGACGCCATCTCCACGCCTTGTACGATCGCCGCAGCGATGGAACTCTACCAGCGCGGCTATATCACAGGAGAAGAATGTGACGGCTACCCACTCGAATGGGGCAACACAGAATCTCTCATCGAATGGACGAAACGCATGGGCGATCCTGAAAGTGAACTTGCGTGGCTGATGAGCTCTGGCTCCGCCCGTCTCTGCGAACACTATGGCCATCCAGAGATCTCCATGAGCGTCAAAAAACAGGAAATGCCAGCCTACGACGCCCGCGCCATTCAAGGTATTGGTATCACATACGCGACTTCCAACCGTGGCGGTTGCCATGTCCGCGGCTATATGATCTCTCCTGAAGTGCTCGGTTTACCAGAACAGCTCGACCGCACCGTCACCACTGATAAAGCTGCCTGGGCAAAAACCTTCCAGGATCTCACCGCCGTCATCGACTCGATGGGTCACTGCCTCTTTACGTCCTTTGCAATGGGCGCTCCGGAATACACAGATCTGCTCAACGCTGCCACTGGAACAACCTGGACCGTTGAAGAAGTGCTCAATATCGGTGACCGCATTTACAACATCGAGCGTATGTTCAACAAAGCCGCCGGCATGAAGCCAGAAGACGACCGCCTGCCAAAACGTTTACTCGAAGAACCGGTTTCCGATGGGCCTTCTGAAGGGATGGTTTCTCAGCTTCCTCTGACGCTGCCTCAGTATTATGAAGCACGCGGCTGGGTCAACGCTTTCCCAACAGATGAAACGCTGAAAAAACTCGGTCTTGACGAATGCGTTGGTAAATAATTATCATAAAATCGGGAGAGGTTTTCCGAACCTCTCCCTTATTTTGAATTGGAAACGGAGGACCTGATATGATCGAAGTCCGTGTATTTGCAACTTTGCGCGAGGGACGCGACAAAATCACGATGATGGATGCAGCGGGCATCACCTGTGCCGGCGATATCATCGCAAAGCTCGACATCCCGCCGGAAGAAGTTTCCATCCTGCTCATCAATGGCTTTCACCAGAAACCAGAATCTCCGGTGAAAGACGGCGATGTCGTCGCGCTTTTCCCGCCAGTTGGAGGTGGCTGATATGGAGCCTCGCTACAGCCGCAATATCCCTGCGCTCAGTGAAGAGGAATGCGCGCTTCTGCAGACAAAACGCATCGCGATTATCGGCTGCGGTGGCCTTGGCGGACACCTTATCGATCTTGCAGCGCGCATTGGTTTTGGCGCGATCCGCGCTGTCGACGGCGATGTTTTTGAAGAGAGTAATCTCAATCGCCAGCTGCTCTGCGACTGTTCGCAACTGGGAAAAAGCAAGGCACAGGCGGCAGCTGCCCACATCCATCGTGTCAATCCCCAGATTTCCTGTGAAGGGATCGCAGTCATGCTGAATGCAGACAACGCGGCAGAACTATTGGCTGGCTGCGATCTCGTTTTCGACGCGCTCGATTCGATCGAATCACGCCGTCTGCTCGCATATGCAGCAGCTGCGTCAAATCTGCCTGTCGCTTACGGCGCCATCCGCGGCTGGGTCGCTCAGGCAGCGCTCTATCTTCCTGAAGAGCCGTTGATCGATCTGCTTTATCCGCCAGACGCTCGTCTCAGCGACAAAAGCGCGCTCGCTTTCACGCCAGCGCTCTGCGCTGCGCTGCAAATGTCTCTGGCTGTCAAATATCTCTGTGGTCGCCCAGTCTCAACCGGCACGCTTTATTATGCCGATTTGCTGAATCTGGAAACAGCCACCCTGCCTTTGTGTTAAAAAAAGCCTCCGTATGTCTAAAAGATGAACCGCCCCCTGTCAAGTAGATAGGGTAAATAACAAAAATATTGTTTCAAA
>OKRW01000302.1_pt1 | contig 50298 bp, 46 predicted proteins | sample 1601151 | NCBI WGS metagenome assembly OKRW01 (sample SAMEA3541471, study PRJEB24748) | human gut metagenome | biome: human gut; feature: human-associated habitat; material: faeces | place: China | collected 2012 | reverse complement strand
GTGTAGGCTCGATTTTTGTTATTTCGAGTATCTACTCTATGGGGAGCATATCAAACAGCGCAGCGGCCAACAGGATCGCCGTTTTGCCTTGCCGGATTATTTTCATTTTCCTCACACCTTTCTTTCCAGGATCCGTCCAGCGCGCGCAAAAAATCGTCGCGCCGGTTGTTGCAGCCACGATGAGAAATCATCCTCTATCATGAGCTTTACAAAATACATGATCTTGTTTTTATTATAATCAGCCGCTGGCGCAGCGCGCATTTTATTTTTCCATAAATACTGCGCGCCATTTTTGTCGCATCAAACAAAACATCTCTCCTGTTCACAACGATCAGGAGAGAGAGGTTCGTCAATCGGTCAGCGCCAGACGCACACAGCGCCCGTCGGCAGAATCGTAGTCAAATACCGCCGTCGCATCGCGCGCAGCATCTGCAAGAGCATCGCTGGCGCGGAGCAGGAGCGCATCACCGCAAAGCTGCACAGCGCTGAAGCAGGGCGCGCCGTCGATCTGCAGCGCAGCGAGCTGTCGACAGAGAATGGTATGCAGCGCCGAGAGATCGAGGGGATCCGCAGTGAGCCAGGAAAAACGAAAGCAGGGGCGGGTCTGACGATTGCTGTTGATCACGCGCAGCAGATATCCGGCGAAAGCCGACGGCAGGAGCGTCTCGACAGACAGCAGCATGTCGCGGCGCTGCCTGCGCAGTTCGCGCAAAAGCAGCGCGAGGCTGCGCGGCAGCAGAACGACAAGATCGCCGCCGCTGGTGATGCACAGATAATAAACGCTCATGGCGACGCCTCCCTTCCCACGACACCGTTTCAATCAACGGCGCGCAGCCGCTCGACGATGCTCTGTTTCTCAATTTTTTTGAAGCAACACACCGGGATCAGCACAGCGAAAGCGAGCAGGATCGGCGTGCAGATGACAAGCGGCAGCAGCGTGAAATGAAAGGTCGCTGTCCAGTCGCCAGCGACGAGCAGTCGCACGCCGACACCAACGACGAGCGCGCTCAGAACATACGACAGCGCAAGCGTGATGCCAGCGTAATAGAGCCCTTCGCCGATGAGCATATTGCGCAGCTGGCGACGCGTCATGCCGATGGACTGGAGCATGGCGAATTCCTTCTGGCGGCTGAAGATCGCTGTGAGCATGGAATTGACAAAATTGAGCACACCGACGACAGCGATCACGAAGCTGATGGCGAAGGCCATGATCGTGCTGGCGCGCGTCTGTTCTTTGTAATGATCGATGAGTGTCTGCTTGGAGGTGAAGCTGAGCGCCGGATCGTCCTCAGCCTGGTCATCGAGGAGCATCTGCTCGGCGGCTAGCTGATCCTCGGCGGCGACGTCGAAGAAATATTTCCGCAGCGTATTATCGGGATACATCGCGCAAAAATCCTCTGCCGGAATGTAGAGCCCGAGGAAATCTGCGGTGTCGCTGTTTTTCCCTTCGGTGATCGGCGTAATGTCACGGACGATGGCCATGACCTCGTACGTCTTGTCGCCAAGCGTCACGCTGTCGCCAACGTTGTAAGTCGGCGCGATCTCGTCGGCATTCTCAGCAGGGCCAGCATCGACGACGACGTAGCCGCCGCTGGCGAACGCTTCTTTGTCAAAATTTCCGGCAAGAATATTCTGCGCGTCGGCCAGCGTATCCACGACGAGCCCGTCTACGCCATAGAGGATCGCTGTGCAGCTGCCGGATGCGAGCATGTCGCTATAGGCGTCGTAGAGGCCTGGATCCGTCGCTTTAATGACGGCGAGACGTTCTTCTGCGTTATAATAGTGCTCTATATTTTTAAGAGCACTTTCGCCAACCCCGTGGTTGATCACCTGGGCGTAGAGCGCGCCTGTGCGCTCCAGCCCGTCCAGTGCATCGATCTTTTCGACGAGTGCGCTGTTGATCGTGGTGCCCTGTGGATCATAGGTGGTAAAATTTGACGCGATCGACGCATCCTCGACTTCAAAATCGCTGATCACGGTGCCGCTCATGTATTTGTCGATGTCGAAGCTGGCGTTTTTCGCGTAAATGCCAGACAAAAGCACCAGCCCCAGCGAAAGCGATGCGATGACGAGCACGGTGCGCTTGCGATTGCGCCCGAGATTCGCCCAGGCCATGGCGCGAACGCTGGCACTGTGGCTCTTTTTGCGCTTGCGACGGCTCAGCGGCTCCGCGTCGGTGTAGCGCAGCGCTTCCATCGGCGAAACCCTGCCGCAGGTGCGAGCTGGCTTCAGACAGGAAATGCGCACGGTGACAGCGGCGAAAACTGCCGCACCGACGAAGATCCAGGGATCGAGCGCGACCGTCGCTGCGCCGCCAGTGGAGGTGATCATAAATGGCACGAGCACGGCGCCAAGAAAATGGCCGATGACAAGCCCTAACGGAATACCGACAAGGCAGAGTCGGCGCGCCTGGCTGTAGATGATCTTTTTGAGCTGGCGCTTTGTGGCGCCGAGGGTTTTCAGCCGTCCGTAGAAACGAATATCGGCGGCAACGGAGATCTGGAAAATGTTGTAGATGATGAGATAACCGCTAACAAAAACGAGCACCATGCAGATCGCCATTGGGAGAAGCTCACGCAGCATATTCTGGCTGACGCCGCTGTCGTAGGCGATGTTCGGCGACAGCGTAACGCGTTCGCTCAGGCCAGTATCGGCGAGGATTTCCTCCGCCGTTCCGGAAGGATCGCTGTCATCCACGAGATCGATGTGGAGCATGGTGAGCCCGAGGATGCTGCCAGATTCCCGCGCCGCGTTCTGATCGACGCCGACGCTGAGCTTCTCTGCGAAATCCTCTGAGACCCATGCCATGCTCGCCATTGCTGCCGGATTTCCCTGCCAGACGCCGCAGAGGATGAAATCTGCTGTTTCGTGTGCATCGCTCCCTGGCGCGCTCGTCCAGCTAAGATGAACGCTCTCGCCAAGCTGGTGCGCCAGGCCGAGTTTATCCAGCGTGATCGTGTCGAGGGCGATCTCGTCTGCGTTCTCCGGCATGCGCCCTTCTGTCGGCAGCGAGAGCGCAGAGTCGGCATAATCGGCGCTGGCAGCGCGCAGCTCCACCTGGCGGCCGCTGACATTTTCCGCAACGCCGACGACGGTGCTCCGCGACGCTTCGGCGACTGCCGGATGGGCAGCGATGGCGTCTGCTTCGTCATCGGTGAGGAGACTGGAGCTGAGCTGGCTGGAATAGCCGGCTTGCTGGATGTACATCTGCTGCATGTTCTCGATCATGCTCTGCGAGAGCACAAAGAGCGAGGTGAACATCATCGTCGTCAGGATGATGGCAAGAATGGCGACGAGATTGCGCCGGCGATTAGCGCGAAAGCTACGGCGCGAGAGTGTGCGCAGGATGCTGGTCTGTGGTCGCATACGCTCACCCCCTCTGCGCCACGATGCGACCGTCCTCGATGCGGATGGTGCGATCGGCGCGCGCAGCAACCTGCGGATCGTGGGTGATCATGACGATGGTCTGGTGAAAACGTCGGCTCGATTCGCCAAGCAGCGCGAGCACCTCGTCGCTGGTTGCGCTGTCGAGATTTCCTGTCGGCTCGTCAGCGAGAATGACCTGTGGCTTCGCAGCGAGAGCGCGGGCGATGGCGACGCGCTGCTGCTGGCCGCCGGAGAGGGTGTTCGGCATATGCTCGCGCTTTTCTGCCAGCCCCAGCAGCTGCAGGATCTCGTCGATATACTCCTCATCCGGCCGCCGTCCGTCCAGCTGGATCGGCATGATGATGTTTTCATAAACATTCAGCACCGGCACGAGATTGTAGTTCTGAAAAATAAAGCCGATATTCCGCCGACGAAAAATCGTCAGCGCTTCGTCGTTCATGCGCCCAAGCTCCTGTCCGTCGACAGTGACCGAGCCAGACGACGGACGGTCCAGCCCGCCCAGCATATTGAGCAGCGTCGATTTGCCACTGCCTGAGGTGCCGATGATGCAGACAAACTCGCCAGGCTCAACGGCAAGCGAAACATCGTCCAGCGCGTGCACAATATTCGGCGCGCTGCCGTATTCCTTGCAGAGATGGGATGTGGATAAGATGCTCATACTATCAACCTTTCTGTCGCGTTTTTTCTCATTGTAACGCGCAGAAAAAAACGCGCCATAAGCGGCGCGTAAACTAATATCCAGAGTGCGTAAATTATATGCAGCGCTCACTGCAGCGGAATGATGATGCGCAGGCGGAAAAATCCGTCTGCTGTGCTGACGCTGACTTCGCCGTCGTATTTCACGACGGCGTGGCGAATGTTTCCGAGACCGAGGCCGTGGAGAAAATCGTCGTCCTTGCTGGTGCGTTCTGGCAGCGGCGCGCAGACGCAGCTGTTTTCGCAGCTGATCACGAGCATGTCGTGGCTGGTGTCAGCCTTGAGGGTGATGAGCCGCTCGTCTGGCGGAAGCTTTTCAGCCGCCTCGATGGCATTATCGAGGGCGTTGCCGAAAATCGTGCTGAGATCGAGGGGCGCGATGAATGCGCCGTCGGCGAAATGAACGACGGCGTTGAGATCGATCTGCTTTTCCCGCGCCAGACGCGCTTTGTCGCGCAGGATGATGTCGAGGGCGTCGTTGCCGGTGTGATGATAATCCTCGTAGCCTGCGATCTGCGTGCGCAGTTCGTGCGCAGCATTCTGCGCCGTGCCATTTCCCTGCTCAAGCAGCAACAGATGGTTTTTGAGATCGTGGTAGACGCGGCGCACGCGCTCCTCGTCAGCAAGCCGCGCCTGCAGATGATCGCGGGCGAGCAGCGCTTCACGCGCTGTGGCGGCAGTACGCAGATGGTCCACGAGGGTGGTCACGAGCACCATGCTGCCAAAGCTGGCGACGATCGCCGCACCGCAGATGGGATAAGCGAGAAAGCTCTGCGCTGCCGGCAGAAAACAGATGATTGTGAAGATGGCCACCGTCGACGCCAGAACGATCACGTCCACGAGCAGCCACATGCGTGCCGTCAGCCGCGTTTCACATTTCGCCAGAGATTTTCGCAAAAGCGCCCAGCTGGCGAGCCAGAAGCAGAGCCGCAGCGCCAGCGCAAGTGTGTGGGTGGCTGTGCTCGCAAACTGCAGCTCCGGAGAATCCATAACCATCTCCCCGTTGACGCCGGGATGCAGCGCAAAGAAAACGCGGCTGCCAAGATCGGTCATGAGATAATTCACCGCCACCAGCGCCGGATAAAACAGCAGCAGCACAGAGATCTTTTCAGTCAGACTGCCGCGATGAAAAAGCAGCAGATATACGAAAAATCCCGCCATTGTAAAAGCGACGCTGTGCCATTCTTCAGGATAGATGATCGCATCGGCCAGCCAGCCGCAGAGAAGAAAGCCGACAAGCTTCAGCGGCCAGTTGCCGCGCGGCGGCAAAAATGCGCCGACGAGCAGCCAGAAGATCAGCGCGTAGCTCCAGGTCAGGATCAGCGAGAATCCCTGCAGCAGCATCATAGCTGATCCCCCCAATAATCGGCGAGCCGCGCCATGACGCTTTTGCGCTTCGGCTGGCTGATGGGAACGTGCTCGCCATCCAACAGCTCCAGCTCAAGCTTCTGCACATCCTTCACATAGAAAAGATTGACGAGAAAGCTCGTGTGACAGCGCACGAAATCATTTTCTGCCAGGCGCTCCTCCATTTCCTTCATGCTCTTATACGAAACAATGTCGCCCTGCTCCGCATGCACGAGCAAATTGCGCCGGTAGGTTTCAATGTAGCGGATGCTCCGCAGCGGCACCTTAAAGCGGCCGTCGTCGTTGGCGATGACGAGCGCCGGCGCTTCTTCTCGGCGACGCTGGCGGACGAAACGATCGAGCTCGCTCTTGAGCCGCGCATAGCCGAGCGGCTTGACGATATAATTCGTGGCCTGATACTGATAGCCCTCCAGCGCGTACTCGGCGAAGGTCGTGAGAAAGATCAGGCCAACCTCTGCGTCGCAGCGGCGCACCTGCTCAGCAGCCGTCAGTCCGTCGACAAGCGGCATGCGAATGTCGAGAAAGATCAGGTCCAGCGTTGGGTCGTATTGTTCGATCAGCGCCAGCCCGTCGTCGTAAGCGGTCAGCTTCAGCGGTTCGCCGTTTTCAGCGCTGTAGCGGTCGAGCAGCTGGCGAAAATGGTTCACAAAAGTTGGTTCGTCGTCACAGATTGCAATATGGATCATGGTTTTTTCCTCAGCGTTGTAAAAATCACAGGCCTATTATAGCAAAAAGCATTCCTTCCTGTAAAGCAAACGCCCACAGCATTGGCTGTGGGCGAAGGATCGCTTATCTTGGCGCGCGTCTGCCGCGCACAGCGATGGTGGCGCAGCAGTTGATGATGACTTCTTCGACGAAAGCGTCCATATCCAGCCGCGCTGTGCGCTTGCTTTTGACGTCGCAGTCGACGAGGTAGCAATAAAGATGCGCAAGGGCATCGCTGGAAAGTCGTCGCGCCTGGGCAGTGAGTTTTTTGACGTAAAATTCGTGGCGCTTGATCTCGGCGCGGATGGCGCTCTGGCTCATGCCTTCTGCGAGCATGGCCTGCACCTCCAGCAGCCGACGCACAGTGTCCTCCAGCTGGCGCAGCACCTGCGGCGATTTGCTGCCGAGATAGAGACAGTCGCGGTAGGCGGCCAGCGCAGCGGCGGTGCGCCCTTCGACGACGGCGTCGGTGAGGTTGAAGATGGTGTGCGTGGGGCTCGGCGTGACAATGGCGGCGACGTCTTCTTCGGTGATCAGGGCATCGTCGCGATCGGCGAGATAGAGCCGGAGCTTTTCCAGCTCGCTGGCCAGAAGCAACGTGCCATCCTGCGGCGCCAGCTCTTCGAGCATGGCGAGCGCCTGCGGCGTGAAGGATTTACCAATTTTTTTCGCTTCAGCACGCAGCCACGGCGCAACATCGCGGCCTTTCGGCTGCTGACACTGGGTGGCGTCACAGGCGGCGATGAGCTTTTTGAGAAAAGCTGCAGGCGCATCCTCTGTGGTGTAGCGAAAGATCAGCAGACTGTCGGGATTGGGCGCGGCGCAAAAATCCAACAGCGCCTGTTCCTCCTCGGCGGTGATGAGCCCCTTTTTGCGCGCGCCGGCGGCGAAAAAGCCTGGCTCGCGCACAACGACGACGCGCCGCTTGGCCATGAACGGCAGACTGCGCGCCAGCACGAGGATCTCCGACAGACGCACCTCTTCGCCGTCGATGCGCTCAAGGTTGAAAGGGCGGGTGTCCGCATCCGGAAGCACCCGCTCGATCAGTTGTTCTATGGTTTGGTCCATGCGCAGACCGTCGTTGCCGTAGTACAGGCGCACGCCGCTTGGCAGGCTCATCTACGGCCTCCGCTGTTATGTCCGCCATCCTGGCGTTCTTTGAGACGCTGCTCCAGCCCCTGGCGACCGGCGTTCGAGCCGGCAGATGGATTTTTCATGGCGCCTTTGCTGAGACCGCTTGCGCCGGCTGGCTTTTTCTGCTGCGGACGTTTCTGCTGTGGCGCCTGTCCGCTCTGATGCGGACGGCTGGCGCGTGCCGGCGGCACCTTCTTGGCGCCTGGCTTGGCCGGACGGACTGAGCCGCCACTCTGACGCGGCGAACGTTTTTTCACATTATTGGAGATAAAGATAAAGGTGGCGATGTAGAGCACGATCAGCGCGATCACCAGGAGCCACACCCAGTTGAAGCCCGCCTTCGCAGAATCCAGCGCAACGAGCGGCACCTCGTCGATGGCTTCATCGCCTTCGTAAATGCGCAGCACGCCAACTTCGTCGCCTTCGTTGATCGGCAGCTCAGCCTGATTGATCACAGCCTGGGAGCGATAGTTGGCGCTGTTCCCCTGAGAGGTGGTGATGGCATAATCTGCTGTGGCAGCGATGCGCACAGAGTTGTCTTCGCCAAAATTGAGCGTCGTGACAACCTCGTCTTTACTGATGAGATCAACGATCGACGTGCTGTCGAGCCCGAGATTGAGCGCTTCCTGCATATCGGCGTAGGCGCCATCCTCTGTTTCAGCATCGATCATAGCACCGACGATGGTGCGATGACCCTGACTCAGGCTCGCTGCCAGATTGATCTCCTCACCGCGGCTGAGTCCCAGACCGATGGCCTGTGGCTCCACATTCTGCATGCCGTTGACATTGGTGACGGTGTCCTGGTTCATTTCGCTGTCCCAATCCAACGTTGGCTGGATCGCCAGCTCCACATATTTCGGCAGGCTGGATGCGTGCGCGGCGAGGATCGCCATATCGCGCGCCGTCGAGGTCTGGTCGTCGGCAGAACCGTAACACGATGCGAACGTCGTGTCGCTCATGCCGAGCTCCTGCGCCTTGGCGTTCATCTCGTCGACAAACGCCGACTCAGAACCAGCCAGATGGTTGGCTGCAGCGATGGCTGCGTCGTTGGCATTGTAGATGATGATGCCCTGCAGAAGATCGTTGAGATTGATCTTTTCTCCCTTGCGCAGATAAAGACGATTGCCATTGTTGGCAGCTTCCGGAATCTCCGGCACAGTGACAGAATCGTTGAGATTTCCTTCCTCGATAATGAGGACAGCAGTCATCATCTGCACCAGCGTGCCTGGATCGTAGGATTTGTCATAATTGTTCCCAAACAGAACCTGTTGGGTGTCGCCATCGATGATGGCATAGCTTGCCGCGCCAATTTCCGGCAGATCCTCTGTCAGAACATCGGCGGACGCTGCATTCGGCGCAAGTCCCAGGCACAATGCCAGGACCATGAGCGCCGCTAAAACTCTTTTTTTCATTAAACGCTCACTCCTTGTGATCAGACGGTTCGCATGATCGCTCAAATAATAAAGCTCATAATTACTTTCATTATATCTAAAAAATACCTCGACTGGCTAGTATATAGACGTTACAATTCGATAACAAACCGCCTGTTTCAGGAAAATTTTCATTTATTCCATCCATTACTCATAAAACCCTTGCAAAATTCCGTCGTGTCGTGTATTATAATATTCGTATCTGGGGGTATGGCGCAGTTGGGAGCGCGTCTGAATGGCATTCAGAAGGTCAGGGGTTCGAATCCCCTTATCTCCATCGTAGAAAACTCGTGGTTTTACCGCGAGTTTTTTTGTTTGCTCTGACGTTGCTTCGACACACAAAAAAACACCGCAGGCGAAATGCTCTGCGGTATTTTTGTGTAAAGAATTATTCAGCAGCCTGGCCGCTGGTGATTGGCAGCACGGCGCCTTCGAAGTGATCGGTGATGAACTGTTTGCATTCATCGCTGGTGAGCACTTTCTTGATGACCTGAGTCTTTTCGCTGTTTTCTTCGCCTTCACGCACGGCGACGATGTTTGCGTAGGTCTGGGCAGCAAGGCTGTCGGCAGCTTCTACAACGAGGGCATCGTCAAATGCGAGGCCGGCGTCGAGGGCGTAGTTGCCGTTGACAACAGCGATATCAACATCGGCAAGGGAGCGTGGGATCTGTGCAGCTTCGAGCTCAACGATTTCGAGGTTCTTTGGATTTTCTTCGATGTCGAGCTTGGTTGCGGTGATGTCAGCGCCATCTTTCAGAGTGATGAGGCCGTTTTCCTGCAGAAGCAGCAGCGCGCGTGCTTCGTTGGTGGTGTCGTTTGGCACAGCAACCTGAGCGCCGTCTGGGATGGAGTCGAGGTTGTCGACTTTTTCAGAGAAGATGGCCATTGGTTCGTAGTGAACTTCGCAGGCAGCTACGAGATGGGTGCCGTTTTCTTCATTGAAGTTGTCGAGATATGGGCCATGCTGGAAGTAGTTGGCGTCAAGATCGCCAGCTTCCAGGGCGTTGTTAGGCTGTACATAGTCGGTGAATTCTACGACGTCAAGGGTGTAGCCTTCTTCTGCAAAAGCATCGGCAAACTGGTTGAGGATGACGGCGTGTGGAGATGGAGAAGCACCGATGGTGATGGTCTTATCGTCAGATGTGGTGCTTTCTGCAGCAGTGCTGGTTTCAGCAGCGGTGCTGGAAGCGGTTTCTGCAGTGTCACTGCCACCGCCGCAGCCAGCGAGCAGGCCGATAGCCAGGGTTGCAACAAGTGCGGATGCGAGCCATTTTCTTTTCTTCATAAATCATTCTCCTTATCTTTTTTGGAATTTCTATTTAGTCATTGATGCGCTTATCCGAGCGTTTGGCGATTCTGGAGCCAACAGACTGGATAATCTGCACCATAATCACTAACAATACAACAGTGATCAGCATCGTACCGCTGTCGTAGCGGTTGTAGCCGTAGCGGATGGCGATATCGCCCAGGCCGCCACCGCCGATGAAGCCGGCCATGGCGCTGTAGCCAAGGATTGTCGTCGCGCTCACGAGCACGCCATTCAAAAGAGACGGCAGCGATTCCGGCAGGAGCACCTTCGTGACGATCTGCATGTTCGACGCGCCCATGGACTGCGCCGCTTCGATCACGCCGTGGTCAATTTCGAGGAGTGACTGCTCCACCATACGCGCCACAAACGGCGCCGCCGAAACAACCAGCGCCACGATCGCGGCCTTCGTGCCGATCGTCGTGCCGACGATCATGCGCGTGAACGGCTGGATCGTGATCATCAGGATCAGGAACGGCACAGAGCGCAGGATGTTGACAATGCCGCCAACGATCCAGTTGAGGCTCGCCATCGGGTGGATGCCGTTTTTGTCGCTCATCACAAGGAACACGCCCAGCGGAATCCCGATCAGGTAGCTGATCGCTGTGATCGCCACCGTCATGTAGATACTCTGCCATGTCCCTTCAGCAAGCATCGAAAGCATACCCGGTTCAAGCATCCTGGCTCACCTCCTCCACAGAAATGCCGCGGTCTTCCAGATAGCGCATCACGCGCGCCGATTCCATCACATCTGCCACCTGCACCACCAGCTCGCCGAACGTATCGCCCTCGATCGAGCGCAGATCCGCGTGGATGATGTTGACAGCAATGTGCAGATCCAGGATCATCTGCGCGATCACCGGCTCCAGCGCGTGGCTGCCATTGTAGACAATGCGCAGGAAGCGTCCCTCGCCAGGACGATAACTCACAGGGTCCTCGTCCTCGCGGTAGACAAGCATGCGCGTCGCGTCCGTCTTCGGATGGGTGAAGATCTCCGTCACCGAGCCCACCTCAACAATACGGTGGTTCGCGATGACTGCCACACGCTGGCAGACCTCCTCCACCACACTCATCTCGTGGGTGATGATCACAACCGTGATCCCCATTTCCTGGTTCAACCGCTTGAGCAGCGCCAGGATCGACGCCGTCGTCTGCGGGTCAAGCGCCGAAGTTGCCTCGTCGCAAAGGAGCACCTTCGGATTCGTCGCCAGCGCGCGGGCAATCGCCACGCGTTGCTTCTGACCGCCGGAAAGCTGCACCGGATAGGCATTCGCCCGTTCCGAGAGCCCCACGATCTCCAAAAGCTCCAGCGCACGCTTCTGCGCCTCGTCCTTCTTCACGCCAGCGATCTCCAGTGGGAAGCAGACATTTTCCAGCGCCGTGCGCTGCATCAGCAGATTAAACTGCTGGAAGATCATGCCCATCTGCTGGCGCACCTGGCGCAGCTCCTTTTCTGAGAGGCTGCCCAGATCGCGACCGTCAAAGATCACACTGCCGCTTGATGGCTTTTCAAGGAAGTTGATACAGCGCACCAGCGTACTCTTGCCAGCGCCGGAAAGTCCGATAATGCCGAAAAACTCTCCTTCCCTGATGCCGAGATCGATCCCCTCCAGGGCGACCACATCCCGGCCCTTGATCTTAAAGACCTTGTGCAGGTCCTTGATTTGTATGAGGTCCTTCGCCTCTTGCATAAACGTCCCCCTCTTTTATTTCTTATTTCGTGGCTGACGCGGCGTAAGATTCGCCAGATCATACGGCGTTCCCGGATAAACAATGTGGTTCATCCAGTTTGAGAACAGCAAATTCGCATGCCCCCGCCAGCGCACAATCGGTGCAAGATTTGGATCGTCTCCTGGAAAATAATTGTGCGGGAACGGCACATTATCCAGCCCCTTTTTCACATCGCGTTCATATTCCTCCGCCAGTGTCAGCGGATCGTATTCAATATGACCGCTCGAAAAATAATGGCGCTGATCGAATGTCGTCGTCAGAAGCGGTCCCGCTTCATCGCTTTGCGCCAGCACCTTCAGATCCGGGCAGGCGACAATATCCGCCGCGCGATTCTCCGTGTGACGGGAATGCGGGCAATAGAACATATCGTCGAAGCCGCGGGTGATGTCGCGGTCGCGAATCAGCCGATGCTCAAACACGCCAAAGAGTTTTTCATCCAGGATGTGTTTTTTGATCCCATAGTAGTAGTAGAACGCCGCCTGACTCGCCCAGCAAATGAAAAAGCTCGAGTAGACATTCGTGTTACAGAACTCAAACACCTCGCAGAGCTCCTCCCAGTAGTCCACCTCTTCAAAGTCCAGCATCTCCACCGGCGCCCCAGTGACAATAAAGCCATCGTAGCGGCGGTCCTTGATATCGCTGAACGGATGGTAGAACTTCAACAAATGATCCTGCGGCGTGTTCTTGCTCTTGTGATTCGTTGGCATCACAAGATCAATATCCACCTGCAGCGGCGTGTTCCCGATCAGCCGCAAAAACTGCGTTTCCGTGGCAATCTTTTTTGGCATCAGGTTCAACAGCCCAATATGCAGCGGACGAATGTCCTGGGTGCGGGCGCGCTCCTCATGCATCACAGGGATAAATTCCTGCTTCAACGTCTCCGTAGCCGGAAGATCCACAGGGATGATAACAGGCATAGCGTCCTCCTTCCTTCTTTAGTTCACACGCGGGCTTCCCCGCTTACACCAGAAAGGAACTCAGACCTGTGCCAGCGCCTGTTCGATATCTGCAATGATATCGTTGATGTCCTCGATACCCACGCTGAAACGGATCAGGTTTGGACGCACGCCCGCTTTAACCAGCGCTTCGTCGTCCAACTGACGGTGCGTCGTGCTCGCAGGATGCAGCATATGGCTGCGCAGATCGCCAACGTGCGTTACCAGCGTCGTCAGCTTCACACTGTCGATCACCTTTTTCGCCGCAGCGCTGCCGCCCTTCGGCCCAAACGCCACAACCCCCGAGCAACCATTTGGCAGATATTTCTGCGCCAGCTCATAATTTGGATCGCTTTCAAGCCCAGGATAGCTTACCCATTCCACCTTCTCGTGCTGGGAAAGATATTTCGCAACAGCCAGCGCATTTTCGCTGTGACGCTGCATACGCACAGCCAGCGTTTCGCAGCCAAGGTTGATCAGGAATGCATTGAACGGACTCATCGTCGCGCCAATATCGCGCAGAAGCCCAGCGCGCGCCTTCGCAATGAACGCTGCGTTGCCGAAAGCTTCTGTATAGACCAGACCATGATAGTCCAGATCCGGCGTCGTCAGCTCAGGATATTTGCCATTGTCCCAGTTGAAATTGCCGCCATCAACAAGCACCCCGCCTACGCACGTCGCATGGCCATCCAGATACTTCGTTGCAGAATGGACCACAATGTTCGCGCCAAATTCGATCGGACGGCAGAGATAAGGCGTAGGGAACGTATTGTCCACAATCAGCGGCACGTCCGCCCACTTCGCCAGCGTGCTCATCTTGTCCAGATCCAACACATCCAGCGCAGGATTGCCCAGCATTTCGCTGAAAATGCAGCGCGTTTCTGGACGAATGTACGTTTTCATCTCCTCCAGCGAAAGCGTTGGCTCAATAAATGTCACCTCAATCCCCATGCGTGGCAGCACACTCCCAAGGAGCGTATGCGTCCCGCCGTAGAGATTGCTCAAAGCCAGCACATGTTGACCAGCGCGCGTGATATTGATGATCGAAAACAGCGTCGCCGCCTGACCAGAAGAGGTCGTCAGCGCACCAACACCGCCCTCCATCAGCGCAATCTTCTCCTCCAACCAGGAGAGAGACGGATTGCCAAGGCGCGTGTACATCGGCGTACCCTGCTTCAGGTCAAACACATCCGCCAATTCATCTGCACTGTCGTATTTGAATGTCGTCGACTGCACAATCGGCATCGTGCGGCACTCAGCATTACCAGGAATATACCCACCCTGAATGCACTGCGTCGCCACAGACGTGTTCTTCAATTCTTCATTGTTCATCGGAATACCTTCTTTCTGAATAATTTCTCATAAAAACAAAATAACCATTTCCGGCAGGAAATGGTGTACGATATCGATCACTTATCTGCCAGACATTGTCTGCTGGATTTAGCACATCACCACAAAGGCTGTTGCCGGGCTTCACTGGGCCAGTTCCCTCCGCCGCTCTTGATAAATGTTATTTTGTTAGAACAAGTATAGAGGATAATCCGAGGAAAGTAAAGGGAAATGTGCCAAACTTAGATAAATCCCGCTTATATTTATGCACGCGCACAAAGTCAGCGCAGCGCACTCCCAACTACCTCTCATGCCCGCTCCAACTCATGCCGCGTCAGCTGCTCATAGTGCTTGTAGAGCGCGCCAAAGCGGTAGCGATAATTCCGCTTCCACGGCTTCGCCTTCCCGCAGAAATGGAGGATCGCTGTGTGCGCCATCACCCAATCCATATCAACCTCACCTCCAGAGGTCACAAAGTAGCCGTGGTAATCCCGCGCGTCGTAATTCCAGCGCACATCCGAAAGCGGCAGCACACGATCGCCAAAGAGGGCATTCAGCATGTCCTGATCCGGCAGGATGAGCGTATTCATATGCGCTGCGGCGTAGTCGAACAATTCCTGCGGCACGATCTCCTGCCGGCAGCGCGCGAGATCCATGAGCAGCACACCGGAATTAAAATAATCGTTCTCCACGCCCAGCCGCACACGGTTCACACTCGAAACCAGCTCCGTTTTCCCTGTGTGCGCACAGGCTGCAAAAAGATGGCCGTCCAGCTCCGTCTCCCAGAGCGGGCGCAGAGGATTGATGACGAGAATGTCCGGATCGAGATAGAGCACGCGCTCCACATCCGGCGGCAGAAGATGACCAGCCAAGAGCCGGTAATACATTTCTTGAGGATATTGTTTCGTCACCGGCGCTTCGGCGAAAAGCGATTCATCCACCGCTACCGACGAAAATTTCCAGCCATAAGCATCACAGCGCCGCGCGATCTCATTCAGCTCCGACCGCGAAAGCGAACGATGCATCAGATAGACACAAAAATCCTCGTCCTGATTGTTCAGACGAATCGATGTCAGCACCACATGAAGCCGCGGCAGATAGTTTGCGTCGAGGGTAAAAAGTAAATTGATCCTGTTCATTTTGCCCACATCCATCCTTTCTCTTCTCTAAAGATAGCATAATATTTTTTTCCAGCCTGCATACCATCATAAAATAAAAAGGTATTGAGTAAAGCGACGCAAAAGCGGCGAATTGCTCAATACCCACCTCCATTACTCATTAATCATTACTCATTTTTCATTGCGCGCGAAGTGTAGAGCGCTAGCGATTCAAAATCTCCATAAATTCCTTCCCAGTGATCGTCTCCTTCTGATAGAGATATTCTGACAGCTCGCGCAGCTTGTCGCGGTTTTCCAGGAGGATCTTGCCCGCTTTGTCGTGCTCGCGCTGCACCAGTGCAACCACCTGCTCGTCAATCTTCGTCTGGGTTTCCGCCGAGCAGGCCAGCGACGCATCGCCGCCAAGATACTGGTTCGTCACTGTTTCCAGCGCCACCATGCCAAAATCCTTGCTCATCCCATAGCGGCTGATCATCGCGCGCGCCAGCTTCGTCGCCTGCTCAATATCGTTCGCTGCTCCCGTAGAGATCGTCCCCAGCATAACCTCCTCCGCAGCGCGGCCGCCTGTCAGCGTGGCGATCTTGTTCTCCAACTCCTCCTTCGTCATGATGTAGCGCTCATCCTCATCCACCTGCATCGTGTAGCCCAAAGCCCCAGACGTGCGCGGAATGATCGTGATCTTCTGCACCGGCGCCGAGTGCGACTGCAGCGCCGCAACCAATGCATGGCCAATCTCGTGGATCGCCACGGTCCATTTTTCGTTATCCGAAAGGATCGCGTTCTTTTTCTGGTAGCCTGCAATGACCACTTCAATGCTCTCCTCCAGATCCGCCTGCGTCGCAAATTTGCGCCCATCGCGCACCGCGCGCAGCGCCGCTTCGTTGACAATATTCGCCAGCTCCGCACCACTCGCACCACTCGCCATGCGTGCAATCTTGTTGAAATCCACGTCGCTTGCAACCTTCACCTTACGCGCGTGCACCTTGAGGATTTCTTCGCGGCCTTTGAGGTCTGGCAGCTCCACTGGCACGCGGCGGTCAAAACGTCCCGGACGCGTCAGCGCAGGGTCCAGCGATTCCGGACGGTTCGTCGCCGCCAGAATAATCACGCCGCTGTTGCCCTCAAAGCCATCCATCTCTGTGAGCAGCTGATTCAGCGTCTGCTCGCGCTCATCGTTGCCGCCAAAATTGCCCGCATTGCGCTTCTGGCCGATCGCATCGATCTCGTCGATAAAGACAATGCACGGCGCCTTTTCCTTCGCCTGCTTAAAGAGATCGCGCACCTTCGACGCGCCCATGCCGACGAACATCTCGACAAATTCCGAGCCGCTCATCGAGAAAAACGGCACATTCGATTCGCCAGCGACAGCTTTCGCCAGCATCGTTTTCCCCGTCCCAGGAGGGCCCACCAAAAGCACACCCTTTGGCATCGACGCGCCAATCTCCTTGTACTTCGACGGATTGTGCAGATAATCCACGATCTCCTGCAGATTTTCCTTCGCTTCGTCCTCGCCAGCGACATCCGCAAAGCGGATCCCCTCCGAGGATTTCACATAGACCTTCGCATTCGACTTGCCCATGCCAAACATCATCGAATTCGCGCCGCCAGCATTTTTCATCAAGCGCTTGCTCATCCACTGACCCAGCGCAAAGAAGATCAACAGCGGAATCCCCCAGCTCACAATAAAGCTCATCAGCGGGCTCATCTGCTCCACAATATCCGAAGAAAATTTCGCGCCGCTGTCGTAAAGCCGCTGTGTCAGCTGCGGATCGTCCATGATCCCCGTCTTATAGATCTTGCTCTCATCCTTATTCGTGAAAATAATCTGGTTTTGCTCCACCTCCACCTTGCCAATCTCGTGCTTTTCCGTCATCTGCATGAACGTGCCATAGTCCACCTCCTGCACCTGACGCTCCGTCAGATACGGCATCGCAAACATATTCAGCAACAACAGCACGATCAGCACAATCCCGTAGTAGAAATACATCGGCCGCTTCGGATTTTTTACCTCATTCATCTTTGTTCCTTTCTTCCTCATACTGCATATCCAGCGCCGTCGCCGTCGCCAGAAGTGCATAGCGCATCGCCAGCGCTGCAAAATCGATCGCATATTCCGCATAGAGTGCCGCTTCGTCGCTCTTCGACGCACCGCCAGCCATCGCCGACCAATTCGTCTTCAGCGAATCGTGCAAAATATCCGCCGCCCTGCGGCAGTATTCCAGCTGCACCTGCGACAGCTGCTGACCCGTCAGAAAACGCATCGTCTTCGCACGGTTTTTCAGCTCCACGATCACATCCGCCCATTCCGCCTCCAGATGCGCGCGCGCCCTGCGCACCTCATCCGGATCTGCACTCTCAAGCTCCGCAATATGTCGCTGCATCAGCGCCGCCTTTTCCGCCAGATCTTCCAGCTTCGCTGAAAATAATCCAATATTCTGTTCCATAGGTGAAAACCTCCTTTATACCCACCGTTATACCACCAATTCCCGCCGCGCACCACTGCCAATATCTCCCATCTGTCCTGACACATCCACCAATCCGTCAAAATTTTTGACAAACCACCCCAACTGTAAAACAAAATTTCTCCGCAACCCCACGTAGCGCAAACGCAACCATCAGTTTCTGGTAAAATCGCCTGAAAAAGTTTATCCTTATAATGAAAACCGTGCTACAATAAAAGCAAACCAAACGGAGGCGATCACATGACATTGGGAGAAAAGATCCGCACCCTGCGCAAAAAAGCCGGACTCTCGCAGGAAGCCCTCGCCGAAAAGCTCGGTGTTTCCAGACAGGCCGTCAGCAAATGGGAAAACGACAACGGCATGCCCGAAACAGAAAAACTTATCACCATGGCCAAACTCTTCGACACCAGCCTAGACGATCTCATCGGCGAAGAAAAGTCCGCGCCAACATCCTCCACCGCCGAAAGCAGCACACAAACGCATATCGACCACGCCGCCGTCACCCTTGACGTCGCCCGGAGCTTTCTCGATTACCAAAGCCATCGCCTGCAGCGCGTCGCGTTGGCTGCACTGCTCATCATCGGCAGCTCGGCGCTGGCGTTCAGCAGTTTTTCTGGCATCATCATGCTTCTCTGGATGCTCATCATCATCGTCGCCGTCGCCCAGCTCATCCTCGCTTATGCCATCGCCGATCCCTACCGCGCTCTGCGCCACACGCCGCTCGCCCTCACCCCAGACGCGCGCACCGAACTCACCGGCCGTTTCACCGACGAACAGCCAAAACTGCAGCGTCTGCTTTTCTGCGGCATTTTCCTCGTCGGCGTAGGCTTCTGCCTAGCGCCACTCCTCGCGACAAACGATCAACCGCTTACCGACGATCTCATTTTCGCCGGTGGCATGATCTTCGCCGGCGCCGGTGCCTACCTCTGCATCTACACCGGCGGCCTTCTGCGCACCTATCGCCAATTGCTCGAAACAGAACCCCTCACAAAGGAGTGACCACTCATGAAACGCATTTTTCTCCTCATTCCCCTGCTCTTTGCCCTCCTCGCATTCGCCGGCTGCAGCAGCGCAGATGACAGCGACATCTCTGCCAGCGATCTCGAAAAAGCCCAGGCCATCGCCGTCATTGATTCGAACGGCACCACCCTCCAGGTCATCACCGATCAAAGCGCCATCAACAACTTCGTCACCAACCTCGACGTCGACCACTGGGAGCTCAGCGACCTTCCGTCAGACGCACAGATCATCGGTCAGTTCGGTCTCTCCCAGGAAAAAACCATCCACTTCGGTGAAAAAGAGCACGACGACACCCTCTACGACGTCGCTCAGCTCACCCTCTACGACACCAAAACCCTCCGCACCCACCTCCTCGGCTTCGATTTTGACTTCACCCTGCCAGATGACGCCTACGAATATCTAGCAGCGTATTTTGCGTAGAGCATACAGTAAAAGCAGTGTCAACCGCGTTTAACTAACGCCAATTGACACTGCTTTTATTTTCCTGCGTTGTCTTTTCCAGCGATCTGTCATGCGAAATATTTGCGCATTAACAACAGGTTCGATCAGCAAACCTCAATCTCATTTGTGCGCTGAACACGCAGCTTCCAATTTGCAGAAACTGTTTGCAGATCGACCAGTCTGTGATACAGTCCGTTTTCTTTCATTAATTTCTCGTGCGTTCCGTTTTCAACCACAGTACCATCCGCCAGGACAACAATATTATCGGCAGCTTCCACCGTTCTCATTCTATGGGCGATGATAAGAACTGTCTTTCCTCGTACCAGCCGAGATATTGCGTTTTGAATTTCAGTTTCGTTATCTACATCAAGAGAAGCAGTGGCTTCGTCCAAAAGAATGACTGGTGCATCCCTCAACAGGGCTCGGGCAATAGAGAGCCGCTGACGCTCACCGCCAGAAAGCGTGGCTCCGTTTTCACCGATCACCGTCTGATAGCCGTCGGGGAGTTTTGAAATAAATTCATCACACTGCGCCGCTTTTGCCGCAGCAACCACCTCCTCGTCCGTAGCATCTTTTTTACCGATGCGAATATTTTCCATGATGGTGTTGTTAAACAGCACAACATCCTGAAAAACAATGGAGAAATTTTTCATCAGGGCGGTTGAATTAAGCGGAGCAATATCGGTTCCGCCCAAAAGGATTCTGCCGCCATCCAGAGGATAAAATTTGGCTGCCAGCTTTGCAACTGTGCTTTTACCACCGCCGGACGGACCGACTAACGCTGTGACCTGCCCCTGCTTAGCAGTAAACGAAACATCCCGCAGTACCGGCTTGTCCTTTTCGTAAGAAAACCGAACATGATCGAAAGTAATATCATATCCGTTCGTGTGAATTTCTTTCTCGCCAGTTTCTTCCGGATATTCTTCTATTTCTTTCAGGCGATTCACCTGAAGCTGTACCGAAAACAGCTCCGCCATATTTGCCATCGCTCCGGAAAGCGGATCATACAGTCGAGATGCCGCAATCAAGAATAGGATATACGTAAACAGAGTCGTATCCTCACTTACAACAAGGCTGTTGCCTACCACGATCACCGTTGCCAGACCAAGCCGCAAAAACATTTGCCCTGTGGCCAGCAAGCTCGCCGTTGTCGTTTCAGAAAAAATCTGCGCCCTTTCCGCAGCATCCATTTTTGCGTCCAGCTTGCGGAGATACGTTTCCTCTTGATTGCAGGCTTTTATATCCTGCACGGTTTCCAAACATTCCTGAATGCCTTCGGCCAATTCCAGTCTGGCGTTCATGTGTTTCTGGCCAAGTTTTTCTTGCCATTTCCGTGACAGAATGACGATTGCAAACGAAATTGGAGCTACCCACAGAAGAGCCAGCCCCATTTGCCAGTTGAAAATCAGCAAGCCGATACAAACGATTCCTGTAGAGATAACGGCGCCGAAAAATTGCGGAACCGTATGAGAAAATGCGTGTTCAAAATTTGCACAGTCTCCCATGATTGTGCTTGTCAAGTCAGCGAGATCGCGCTGATGAAAAAAGGTCAGCGGAAGTGTGCGCAATTTTTCCGCAAGTCCGATGCGCCGTCTTGCACTTTCCTCATACGTTCCGAGATACGCTGCAGTGTACTGACAATAGTGGAATATAAAAACAACAGCCAAGATCACAAGTCCAATCACAGTGTAAAAGGCGACACTGATCTCTGGTGCGCACGTTCCCAGAACAGGTGCAAGAAACTGATTGAGGACATTAGCCAGAAGAACAACAGGAAACATCAGGCTGATATTTGCCAACACCGAATAGACAATCCCTTTTAACAGATCTTTTGCGCCTTGATCGCTTAACGCATACTTCTTTTTCAGCGTTTTAATCATGCTGCACGTCCTCCTTTCGGATTTTCCACGCGATCTGCTTCTGATACGCCTGCCACATGGATGAATAAATGCCATCTGATGCCAGCAGTTCTTCGTGGTTTCCCCGCTCTGCGATCTGTCCGTCCTTAAATACCAGGATGAGATCTGCGTCTTGAATCGTCGAGAGCCTGTGAGCAATCATCAGAACCGTTTTATTTTTCGTCAGCCGCTCAAAGGCAAGCTGTATTTGATGTTCGTTTTCTGCGTCTGCAAATGCTGTGGCTTCATCCAGCACGATAATTGGAGCATCCTTCAAAATCGCCCTCGCAAGCGCAATCCTCTGATTCTCGCCACCGGAAAGATAAGTGCCGCCCGTTCCAACGAGCGTGTCGAGTCCATTCGGAAGCCGATCGATAATATCTCTGCACTGTGCATCGTCGACCGCTCTCAGAACTTCTTCGCTGCCAGCATCCGGACGAGCTGCTTTTATGTTATTCAGCAATGTATCTTTGAACAGGCAGGTATTCTGAAATACGAAAGCAACCCTTTTCATCAATTCCTGTTTCTCAATATCGCGCACGTCCACACCGCCAATAGCAACGGAACCTGACTGAACATCATAAAACCGGGGAATAAGGCTTGCTGCCGTACTTTTGCCGCTGCCGGAGGCACCGACGAGCGCAACCGTTTTTCCTGCCGGAACCTCAAAACTGATATGGTCTAAGGCTTTCTCTTTGGCACCGGGATAAGAAAAAGATACGTCCGAAAATACAATCGAAGCATCTACCGGGAGCATAGGATGTTCTGGCTCTTTTAATGGTTTTTCCTGCAAAATTTCGTCCACTCGGCTGACTGCGCTTTTGGCCGCCATAAGCTGCTCACTGGCAAACATAATCCGGTTCATCATTGTTGCACAGACGGGAGTAAACAAGCTATAAAACAGAAAATCCAGCACAACATTTTCATAAGTCATCCGTCCGCTGACCCCGGATAAAATAAACATGGCAGCCGGAATAAGCAGAACATAGGTGCTGTTCAATGTTACTGTAAATCCAGTAAGAGGAATACGGCATTTTAAGGCATACCCAGAAGCAAATTTCTCATATTCTTCTATTGCAGCATGAAAATTTTTGAAGGAATATACGGTCTGTTGAAATACTTTCACTACAGGAATGCCGCGAATATATTCCACAGCCTCCTTATTCATTGTTTCCAGCGCCATCATATACTTACCCATAAACTGCGCGTTATCTCCGCCCATCATCCGTTTCAGAAAAAGGACACTGATCCCCATAGGTATCAGGCAGCAAATACCCAGCCGCCAATCAAAAAGAAAAATCAAAATCATGACAGCAACAGGCATAACAATGGCTCCAGTCAGGTCTGGCAACTGGTGGGCCAGAAACCCTTCTGTCAGTCCCGCATTATCATCAATGATCTTTCGCAGCCGCCCACTTGCATTTTGGCTGAAATAGCCCAGTGGCAGCGTGACAATATGATGGACTGCCTTTTTTCGCATATTGGTTGCTGTGCGAAATGCCGCCAGATGCGTGCAGTTCAGCGCGATAAAATAAACAAAAATACTCGCTGCCGAAAATCCAGCTGCCATCCACGCATAATGAGCACTTTCCGTTGCAAGAGATATATCCCCGGCAGTAAAAGCCCCGAGCAAGTCACGAACAACAAGCCAAATACAAACAAAAGGCAGCATAGATAAAATGGTGCTGATCCCCGAGAGTACGCAACCCAAAACAGTCAACGCATGATAGTTCCCAGCATATTCAAACATGCTGGATAATTCTCCGTTTCTCTGCTTATCCATAAGCAAGGCTCCTTTCACAATAAAAGACAGGATAGCAAGTGCCCGCCCATCTCTTATCATAGGATCATTCAGCTTTTCCTGCCTCTCCATTCCTGACGTATCTATCCAATCAGACAGCTGAATGCTGCGTCAGGCAGTCGTAGAGACGATCAAGATTTTCTGCAACAGAGAAGGTTTCTACTGCGCCGCCATTTTCGAGATGGAGCACACGATGACAAGTCATAGCAACGAATTCGTAGTCGTGCGTAATAATGAAAAGTGTCCGCCCTGTAGCAGCAAGAGATTTAAGGTGATTTGAAATGCGCTGCATGTTACGAAAATCGAGTCCACTCGTCGGTTCATCGAGGATCAGAATCGGTGTGTCGATGAGATCGGAAACCGCAAGGGTAAGACGTTGCTTCTGCCCACCGGAGAGCGTCGCCGGATGTACTTCTTTCAACGTTTCCAGCCCATAGAGCGCCAGCAGTTCATCATACGCTTCGTCAGTGAACCGGCTACCGCCATTTATCCGCAGTTCATCCATCACGCTGTCAGCAAAAAGTTGACAATCTGTATTCTGCATGACAAAATAAGCAGCTTTTCGCCGTGCACGCCGCGGCACGGTATTCCCGCCGAAACGGATCACACCGTCTCTCTCTTTCGCGATACCACAGAGCAAATGAGCAAGGGTCGTTTTTCCAACACCGTTATGGCCGCAAACAGCGACAATTTCTCCGGAATATGCCGTAAACGACAATCCCGAAAACACCTCACGCTTTCGATAGGAGAAACGCAGATGCTCTACCTCAAGCGAAGGCAAAGCAGCAGGAACGGGCAGCGCTTCGGTCGTAACACGTGAGAGCTCAGCAGCACGGATCCCCTTCGCACGTCGCTTTTCCTCACTCATCGCCAGAAATGCCGTCGGTGTCCATGTTTCGCTGATGCGTCCATCTTGCATATAAATAAAACGATCAGCCAGCTCCGTGAGATAATAGAGCCGATGTTCCGCCACAATGAGGGTATGTCCACTCGCCTTGAGGCGTGCCATAAGAACACGCAGCGCTTCTACCGAAGCCATATCGAGATTGGCCGAAGGCTCATCAAACACATATACGCGTGGTTCAGTAGCATTCACTGACGCGATGGCAATCTTCTGCTTTTCACCGCTCGACATCGGATAGATCTGCTGACCTCGCAGTTGCTCCCCATTTATTGCCACCAACGCCTCATTGACACGGGCAATGATGTCATCACGAGGCAGGCCAGAATTTTCACAGCCAAAAGCAATCTCATCTTCAGTAATGCTGGCGAAAAACTGGCTCTTCGGATCCTGAAAGATCGATCCTACCTGATTACCAATCTCATAGATTGGGCGATCCCGCAGTGGTTCGCCAAAAAGCAGCACCTCTCCTTCTGCCGTTCCTTCATAGAACTGCTCAGCCAATCCGTTCAAAAGCCGCGTCAGCGTTGTCTTGCCACAGCCACTTGCACCAGTGAGCACAATGCATTCACCACAGCCCACCTCGAGATCAATATGTGAAAGACTTTCATGCGCCGCCCCAGGATAGCGAAAACTCACATTGTGCAGCGCAATTGCAGGAGTTTTTGTCATCGAATCACCGTCCATTCAAAAACGAAATACGCCAGAGACACCGCAAACGCAAGTACACACGCCAAGCCATCGGCGTATCCAAAAACGATCTCTCGGCGACAGGTGTGCGGGCATGGATTTGAAATGCCGCGACTTTCTGCCGACGCAGCAAGCTCTTCGGCAATGCGCGATGCACGAAAGATCACCGGCGTAATCACATACTCTGCCGTGCGCAGTGGATGTCGCAGACTGAGCAACCCACGCAGATAAAGTGCCGCGAAAACATCACGAAACTCGCCTTTCACCGTCGGGAAAAAGCGCAGCATAAAAGTCGTCGGTAATGCGATGCTACCAGGCGCATGGATCTTTTTAAACACAGCAACGACCTCACCTAGCGGCATACCAATGATAGGATGTGCTGCCATTACCATCATGAGAATGCGCAGCACCATAAACAGAAACATCTCTGGCATCAGAAACGTCAGACCTTCGCCATCACTGATAACACGCAACAATGCAAAAACCGCGCAGGCGGCAAGATATCTTACCGCCGCGCGGCCAAAGCCCTGGATCGTAATGTAGAATGCCAACAGCACCAGTAAAGAATCGATGACAAAATCGTTCGTCAGCACCGCCACCAGCACCATCACACAACACACGACAAAAAGCTTTGTACGAAAATCAAAATGCACCGGCTTCATTTTAGCGCACCACGCCGCTCTTGCGGAAATGTTTGACCACGAGCTTGTTGCTGAACCAGCAGCCCAAAATAGCCAAAAGCGCCGTCACAACAAGACTCAGCAACACCCATTTAGGATCGGTATAATACATTGTCTGCATATCCACCTGTGCTTCGCTGACACCAGTGGCTATAAAAGCATCGCGGAAGAACCAGATTTCCCACATACCGTGGGCCGCTCGCCAAAGACAGCAGATGACCCATGAGATTGTTACCCGCTTAATATCGCGATAAGCATCTTTTCCGATCATCGTAAGTTCAGCAATGATCGCGCCGCCAACGAACCACGGAATCATGAACGGCCCCATCATCAAGCCGGAAACCACTGCCCACATCAGATTGAGCACCAACGCCGGACCATGCTTGCCCACCTTCATGCACATGTACACGTAAAATGGTGCCAGGATCACCGCAGCACCAGCCGCGTTAAACAGCATCGTATAGAACATAAATGCACCAGTAAGCATCGAGTAGGCCATAAATACGACAAAAATAATCGCACAGAAAATGCCAATGGTTGCCGCATCCTTGACAGTGAAACCAGTTGTTTTTACACTCATACAAATATCCTCCTTCACCCCAGTCGTCTGTCTGCACGCCAGGTAAAATCGATCAGCAATGCATCTGTGCATTCTGACTGAGGATATTGTAAGCCTTGTCAAACTTCTTTGCCTCCCCATTCAGGTCCCGCGCTATCCATTTGGACACACTTGCGAAACTCCGTCGGAGAAAGTCCATAGGCTTTTTTAAACGCCGTAGTGAATTTGTTTGGATTTTCGTAACCGATGCGCCCAGCAATCTCCGTAACGTTAAGCGTTGTTCTCAGAAGCAACTGTTGCGCCGTCTCCAAGCGATACTGTTTGAGATAAGCGTAAACCGATGTACCAAACACTCCGCGAAATCCCTTTTTCAGCGCAGTTTCCGAAAGGCCAAAGCGCTCTGCCAACTGAGCAAGCGTATAATGTCGCGTCAGATCTTCAGTGATCAGCGCCGCCACGCTTTTTACCTGCTCCACCTGCTTGCGGCTGAAATATTCTGTCTGCTGTACATTCTCCGCTGTATCAAGATCACTCAGGAAAAGCAACAGCTCCATCGTTTTTAACAGTCGATATCCAGGCTTTCGCCACGCCCGTGCATGATAAAGCTCTGAAAAAATATGCTCGATCGACGCATCAGCACGCATAATGAAACAACGATTAACGTCACAGATCGTGTGACGCAAACCAGCAAGATCAATGCCCAGAAGCGCCATCATCTCACGCACCACAGGATCAAGCGCATCAATACAAACAATCACACTGATACCATGATAGTGACGCAGTGGAAATTCCGTATGAGCTTTGCGTTTTGAAAGCGTACCAATAGCAAGGTCACCACTTGACATATAACAGCAGCTGTTTTCGCCGAAATCGCATTCAAAACGTCCGACTCGGCAATGATTAATCTCAATCACATTTTTCGCTGTCGGCTGGTGCTGATTACAATAGGCCAGATGCAGATCATTGTAAATAAGTTCAATTCCACCTAACACCTGATACACCGTGATCCGTCCTGTGCCCGTCTCATTGGAGAGCTCATAAACCTTTCCTCCAACCGCTTCCTCGTCCGCCTGTTCTTCCAGCGCACCATACAAACCCGTATGCACCGCCGTCTGCACCAGCGGTGGCTGCGCCAGTTGAGTAAATACTTCGCTAATGATCTGCTGTGATTCCTGCTCCGTCATTCTTTCCGCCTCCTATTTGCTTTCGCTAACAGCAAGCATAGCACAACTGTATGCCAATTGTCCACAAGCAAGCACAAACCCTCCGCGCCCACCTCCTCGGCTTCGATTTCGATTTCGCTCTGCCAGAGGATGCGTACGAGAAACTCGCCGCATATTTTGTGTGAGGACAAAAAAGCAGTTTCAGCACATTCTTAAACAAAAGATAAGATAGTGTTGAAACTGCTTTTTAACTTTACCAACATCATGTTCAAACGAGCGCCTCATCCAGCAGAAAATCCAGAATGCCGATATTGAGCACACCTGCGTCGTCGTACCAGCGTTTGCGAATGTCATGGCGCACGATGATTTTCGGGAAGGCATCGCCGGTCAGGGCGAAAGGCTTGTTTTCCTGCAACGCTTTTTCCTCGCTGCCCAGCGCATACGCCGATTGAATGTACGTTTTTCGTCCACCCTTCGTCGCGATAAAATCAATCTCCCGCGCCACGCGCGCCCGCGTGCCATTTTCCCTCGGCTCATGACTGTAAACAATGCCAATATCCACCGCGCAGTCTCGCGCCACAAGATCATTGAACACAATATTTTCCATAATGTGCGTCATTTCCTGCTGACGAAAACCAATGCGCGCATTGCGCAGGCCCACATCTTCACAATAATATTTGTTCGGATAGTCAAAATAATGTTTGCCTTTCACATCCCAGCGCCGACACTCGCTGAAGAGAAACGCGTCCGCCAGATGATCCATATAGGTTTTCACCGTATTCAGTGCCACCACATTGTCGCCGCTGCGCCGCTGCCTGGAATTGATCGTATCGGCCACCTTTGTCGGATTCGTCAACGAGCCCACCGACGAACACAGAAGATCCAGAATCATCGCCAGCACATCCTGACGCTTGACGTGTTTGCGCTCCACAATGTCCTTCAGGTACACCTCTGAAAACAGCGCGCTGAGATACTGCATTTTCGCTGCATCATCCGGCCGCGACAGAATCAGCGGCATCCCGCCGTAAAACGCATACTCCTCAAAGGCATCCTGCTTGTCACCGCCCACCGCAAAATAATATTCGGCAAAGCACAGCGGATGGACACGGATTTCATCACTACGGCCGCGAAATTCTGTGAGAATATCTGACGACAGCATTTTCGAATTGCTGCCCGTCACATAAATATCCAGATTCTCCAGCGACCGTAGATCGTTGAGCGCGTCGTAAAACGTGATCTTTTTTCCCGCAGGATTGTACGGATTCGGCACCTCGTCAGACATCTGAATTTCGTCGATGAACAGATAAAAGCGTTCGCTGCTTCCCGCCACCCTGTCACGCACAGCAGCGGCCAACGCCAGCGGATCACGGTAGCGGATATCTCGCGTGAGATCCAGCTCAAACGACAGGATATGGTCCTCCGTCACCCCCTGCGCCAGCAGCCATCGGCGAAAAATCTGTCGCAACAGATAGGATTTTCCGCAACGACGAATCCCCGTGATCACTTTCACCTGACCATCCCACATAAAGGAAATCAGTTTCTGCAAATAACGATCACGCGCAATCTCCATCACGCCCACCTCCATTGAAAACTTTGTACACTTGTGCTACTACTTTTCAATGAAGATTATAGTTCATTTGTCACTGTCCTGCAAGATTCCATTGAAAACTTCTGCTCATCTGCGCAAAACATTTCAATGAAAGCGCTGCAAAAAAACGACGACCTGCCGCTACGATTGTAACGACAGGTCGTTTGTTATGCGTCCACGTCCCAGATGCGCACGTTATTTGCGAAGGCATCTGTCTCTGGCACCATATAATGATAGATTTTCTCCAGCGCTTCACGGACGCTTTTGCGCGCGGGATCGCTCGTGAGGACCCAGTAATGCTCGCCGAAGACATGGGCTTCGGTGCGGGTGCGCACGAAACCGAGGCGTTCGTAGAAACGCTGGCGGCGTTCTCTGGTGGCGCGGTCGTCATCGTCGAGGGCGTCGTCGACGGCTTCGATCTCAAGCATAATGGCGGGATAGAGATCCTTTGCTTCCATGATCGCCGAAAGGAAACGCGAGCCCAGTCCTTCGCCGCGGTGGCTGGCGACGACGGCAAGATAATCCATGAGCACTGGCGTGCCGGCTGTGCAGGTGCAGGCGTAGGCGAGCAGTGCACCGGTTTCATCGTCGTAATATCCGAGCACATCGTAATGGCCGTCGGCCTGCATGCGCAGCATGGCCTTGAGAGGTTTGAGCTCAGCGCGTGGAAAGGTGTCCTTCATCTTGCGCTCGTAAAGATCCTTGAGGGTCTGGGCGTCGAGTTTTTTTATCATGCTATCAATACTCCTTCATCAATTCTTCTAAAATCTGCGCCACACCATCCTGATCGTGCGGCGGTGCAATGCGGTCTGCGGCGGCTTTGAGATGATCAGCACCGTTTTCCATGGCGACACCAAGCCCGGCAAGCTGGAGCATGCCGAGATCGTTGTCGGCATCGCCAAATGCGGCCAGCCCGTCCGGCGCAAGTCCGAGCCGTTCGAGCACAACGGCGAGTGCTGGTCCTTTGCCGGCGCGCTGGTCGGCCACCTCGATCAAACGATCCAGCGACGAGGTGACATAAATTCCTTCGACTTCGCGCTCAAGCCGGTGCCAGAGCTGCTCCTTCAGCGCCTGATCGGCGATGGAAAGTCCCAGGCTGTCGATCTCGCCGGTATGCGTGCGCACAAATGCCGCCAGGTCGTCAACAGGTGTGCGTGTGCTCGTGAGATAATGAAACGATGAGCCCAATACGCCAAAGCGCGTCGGATCGTTGAGATAGGCTCTGTTGGCAAACGCACGTCCGGCGATGAAAAGCTCATAGCCCACAGGATAATACTGCGCCACGTGCAAGATCTCGTCGAGGCTTTCTGGCTGAAGACTGCAGTGATAAATGTCGCGACCTGTCAGCTTGTCGTAAATACGCACACCGTTTCCCGTGATCACATAGCGCACCGCATCGAGCGCCAGCACCTCCGGCGGAATCGTCGAAAACGGGCGCCCGCTGGCCACAATCACAGGGAGCCCGACGCGTGCCATCTCTGCCATCACCGCACGCGTGCGGCTTGAGAGATGAGAATGGGTATCGAGCAGCGTCCCGTCGAGATCAAAAGCAGCGCAGGTAAAACGTCTCAGCGTCACAGCGTCTGCCTCCTTTCCTTATTCAGCGAACCATTCGTCGATCTTGATCTCGCTGAAATCGTTGATGTAATAATTCCCAGCAGCATGGATCTCCGCATCGTGGTCCATCTGCGTGTCGTCCTGCACAGCAACCGTCACCAGCCCGTTTTTTCTGGCGCGCTCCAGCGCATAGAGCGCATCGTCAAAAAAGAGCACATCCTCTGGCGCGCAGCCCAACTTTTCGCAGGCCAGCTTAAAATAGGCGTCGCTGTTTTTTGAATGGCCGCTGTTGTCCACCGTCTGCACAAAGAGGAAATAATCGCGCAGCCCCAGACGCTTCAGACACATCTCCAGCAGATAAGCGTCCGTCGACGAGGCCACCGCCATTGGCACCCCACGCTCGCGCAGCGCATCCAGCACCTCGCGCACATGCGGCTTCAGCGCGAGGCGTTCGCTGTAATTTTCTTCCAACGTTGCGCTGAACTTTTTCGCCAGCTCCTCCGCGCCGACACCGTTCAAAAACGTGTCCGCGTAGAATTTTGCCGCATCCTCGTGACTCATGCTTGCCGTTTCGCGCTCCGCTTCACGCGGCAGATCAACACCATAGCTCGCCATCACATCCGTCGCCAGATTGATCCACATCGGCATCGAATCCAACAGCGTTCCGTCACAATCAAACAAAGCGTATTTCATTCATTTTCCTCCATCGTTGTTGATTCTATCGTGCTCATTGTTAGAGCAAATAATCGTAAATACATTTGCAAAAGTGGCGTGTCTTTCCTACAAAATGGGCATAGAAATCCAAGCATGTTTTTCCTACACACCAACGATTATAGCAAATAATCGTCAAGACTTGGCGAATTTTTGCGAAAAAATTCCCTACAACAGCGCCCCTCCTGCATAAATTTTCACAGTGACTACAAGTTTCCCAAATATTATGCTATAATGATAGAAAGCTCCTATGGAAAGGAAGGTTTTATCCATGCACAACGAACCACTTCTCGAGATCGACAAGCTGCGCGCCTCCATCGCCAGCAAGATCCACTATCTCAAAGAAAACAATTCCATCGCACCGGAATTGTATGCGCAATATGACATCAAACGCGGACTGCGTAACGCCAACGGCACCGGCGTCCTCGTCGGCATCACCCGCATCTCCGAAGTACGCGGCTACACCGTCGAAAACGGCAAGAAAATTCCATGCGAAGGCCAGCTCATGTACCGCGGCATTCCGATCACCGACCTCGTCGGCGGCTTCGAACGCGAAAACCGCCTCGGTTTTGAAGAAGTCGTCCACCTCCTGCTCTTTGGTTCCTTGCCAAACCGCCAGGAGCTCGACTGGTTCTGCGGCACCCTGCAGCGCCGCCGCACCTTCCCGGATAATTTCAAGGAAGATATCTTCCTGCGCATTCCAAGCAGAAACCTCATGAACAAGCTGCAGCGCGTCGTGCTCTCCCTTTATTCCTACGACGAAGATCCCGACAACATCGAGCTCGGCAACGTCCTCGCGCAATGTCTCGACCTCATCGCCAAAATGCCGCTCATGGTCGCTTACGCCTACGCCGCCAAAGAGCATTATTTCAACGACAAGAGCCTGATCATGCATCAGCCCCTCGCCGGCGGCAGCACCGCTGAAAATATTTTGCATCTCATTCGCAAAGACAGCGAATTCACCCCGCTTGAAGCAAAAATTCTCGATCTCTGCCTGATCCTCCAGGCCGACCACGGCGGCGGTAACAACTCCGCTTTCGCCACCCACGTCGTTTCTTCTTCCGGCACCGACACCTACTCCGCCATCGCCACCGCCATCGGCTCCCTCAAAGGGCCACGCCACGGCGCCGCCAACCAGCGCGCCCACGCCATGGTCAAAGACATCCAGACTCACGTGCAGCACTGGAACGATGACGGCGAAGTTGCCGATTATCTGCGCAAGATCCTCGCCGGTGAAGCCTTCGACCGCTCCGGCCTCATCTACGGCATGGGCCACGCCGTCTACACCTTGAGCGATCCCCGCGCCGAACTCCTCAAGGACAAAGCCGCAGCCCTCGCCAAGGAAACCGGCTTCGAAGCCCAGTACGATCTGCTCGACCGCATCACCCGCATGACCAAAGAGATCCTGCGCGAGCGCAAAGGCCCAGATTTCAACATCTGCCCGAACATCGACCTCTACACCGGCCTCATCTACGAAATGATGGGCATTCAGGCCGACCTCTTCACCCCACTTTTCGCAACCGCCCGCGTCGCCGGCTGGTCCGCGCATCGACTCGAACAGGTCATGGACAGCAAGATCATGCGCCCAGGCTATTTCTACCTCGACGCCAACGACCTCACCTACGCGCCCCTCGACGAGCGTCCAGAACTGTGATCCACAATCCGCCCCTGTCATTTCGCAGGGGCGGATTTTTTCGCTCCCCACAAAAAAGAGAATTATTTGTCACAAACCCCTTGACCAGCGCCAATCTATGTGATATATTTGTCCTATCAAGAGATAAATATATCACTTTCATCTAAAAGGAGCGAACCATCATGGATAAACGCCTGCCAAAGAAAACCATCCGCCGACTCATTCTCGGCGCCATCGTCACGATCGCCCTGCTCCTGCTCGGCGTCGCTCTCTCCCTCAGCTTCAACGACGGCCGCTGGGTTTACAACATGGATCTTTCCACCTACAGCTTCCAGCCAAAAGATCTCTTCATGCTCGTTCCCGGCGCTTTGCTTTTCTGCTACGCCATTTATTTTCTCGTCGCCATCTGGAGCCACGCCGTCAAGCTCATGTTCACGAAAGAACCATCTGAAGACGGCCGCAGCTATTCGCGCACCATCTCGCCCCACTTTGGCTGGCTCGGATTTTTCGGCTTTCTCGGCTTCGGCGGATTTTGGACCTACGCCGCTTTCGACAAAATCTTTCCTTTTATTTTCTTCGTGTTCTTCGGTTTCTTCGGATTTTTCTTCGAGGGCAAACTCTCCCACACCCTCGAGGATGAGCTCTTCCAGGAAAACCGCCGCCGCGCCGAGCTCAAAGCGTACCGCATCGGCTTTGCGCTGCTCTTCGTCGTCATCTGGCTCATGAGCATGGGCTTTCTCAGCCGCAACGTCGAATGGTGCGCCGTTTTCATGCTCGCCAGCATGTCCCTCATCTACGGCCTCGTCCTTTTCCTGAGCAACTACCTGCTCTATCGCTATGAAAGGATGGAGTGATGCGCCATGCCTACCATAGAATTTGAATGCCGGCTTAAACAGTTCCGCACCGCCAAAGGCTGGACCCAAGAAGAACTCGCCGAAAAAGTCGGCGTCCGCCGCGAAACCATCATGCGCCTTGAAAAAGCCCAGTACAATCCCTCGCTAAAACTCGCCATCGACATCTCCCGCGCCGTCGAAGCGCCCATCGAAGAGATCTTTATTTTCCCGTGAATGCACACACGACCGCTCCTGGTCGTGTGTTTTTTCGCCACAAAAATGTCAGTGCCCCCTTGAAAATCTGAGTCAATCTCCTACACTTAGAATCAACCAGGCTGGTCAAACCTGTTCGGTCAATCACCGAACCACAGAAGGAGTGACGACTCATGAATGAAAAGTTTCATCAGCTGCCGGAAGAAAAGCAGCTGGCTATTTTTAACGCGGCGATGGAGGTTTTCGCGCAGAACGATTACAAGCGCGCGTCCACCGATGACATCGCTGCCAAAGCTGGTATTTCCAAAGGCATGCTGTTTTATTATTTCCAAAACAAACGCACGCTCTATCTTGAAACCTACGATTACGCAATGCGCGCCGGTCGCGCAGCCATCGACGATCCGCACCTGTTTGAGATCACCGATTTCTTCGAGCTGCTCAGTTATTCCGCGCAGAAAAAGCTACAGATCATGGCAAAAATGCCCTACCTCTATGATTTTTGTCTGCGTACTTTCTACAGCGAAAAAGAGGAGATCTCCGAACCACTCAAGGAAAAGCTGAGCAAAGATATCTCAGAAATTTACAGCGTCTATTTTCGCAACATCGACCGCAGCAAATTCATCGACGGTGTCGAACCGTTGCAGGTGCTGAACATGCTGATCTGGATGACCGACGGCTATCTGCATATGCAGCGCTACTCCGGCAATTCCCAGGATCTCGACGCCATGATGGAGGAATTTTCCCGCTGCGCACAATTACTGAAGAAAGCAGTTTACAAGGAGGCTTATCAATGAATCCGATCCAGATCGACCAACTCACGCGCGATTATGGCGCCGGTCGCGGCATCTTCGACGTATCCTTTTCCGTCAGTGAGGGCGAAGTTTTTGGATTTCTCGGACCAAACGGTGCCGGAAAAACAACGACGATCCGCCATCTCATGGGATTTATCCGTCCTAAAAAAGGAAGCTGCCACATCGGCGGGCTGGACTGCTGGACAAAACGCGCTGAGATTCAGCGCGATCTCGGCTACATTCCCGGCGAGATCAATTTCTTCGACGATATGACCGGCAGAGAATTTCTCCGTTTCATGACCAGATACCGCCATCTCCCGAAAAATAATCGCCAGAAAGAGCTGCTCGAACGTTTTGACCTGAACCCAAAAGGAAAGATCAAAAAAATGAGCAAGGGCATGAAACAAAAGCTCGGCATCGTCACCGCCTTTATGCACGACCCGCAGATCCTCATCCTTGACGAACCGACCTCCGGCCTCGATCCGCTGATGCAAAACACCTTTATCCAGCTGATCGCCGAAGAAAAAGCACGCGGCAAAACCATCTTGCTCTCCAGCCACATCTTTGAAGAAGTTGAGCGCACCTGCGATCGCGTCGGCATCATCCGCCAGGGAAAAATGGTCGCCACCGATACGATCGACACGCTGCGCAGTCGCCATCTGCGCACCTACACCGTCACCCTTGACACGCCTGAGCTGGCGCAGGATTTCGCGGCGGATTTTTCCGGCACGTGCGACGGCAACCGCGTCACCGTCACCGCCAGACAGGATCTGGAATCCATTTTTCTTCACTATTACGGAGGAACAGATAATGATCAATAAAACCCTTTACGCTCGAGAAATGAAAAACAGCGTCAAGCTCCTGTTCATCCTCGCCGCCGTCATGGCGCTCTACATCGGCATCATCATCTACATGTACGAACCGGAAATGATGGCGCTGCTCGACAGCTACGTCGACGCCATGCCGGAAATGATGGCCGCCGTCGGCATGACCGCCGGAGCAACCGATCTGCTCGGTTTCATGATCTCCTATCTCTATGGCTTCATCCTGCTTGTTTTTCCGATGATCTTCTGCATCCTGCGCGCAGACAGACTCCTCGCCAGATACACAACAAGCGGCGCCATGAGCTATCTTTTGGCAGCGCCAGTCAGCCGTCAGCGCATCGTCACCACGCAGATCGCTGCGCTCATAAGCGGCACCTTTCTGCTCATTCTTTTCGCAACCGCGCTTGAGATCCTCGTCGCCGAACATTTTTTCCCAGGCGATCTCGACATCCCGGACCTGCTCGCTGTCAACACCGGTCTCCTCTGCCTGCAGCTTTTCATCGCAAGCCTCTGCTTCTTTTTCTCCGCAGCCTGCTCGGACAGCAAGCTCAGTCTCGGTCTCAGCGCCAGCATTTCCACCCTCGCGTTCATCCTGCAAATGCTCGCCAACACCAGCGATAAGGCAGCCGATCTCAAATACGCCACCTTTTTCACCCTCTTCGACCCCACCGGTCTCGCCGCTGGCGACATTTCCGCCCTTCTCTCATCCAGCGCGCTGTTTCTCGCCGCCATCCTCTGTTTCATCCTCGCTGGGATTATTTTCTGCCGCAAAAGCCTGTCGATCTAAGACAAACGTCGCGATCACGTTCTGTGGTCGCGGCGCTGTTCATTTTTCGTGGGTCATGCTATACTGAGATTATCAATGATCAAAGGAAGTGACGCTGATGAACATTCCAGCCACCACACAAGATCTATTCACAGAAATCAGGGAACTCATCCTGAAGGCGCGCCAACACGTCGCCACACAGGTCAATACAGAACTGCTCGCGACCTATTGGCAGATTGGCCGTATGATTGTCGAGCATGAACAGAATCATCAAGAACGCGCCGACTATGGAAAGCAGGTGCTCAAGCAGCTTTCAAAAGCGCTCACTCAAGAATTTGGCCGTGGATTTTCACGCTCCAATTTGCAAAATATGCGCGCTTTTTATCTCACTTATCAAAAATGCCAGACACTGTCTGGCAAATTATCCTGGTCCCATTACTGCGAGCTGCTCTCAATCTCCGACGCCAACAAACGCAGCTTTTATGAAAAAGAAGCGATCAACGCCGGCTGGTCTGTGCGCGAGTTGAAGCGACAAATATCAACCTCACTCTACGAACGGCTGCTGCTTTCCGAAGGAAAAGCCAACAAGGAAACCGTACGCGCCCTGGCTAACAAAGGCATCGAGCTGGCCACTCCTGCGGATATGATCAAAGATCCCTACGTGTTTGAATTTCTCGGTCTGCCAGAAAACAAGCCGCTCATGGAAAGCGATCTTGAATCGGCACTCGTCGCTCAGATCGAACAATTCCTGCTCGAACTTGGGCGCGGGTTCATGTTTGTTGGCACGCAGCAACGCGTCACCCTCAACAACACCCATTACTACGTCGATATGGTTTTCTACAACAAGATCCTGCGCGCCTATGTGCTCATCGAACTGAAAACGACCAAGCTCATGCCAGAGGCTGTCGGCCAACTCAATATGTACCTGAATTACTATGCCGCAGAAGTCAACGACGAGTACGACAATCCGCCAATCGGCATCATCCTCTGTACCGACAAAGACAGCCTTGCAGCAGAATATGTTTTGGGCGGGCTCTCCAATACAATTTTTGCGTCAAAATACACCTATTACATTCCTGATAAAGAAGCGCTAATCGCCCAGCTCGAAGCTGTGCTGGCGAACGACTAACTACAAAACGCCGCGATCACGTTCTGTGGTCGCGGCGTTTTTGTGCTCATTTATTGTTGCTGCAAATATTGATGTTGATGATGGCTGGCTGGAAGGTGCCTTCGAAGCTGTTTTTTCCGGCGTCGCTGACGGTTTGCGGATGGCTGCCGTGGGTGTCTTTGCTGACGGAGCAGCTGACGTCGAGGAAGCGGGTGAGGATGAAGGTGATGAGGGCGCTGAGGCCGAGGGCTGTGAAGAGTTTTCCTGGTTGCATGGTGGATCTCCTTTCCTTATAAAGCATGGATCATTCTTCCGGGCGGAAGGTGTGGGTGATGGTGTGAGCGAAATCCCGAACGCGCTGGTCGATGCCGTCGAGTTGCAGGACGGTGCCAGGATCGTTGGCCATTTCCATGATGGCAAAATGGCCGGGGAGATAAAAGCTCTTGTTCATATTGAGGGCGGCGATGAGCTGCTTGGCGAGGATATCGCAGCCGCTGTAGCCGCTGACGATGACGGCGAAAAGGGCTTTGTCGGTAAACTGGCGCTTGCGATAGAGCGCAGTGAGGCGATTGATGAAGGCTGTGAGATTGGCGGAGATAGCGTCGTTGTAATTGGGGCAGATCATGACGATGGCATCGGCACTTTTCACAGCGGGATAAACGTTTTCGACCATGATGCCGCCGTAAAAACAGCTTTCCTTCTCGCCAAAATGGAGACAGGTTTTATACGGACAGCCGGCGCAATCCTGCACGGCACCGTTGCGCAGGCCGAGCTCCTCAACGGCAAAGCCGGAAAGCTCGCTCGAAACGGCGTGCCAGAGCGCGAAAGTGTTCGAGGTTTTGTGGTTGGAGGCGTGCAGCACGGTGAGTTTTGGCATGGCGCGGCGATAGCCTTCAAACGCCATGATGGCGCGCACGAGGGCGCAGGCGCTGTCGATATAAGCGAGCATGAGATCGTCGGTGCCGAGCTTGTGCGCGGTGACGGTGAAATTGCGCAGACTTCCGGTACCCTCGACGAGGGAGCGTCCGACAAAGGCGCAGCCGCTCATATTGGCGGCGAGAACGAGCTCCTGGGCGGTCGATTTTGTGTAAAGCTCGCTCTTGGCGTCGACGATGACGCCACCGAGCCAGCCCTCCAGCAGATAAGGCTGAGCGCGCAGCACGCGCAACAGGCGGCTGTATTCGAGATTGACGCCGTCGCTGTCGAGATCGGCGACAAAGAGCACACGCGCAAAACGCTCTCCCGCTGCAACTGGATGCGCTGAAAGCCAGGCTTCAGCCTCTGCTGCTGTGGTGAGGCGTTCTGTCGCAAGACCGTCGAGGGATGCCGCGAGCACGCGCGCCAGCCGTGGATTTTCCGCCTGCTCCGATTCGCGGGGAGCGATGACGAGCAAACGATCGTTGTTCATGAAGGTCATCTTCTTTCTATTACAATAGGGTCAATTAATGGCGGCAAGCGACGCTTCGGAAGCGCGAATGCGCGCCATCAGCGCATCGGCGAGCGGCAGGATCTCGTGCTGCTGACCGGCAGGGGTGGTGCGGTTTTTCACGCCCATATAGCTGCCGCCGAGAAAAACGGAGCCATAATGGTCTTCGCCGCGCAGCGTCGCCAAAATGGAGAGCACGCCGGACGAATACGCCGGCGCCACGAACGGCTTGAAGCCGAGCTCGCGCATGCGCAGATTGGCTTCGAGGGCGAGCGTGGTGAGTTCCCGCGACAGGGCGTCGTCGTAGTTTTCGATAGAATCGGCGACGACGAGCTCCTTGCCGTGACCGCCGAAGCAACGGCCTTCTCTGAGAAACTGCGCAAAGCGAGCGTCGCTGCGCGCATAATAGGCAGCGCGCGCATTCATCACGCCGAGTCCGTAGCCCTGCACCTGCTCCGGCAGCAGTCCCTGTCCGTCGAAAACGCCGGTGTCGTCGAGATTGCTGGCGCGCCAGGCCGCTTTGGCGAGAGGATCGACAGGATCAGAAACCTCGCAGAAAAGGCCGCGAAATCCTGCGTTCCGCGCCTGACGCGCGTAGCTGCTGATGATGGCGGTGTTTTTCTCCAGCTGCAGCATGCGCACGTCGCCGACATTTTCGCCGACCGGCGGCACGCCGGCAGAGGCTGCGAAAATGAACACATCGCAGTCGAAAAGCGCATCCTGCGCCACGATCTCCACCGGCGGCAGCGCATCGAGCGCGAAAGCCGGCGCGATCTGGTTCGCTTCAAATTCCCAGCGTGCGGCGACCTTGTCGTTCAGATCGCAGATGCCGATGCGGCTGATCACATCGCCGCCCAAGAGCCGCAAACCGATGAGAATGTGGCTGCCGACATCGCCAAGGGCAAGCAGATGGACGCGCTTTTTTCCCGGCGCCAGCGTTTCTGCGACGGTCAAAAGTTCCCGCCAGCGCGGATGGCGCAGGTTCACCGCGCGCAAACGCCCACGCGCAATGGCGTCGCGCACCTCTGCGTCCACTGCGCCAAGCTGCGCCTGCGCGCGCGTTGCGCGTTCTGCGAGCACGCGCGACGAGAGCCAGCCGGCGTCCTCCTCTTGTTGATAGAGCAGCAGCGCGTCGTTCACAGCGAAATGCGCCCGCGAACGCTCGAGCGACCGCTCAAAAAGAAAGGCCGAAACGCGCGCACGCGCGTCTGCTGCCGCCGGCGGCAGATCGAGCTGCTGAAAGCTGCAGCAGACGGTTTCGTCCACACGATAAAAATACACAGCAATTTCCTCCTTTTATTTCTGCAAACGCTCGAGCATTTTCAGATCGTTATCGAGATAAACGCTCGCTGCCAGGTTTGGATCGTAGGTGACGCACTCGCCGCGATCCGGCGCCGACGGCACGGTGATCACTTCGCCCAGACGCTCCAGCGTAAGATTTCGTCCGTAGCGCGCCCGATAGCATTCCTCCAGCGCGTAGTAGATGTCGCGCGCATTGCGGATGCAGCAGGCCGAGAAGCGGAACAGCGCGTCGCGCTCCACGCTTGGCAGATCCGGATCGGTATACGGCAGCACAGGATTCACCGACGGCGAAACCTCGGTGTTGCTGAAGCGCGCGCGGTCCACGGTGTCGCCGCCGAGAAACGGATAGAGCACCGATTCCACGTACCATTTGCGCACGTTCGGAATATAGTAAACGCTGTCGCTGTCGATGCCGCGCCGCGCCATGCGGTCGCGGCCGACGCCGGTTATGACAGCGAAGACCATCTTGCGGATCGGCACCTGCTCCTCGCGCAGAAATTCGTCGAGAGCCGCGAAGCGTTTGCCGATGTTCATGATGTCGTCAACAAGAATGACCGGCCGATCAAAGGAATGGAGCATGCGCACCTGATTGCGCAGCGGTGGATAGCCCTCGAACGGACCAACGGTGTAATCGGAAAGATCCTGGCTGTACACGGTGTCGGTGTGGAGCGTTTTCGTCACAGTGTTTGGAATGACGCGCTCGCGCAAAATGCGCCCGAACGGCACGCACATATTTTCGCCGAGCACCCGCGGCACGAGGGTTTCATTCGGCACGCCGTTGATAGCGGTGATCTTTTCCACCATACGCGGGAAGATGACCTCCGACGCGAGCATCAGCACGAGCTCGCCAGGATAGAGCGCCGTCAGCGCCGACTGCAGATCGCGGTAGCCATTTTCGATGACGCGCGTGACCTGCGGTTCGCTGATCAGCGGTTCTTTGATGAAATTCTGCAGATTGCGCAGCACAACGATCGGCTGGCGCATATCGACGAGATAGACCGGCATGCGCGTCTCCATCTGCTCCGCCCAGACAAAGCCCTGCCGTTTCACAGCGCCCATGATGTATTCACTTGGCACGTTTTCCTGTGGGAAGAACATGGCGTAGCTACAGCCAGACGCGCAGGCTTCGGCGAGCACCTCTGTGAGCAGAAGCTGCGCCGGATCGGCAATGAGCTCGTCCTTGGCGGTGTGGAGACCGCTGATGAGCAGGATCTTGCCGGAGGTATTGCGGCGCACCTGATCCGCCAGCTCGAGATCGCCGAGCACTTCGTAGAGAGATTCCGGCGCCATGTAGCGATAGCGGATGAAGCCTGTGAGATGATTGAGCCAGAGCTGGTTGCGCAGCAAAATGAGCTCGTCGCCAGAATGAACAAGCGCATCGAGCACGGCGTCGGCGTATTCGAAACGGCCGAGAATGGCGCTGTGGATCTCGGTGAGCAGGGCGTCGTCCGGCGACTGCACATGCTCAAACGCGATGACCTTGCCGTCAACGAGCGGCTTGTATTCCGGCTCGCGCAGATAGAGTCCGCTGGCGTAGATGTATCCCTGCACCATCGGATCGACGAGATTGGACACGTCGCGATTGAGATCGATGTTCTCGCGCAGCATCGTCGAGGAAATGTCGCGGAATTCCGGCGGCAGATCGACCACGGCAACCTTGCCGCGGATGAGCTTGCGCGCCTTGTCGATGCTCGCGTCGGCGTCCTCGCCGCGACGGAAGATGATGTGGTTCATCGTGTGGATGGAATGCTCCTCCACTGGCTTGCGATAGCTCGACGCATTCTGCACAACGTCGCTGCCGGTGACCATGTACACTTCCTTCGGCGCGAACACTTCTTTCAGCGTCGCCAGATCCTGCGGATTGGCGATATTGATCGGAATGCGGTATGGGAAAATATTGACGTGGAACTCGTCAGCCACAGACATGTTCACGATCTTGCGGCGGATGAGATGCGGCTGCGCTTTTTTCGACCAGGAAAATTCGTCGACAGCGAGATACACCTCGTAGCCGGCGTCGCGGATCTCGCGCACGATCTCCTTGTGAGAGCGGGTGAACGGATCGAACGTTCCCGGCAGAAATGCCACCTTCGACCATTCGACAACGTCGAAGGTTTTGTGGTCCATGCGCCAGAGGCTGATGAATCCCGAGATCGAGCTCACCGCCGAAGCGCGGGCGAAAAGACAGAACTCGTCGCCGCCGGTTTCTGTCATCAGGAAGAGGATCTTGCGGCAGCCGGTGGTGAAAAGATAATATTTTTCTTCTTCGGACATCGCCATGTCGATCTCTTCTTCGCCGGAGAAAACATCAGCGAGCACCATCATCGCTTCCTGGCGCACGTTTTCGCGATAGCTGGCCATGCCCTTGAGGATCGCGCCGAGCAGCACATGGCGGCGATGGCAGTAGGCTTCCTCGCTGATCTGGAAACGGTCCGGATATTTCGGGAAATGGCGCAGCAGATAACCGACGGTGTCAAGCGCGCGCATGACGATGCCATCGTTGGCGCTCGCCAAAAGCCCGGTGATGTGGCGGATCTGCTCGTCGAGCTGCGCCAGCGGCAGCCACAGCAGCGTGCGCGCCAGATATTCCGGAATATAGCGGGAGTAGCGCGCGTCGGCCACTTCCAGCGCGCCGACAAGCTCCATCACAACCTCGTTGCGCTCATCGATGCGCAAAAACGGGAAGATGCGGCTCATCGCCTGACCAGCGTCGCGCGGCACGACCATGATGTCGTTGACCTTGAGCAGATTCGAGAGATGCGCAGCGATATGCAGCCGATGCTGCGTCGGATCGTGGAGGATCTGATCCGTCAGCAGACGCACATTCACCGCCTTGACGATCCACGGCGTCGCCGTCTGCAGATTGTCGAGGAAAATATCCGGCACAATGTCCACGCTGTAGAGCGCGTTGAATTCTTCATCGCATTTGCGGCCCATATCGCTCATCATCTTGTACTTGAGATAGGTGAGCGTGCTGTCGCCGGAAACATTCTGGCGCTCGAGGAAATCCACGATGCGCTGCGAGATCGCCAACTTTGGCCGCAGGAATGTGAGCCAGTGCATGGCGCGCCAGGCCGAAACGCGCGTCTCGTAGAGATCGCAGCTGCTCCAGGCGAGGGCATAGCGGCCAATGCGCGTCAGCGACGCATCGCTCATCGATTCCAGCGGCAAATCGAAGACAGCGTTGAGCAAGGAAAAGCTTTCCTCCGCTGACCAGTGCTTCGGATCGTCGAAACAGGTCAGGAAAAGCTCCAGAAACGTCTCGTAATCCTCCGACGACGCGTGCTGCAAGAGCGACGACAGCACGTTTTTCGAGTTCGCCTGGATGCGGCTCTTCTGCACATCGTTGAGCTTGAGATCCGGCCGCAAGATGATGCCGATGTAATGCCACCAGAGATCGAACGCCTGCTGAGAATCGGCATTTTTCATGCCTGCTGGATAGCGCTTGCGGTACCCATAATTAAACTGCGCGATCGTTTTTCCGAGCAAGCGCGCCGCTTCCACGCGCACATCGCCATCGCGGTGCATCATCAGCTCGTAAAGATAAGCCGCCGTCTGACGCTTCTGCTCGTCGTCGGTGTACGCCGTGTAGCGATCAAACAGCCTGAGATACACCTGCAGACTGCGGCGGTTCGTTTCGCTGCGCGCCTGCTCCAGAAAATTCCCGAACTGTCTGCCGGCGCCCATGCGATGCATGACAGCGATGTTCGTCTCCACGCCCATGTAGACCAGCGACTGCACCGTGTCGTCGACATTGCGCAGCGAGACTGCCGGCATCTCGTGGCGCACGACCGGCACACCGTCCAACGGCTCCGTGTCGACGCCGAGATCGATCGCGTAGTCAAGAAAATCCTTGAGCCGTGAATAGACAAACTGGTAGCGGCGATGTTTTTCGGCGTCGACATTTTCCAGCTTGGACAGGATGATGTCAAACGCTTCCTTGAGCGACGAAATGCGCGTGCGATTTTCGCCGTTCACGCGCTCCTGCTTGACGCAGAAATCTGCGTAGATGAGCACCAGCGACTCCACGCTGAGACGCTCCGGCTCCAGATCCCACGTCGAATGGTTGGCAGCGATGTGGCCAATATAGGTGATATTGTGGCGGTGGAACCAGCGGTCCGTGTAGTAATAATGCATGTGCGGCACCGCTTCGCCTGGCTTGCAGCCAAATTTTCCGAGATCGTGCCCAGCCGCCGCGCCGCTCACCAGCGCCAGATCGATCGGCACACCGACCGCATACAACGCCCGCGCCATGAACATCGCCACATAATGCACGCCGGCGACATGCTCCAGCGTTTTGAACGTTGTTGCTTCCATATTCAGGCGGAAAAGCTCGTAGACATAATCCTGCCGCCACGCTTTGAGAAAGAGCGCGTATTCGTGGCGCGACTCAAAGTGCTCGTATTCCTCCGGCGCCAGCAGCTCAAAATCGACGAAGCGTTCCGGCGCGATCACCTTGCGCTCCTCGTCGAGCAAAAACTGCAGCACCGTCAGATAAAAATGCGCCGCCGCATGGTACGGCTCAAAGCGCGCCTTCTTCTCCGCCTCCGGATAGAGCACCGAGCAGCCAAAGTCATAGATGAAAGAGAGCCAGCCCTCCTTCGGCGTCTCAGAGATCTGCGCCATCGGCTCCGTACAGATCTCCAGCACCTGAGCGCAGGAGATCCGCTCGCGGATCGGAAAAATCTGCGCAAACACCGGCTCCCAAAAATCACGCCCGGCGATCTCGCGCACGCGCTGCGCCGAGAGCCCCGTTCTGTCCAAAAACGCCTGGCTCGAAAGGATCGCCACAAGCTCTCCCACTAGAGCTTTGATTTTTTTCGCTTTCATGATCATCACGCTCCTGCGTCGTCAAAATTTTCTCGTTGATAATTCCATAATACCACGAATCCCCACAGCCTGCACCCATCCACCAACAAATTCTCACGCCACACAAAAAATTTTCTCTCCGTTCACGCTTGACGAAAGACACAACATCGTATATAGTGTGTATATCAGAACATCACATTAAGCACAAAGGTGGTTTTCCAATGTGAAGATACTTATTTCCAATACCTCTACCCGCCCACTTTACGAGCAGATCAAAGATCAGCTGAAGGATGCCATCCTTCAGGGAGAACTCGCGCCTGGCGACGCGCTGCCATCGATCCGCGCCTTTGCCGCAGATCTCAAGGTGAGCGTGCTGACAATCCGCCGCGTTTACGACGATCTCGAGCAGGAAGGATTTGTCACCAGCCAGGTCGGCAAAGGAACTTTTGTCTCAACAGGAAACGTAGAACTGCTGCGCGATGCGCGACGCCGGCGCGTCGAGGAAAAAATGGCGGCAATGATCGCCGACGCAAAAACGCTGGGCATCAGCAAGGAAGAGCTCACTGCCATGATGGATATTCTTTACGAGGAGGATTAACATGAACGATTTACTCACTGTAAACAATCTGACCAAAACTTACGATCGCTTCGCCCTGCAAAATCTCTCCTTTTCTCTGCCGGAAGGCTGCATCACCGGCTTCATTGGCGCCAACGGCGCTGGCAAAACGACGACCCTGCATGCCATCCTCGACCTCATCCACAAGGACAGCGGCGAAGTGCGCATCTTTGACCTGGATATGACCACAAACACCCGTGCCATCAAGGACCGCATCGGCGTCGTTCTTGACAACGGCGGATTTTACGACGAGCTCAGCCTCAACGAAATGAAGCGCGTCATCGCGCCGGCTTACAGCCAGTGGAGCGACGAGGATTTCCAGCGCTGGCTCAAACGCTTTCGGCTCGAGCCTGCGCAGAAGATTGAAACGCTTTCCCGCGGTATGCGCATGAAGTTCGCTCTCGCGCTGGCACTCAGCCATGGCGCCGAGCTGCTCATCATGGATGAACCGACCAGCGGCCTCGACCCACGTGTGCGCCAGGATCTTTTGCGCATTCTCTCAGAATTCATGGCGGACGGCGGCAAAGGCGTTTTCTTTTCAACTCACATCACCTCCGATCTCGATAAGATCGCCGATTATCTCATTATGATCGACGACGGCCGAATTCTTTTCCAGGAAGATAAGGACACCCTGCTCGACACCCATCGCATCCTCAAAGGCGACCGCACCGCGCTCACTGCCGAAACCCGCGTGCTCTTTCTCTCCCTTGAAGAAACGGTCTATGGATTTACCGGCCTCACCCGCGCGCCGGAAGCGCTGGCCGCTTTTCCCGATGCCCTCATTGAACGCCCAACCATCGAAGACATCATGCTCGCTTATATGAAAGGAGAGGCTCGCCATGCTCATTCATCTCGTGTTCAAAGATTTGCTCATCGTTAAAAAATATATCCTGCTCGTATTTCTCGTTGCTGCTTGTGTGCCGCCATTTCTGCTCTGGCGCAATCCCGAGCTTGCATCAGTGCTGGGACTGGTCTTTTCCATTGTCTTTGGTGTTCTGATGCCCCTCATGTATCTTGGCGAAAAAGAGAACAAATACGCCAACGCCACACTGCTGCTTGCTGCCACGCCCTATCCGCGCAAGTGGATGGTCGTCAGCAAATACCTCGTTTCCCTTCTCATGTTTTGCGCCTGCACCCTCATTTTCTGGGTCGAGACATTGTTTTTCCCAAACCTCGGCGGATTCAACGCGCCACTGTCCACCGTTCTCTTTTTCGTCGTCGCCATCTTTCTCAGTCTCTACCTGCCGCTCCAATATAAGATTGGCTACGAGCGTACGAAATACACCTTCGTTTTTGTGATCATGGCCACGCCCATCCTCACCGGCGCCCTCGACGGGATGCCCGAGCTCAGAGCCAACGTGCTTGCGCTCATGAACACCCTCTCGCCGAGCGTTTTCTTTGCTGGCATGCTCCTCCTGAGCCTCGCGCTCCTGGCCGCCAGCGCCTGCCTCTCCGTGCACTTTTACGAGCGCGCCGACCTCGCCTGAGGAGGTATCGCTATGAATACTGACACCATTTTTTGCTGCGCCGCCGCCATTGTCTGTCTGCTCTACGCAATCATAAGCGGCATCGATCTGCTGCGCACGCGCCAGCACACCGCCGAAACGACCGGCACCATCGTCGACATCGCGCGTCTGCCAAATCCCCACGCCAAGACCCACCTCAACGCCCATTGGGCGACCATCAGCTACAGCGTAAACAGCCGCCGTCTCATCTCAGAAAATCGTGTGCAGGTGGCGAAAACCGCTCTCGTCGGCAACCCCGTGCGCATCCGCTACGACAAAACGCAGCCCACGCAGCTCTGCCAAACCTCACCGCAGCGCAGCCTCGTTGCCCTCGCCCTGGCGATTGTCTTCGCCCTGCTCGCGCTCCTGCTGCACTAAAGGAAGACTACGCCATGCCACACGATTCCTCCAATCCCCTGCTCCCCTTCATCGACCGCCTCTGGAAAATATGGAAAAGCAATCGCAAATAAAGGAATGGACAGCCACGCATCTTCTGCGCAGCTGTCCATTTTTCATGCTTAGCGCCGTCTTCTATAGCGCCAGTGATATTCTTCTTTTACGCGCTCGAAAATCTCAAACGCCACTGGGCAAACCTCGACCACGCTCAGCACACTGTAGAGGCTGAAGAGTCTCCCCGGCTGGTCCGTGTATGGAAAAGTTTTACAGGAATCCGGCTTACAATCGCCGAGCGCGCAGGCTCCATCGGTCGTGAGAAAATCGCAGGGCTCGTGCTTCGTCTCATAATTTCCATCCGTCATTTTCTCCTGCAGATATTGCTCGACGAACACCGCTTCCGTCATGCCCATATGCGCTGCATCTCGAGCAACGTCTTCCCGCGGAATGCTCCCACGGTACATCGTGCAGCAATTTCTACACTTGCTACAATCAAAATCGGCAAAAAGCGCCACATGCCATTTTTGAAAATACGCATCCAACTCATCTTCATCGGCATGGTTTTTGAGATAACGGCGAAATGCCAAGTTCTCATCTTCTTTTTCCGCTGCGCGTGCGCGCACTTTTTCCGGAGCGATCATACGCGCATCACCTCCTCGACAGATCTTTTTCGCATGCTGCGCACCCAATCGCGCACCTCATCATACAATGCATAGTCGCCATGTTCACTCAGCATAACGAGCAGACGATTCGTCCATTTTTCTGCAAAATAATGAATACTGTGCCGTTTGTCAAAAGCCTCAAAAGAACTCAAACCTTCCCGCTCCGCCATCTCTCGCGCTTTCTGATAAGCAAGCATCAGATAAGCGCACGTACGCATATCTTCCGCATTCAGATCTTTCTCCCAGATCGGCCCTGGGCGATTCATCAGTGCCAGATAGAGAATCTGGTCCAGTTCGATGCTCTCCTGGTCAAAAAGATCCGCCAAATACAGGCGACCAGGAACGCGCTCCGCACCAAGATACGGATAATCCCGCAACCATTTTTTCCGTTCCTGCGAAGATTCGATCTCGTCGAGCGGTGATTTCGGCTTATTCATGCAGCAATTCTTGTATTTTTTTCCGCTTCCGCATGGGCACGGATCATTGCGGCCAATCTTCTCTTTCTTTACCGGACGATTGATCTCCCGTTCGAGTTGACGCAGCGTCTTTTCGAATGCTGCATCATCCATCTCACTATTCTCGCTGAACATCGCCCACGAACTCAGAGTCGCTTCCGCGTCAAACGAGCGCTGACAAAAATCACGCTCATTGCTGTAATCAAACAAGCGGTCAACGGAATAATCATAGCCATCCAGAAATTCTTCGTCAATCAAGCCCTTCTCATACATCTCACGCAATTCCGGCAAGAGATCAAAGAAATGACAGCTGCAGATCATTTCCCCGATTTTGGCGAACACAAGATCCTCTGGGCGGCGATCGTACGCACGATCCCGCAGAAACTGCTTCCATGCGTCCTCTGACAATGTCCCATCCAGATAAAGCTGGCCAAGCACATCCACCATCGCCGAACGCACATATTCGTCGATGTCTTCATCGCTCACCGATTTTTCCAAAAGCACCAGATTGCCGTCATAAGTATGATACAGAATCTCCGAGAGCCCTGCCGTAGTCGCATCACCAACGAGAAAATCCACTATATCCATCGGCAGTGACACCATTTCCACGATCCGTCGGAACGATGTCCGATCTTTGAACTCGCCCAGCAAAAACATCGCATAGAAATGTAGCTGTTCATCCTCCGGCAGATCCATCTGCGCCTGAATCGCCCGATCCACTGCTGTGCGAAGATACGGTAACGCCTCCTCTTTGTGCGCCCTAATCACGCGAAACGCTTCCCGTGGAAATGCATCGCTCTGATACCGGAGCGTCTCAAGCGCATTTTTCAATTCGTCCATCGCCAATCCCTCCATTACTTTCTTTCCTTCATTATTCTATAGCATCACCAATTCTGCAAGACTTTTTACAAAAAACGAACAGCCCGTCGTAGACTGTTCGTCATCCATCAATATGCTCACTGTTCCTCAAAATCCACGATCTCGCCGATGTAGAAATGGTGTGGTTCTTCACCATCGTAATACGCAGCGACGATTTCTGCCGGGATGTTTTCTTTCTTGAAGCCGTCGCTGTAGAGCTTGTGACAAACCAGCGTCAGCTCCGCTTCTGCAAAGCCCATCGTGCCGTGAGATTTTTCCACCGGCGTCAGGCTCGTGGCGGCGAGCTTGTCCTCATCGCGGCCGGAATGGCTGCCGAGATAGGCGAGATCCTTGCGCTTCTCTTCCGGGAAGAAGCTGATCGTGTAATACTCACTCTTCTCCAGATAATTAAAGGTGTAGCGGCTAGGCTTGATGTAGATCGTCGCGATCTGACGGCCGTTTCCGCGTGGTGCCCAGATCGTGCCCAGGCTGCCCCAGCTGATCGTCATCGTGTTGTAATCCTCTGGCGTGCCAGCAGTGACCAGCGCCCAGTGATCGTCGAAAAGTTTGAAGATATCCGTGTTGAATTCCTTGATCGATTCCATGAAAATGCCTCCTTGTTGTTCTTACGATTATTATAGCAGATTTTTGCTGGCTCACAAAAACTCTTTTTTCGCGCGTCGCCCTCCCGTATAATAAACACAAACCACCGAAAGGAGTCGAGCGCCATGAATTTTTCTCTGATCCGCCAGTCATTGCGGCAGATGCGCGGCGTCGTTCAATTATCGCACGCTGCTGCGTTGCCAGATATCGCTGGTTATCGTGCGCCGATGGATTTTTCGCTGCCCTTCCATGGCCGCTGGCTTGTGGCGAATGGCGGCGTCACGCCAGAGACGAGCCATTCCTGGGAGATCCCGCAGCAGCGCTACGCCTATGATTTTCTCATCGTTGACAAAAGCGGGCAACATTTTTCCAGCGATGAAAAAGATCCAGCAGCGTATTATTGCTACGGTCGCGAGATCCTCGCGCCAGCCGACGGCTTTGTCGTCGCGCTCTACACCGACGCACCGGACAGCCCCATAAACAAACACCGCCCTGTCTGCGCGGCAGACGATCTGCGCGGAAATTTCGTGCTCCTGAACCACGGCAGCGGCGTCTATTCCCTGCTCTGCCATCTCAAGCCCGGCAGCATCTATGTGCACGTCGGCCAGGCCGTCGCGCGCGGCGAGCGCATCGCCCGCTGCGGCAATTCCGGCAACACCACCGAGCCACACCTGCATTTTCAACTGCAGGCTGGCCGCGATTTCTGCACCGCGCCCAGCCTGCCCATCCCCTTCGCCCACATCGGCGCAGCGCCGAGCACCGCCCCACATTTTCCGCCCTACATCGAACGCGGGATGACGGTGTGGAATGAACGCGATTAATACGAACAGCCTCCGGATCTTTGAACCGCCCCCTGTCAAGTAGATAGGGTAAATAACAAAAATATTGTTTCAA
>OKRW01000300.1_pt1 | contig 50380 bp, 52 predicted proteins | sample 1601151 | NCBI WGS metagenome assembly OKRW01 (sample SAMEA3541471, study PRJEB24748) | human gut metagenome | biome: human gut; feature: human-associated habitat; material: faeces | place: China | collected 2012 | reverse complement strand
TAGTGTAGGCTCGATTTTTGTTATTTCGAGTATCTACTCTATGGGGAGCATATCAGATCATATCCAGGCTTTCTCTTTCGATACATGATACTGAAACTTCCTCATGCAACTGATGCATTTTAGAGACGACTTTAGGCAGAACATCATAACTAAAAGCCGGACCAGCGGATATCTCCAATGTTCCCTGTAATGAATCAGGTCTTTGTAGAAGGATTTCTTTTAATTTTTTTGTTCTCTCTAGCACATCCAATGCATATTCGACAACCACAAGGCCTTCTCTGGTTAAATGGATACCTTGTGAGGATCGCGTAAATAATGTAACACCAAGTTCTTCTTCCAATTTAGTTAATGATGCGTTTAAGCTTTGTTGGCTAATAAAAAGTCGTTCGCTTGCTTTATTTATAGAGGCGGATTCTGCGGTTTCAACAAAATATCTGAGTTGTTCGATTCGCATAGACATATCCTCCTTATTACTATAAAAGCATTAGAAGCAATGCCACTGATACCCATAAAATTGGAAAGTACCAGTTACCAATTCATTATTTAGATCTTTTACTTTCTCGTATTCTTCTAAGAATTCTTTTCTACCAGAAAAGGATTTCTGCTTTTCCAGGTAACACATGATCTCCATTGTTACCTCCATAAATTCCTTTAGTTTTTTGTCGTAAGCTTGTCTTTTTGCAGGGAATTGAGATTGCGTTGAGTACCAACACATTTCACTGTAGATTGGGGTTGTTAGTATTCCTTGGCTTCGTAAAATCTGCCTGCTTTTTACTACATGAACATACTGCGCATTTACCTTATATTTTATTTTTTCGTTTTCCAGATATGCGAAGCCATTCAAGGTTCTTGAGTGGATATCTTTAATCTCAGGATCATCTTCCATCTGTCTCCAAATATTATCTGACCAACTTTTTAATTCCTTAAAGTGTTTATTATCTAATTGCTTACTCAAATAACATTCTACAACAATAGCGTCAAATAAGGCAAGTATATCCTTGGCAAATAGCCCTTCAATTCTTGTCTTTAGATCTTCGAGAACCAAATGCATGTTGTCTTCAGGGGGTAAGTTGCCAATAGTATTGAGTATATCCAGGTATTGTTTAGGAAAGGCATTTAGCAGTTGCTCTCCCAGGCTCCACTTTACCTCTTCCCATATATCATCAATTGCGCCAGCTGGCACTTTCGTCGTGATGTGATAGTCAACAACATTGCTCGGATAGATCCCTTCCAGTTGTTTTTTCTCGCGTATCCTATAAATCGTTTCTGCATGTTCACTGACAGGAATATAAACTTCTCCATTCTGAAGATAGGCACATCCATAAGCAGTAAACTCTTTATCGAATTTACCGAGTTCTACCATTTTGCCAACATCCATACTTACTTGCATGTCTCTGAAAAATTCAGCCATAACTCCTCTTCACTCCCTTCAAATCGAACTTTTTAGGACCGTGGCAAACCATCTGGAGTGGTAGCCACCTGCAGCTTCCTTTATATTTTTCTACGTGGATAGGCTTCTCTAAAAAAGATGATAGTGTCTCAGACGACATTAATTCTTCAGTTGGGCCAATTTTAAATATCCTTCCGTGACGCAATAAAAGGCAGTGATCAAACAACTCCAGTATTTCTTCCGGATAATGTGTAACGTATATTATAGTTACACTTGTATGTTCAGCCAAATCTTTGACAAGTTGCAGCATAGATTCTCTTGCTTGAACATCCAATCCTGTTCCAGGTTCATCGAGAACAAGGATATCTGGTTCTCCGATCAGTGATCTGGCTATCAAAACACTTTGTTGTTCGCCTTTGCTTAACGTCTTATATTGGCGGTCAAATTTATCCCCCAGGCTCAGTTGCCTAAGCAATTCTTTTGCCTTAATGACATCCTCATCTGTGATAGAGTCATCTGGACAAAAGGTGCCACAAACGCCAGATAAAACAATATTTAAACTTGTTTCCTGAGAAAAAAATTTGTCAAAAAAGGATCCACTTACCCAGCCAATCTTTTTTCGTAGTTTGAGGACATTATTGTTCCCATACTCTTCACCAAATATTTTGACCGAGCCGCTGGTTTGTACTTTGAAGCCGGCAATTAGAGACAAAAGAGTCGTTTTGCCGCTTCCGTTCATTCCGAATACAACCCAATGCTCCCCTTCTTTTACTTGCCAGTTAATATTTTTTAAAAGAAAGCGATGACCGGACTGACAGCATATATTGTGGCAATTAATAGCTGTATTACTCATTTTCCTTCACTTTCCTTTCTTTAATTAGGCTTTCTGTCAATAGCAAACAGTCTTCTCCTATTTCTTCTCGCATAACAACTGGAGCATTAAAACCATCTGGTGAGAGAAGGCCGAGATTTTTAACTCCCCACGTGATGATTTCACATACCTTTGCAATATTCATTCGCCGGGTTTGCTGATTTTTGTCTAATTCTGGGTAGTGATCGAACTGGAGATAGTCGACAAAATGTTTTGCTACTGAATAAATTTCAGGTTCTACCCCATATTCGATGCGGTCACATTGACTACAAAAAAGTTCAATACGTGCGTCTTCATCTTGACTAAAGATGATCCTTCTTATTTCTAATTTTCCACCACAATATTTACAACAGCATCGTTCAGTTCTTTTCTTTAAGCTTTCAACTCTTCCGTTTGAATTGTAGCGCTTTAAAATATCCATCATAATCACTTAGTGCGCAGTTCCAATCGGACTGCGCACTATTTTCCTTTCATATTTTTTTAGAAAATTAGATTGGCTAACGGTAAGCCGATAACATAACATACTACAAACATGATCACGAGAATGATCGCAATGTATTTGTACATCATCGATGCTTTGATCCATTCACTATTACCAAAGACAAATGCTGCTGGAGCAGAAGCTGCTGGCGTCATGTAAGCGAGCTGTCCGCACCACAGGATGACCATGATAAGAGGAATTGGTGAAATGTCCATGCTAGCGCAAATAGGGGTGCAAATATTGATGAAGATAACGATGATAACAGCGTTGTTGGCAACGTTTGTTAACAAAGTAACGATCAACAATACGATAAAGGCAAACAACAGGAAGGTTTTGCCTCCGAAAATTGGCGATAGTAGCTGAACAAGGAAGGTGTTGATCCCTGTTGCATCACTTGTAAGAAGGCTGGAAAATGGCAGGATGATCGCAAACAAATACATCATGCTCCAGTCGATCCCTTTAGCAGCATCTTGATAATTCATAAACGGTTTCCCATCAATTCTAGTCACCATAGCAAAGCAAATGATGACAAGAATAACACCGATAACGCCCCAACCAGACAGGATATTGGCTACAACGCTTCCAGGGAAAGCCATCTGGATAAGGTCTACGCTCATGAGTAGTACGATCATAACGCCAGTCAGGAACGCAGCAAATTTTTGCGTTTTGCTCAGGATCAGATCCTTAGGGTCGATAAAATCGATACTTATCTTATTCATTCGAGATAAGTCTGGTCTGAAAATAAAACGCATGATCAGGTAATACACCAGAACCAGAATAATACTGAGAGGCAACGTGAATAAAATATATGAGAAGAATGATACAGACATTTTTGTGACAGATTCAATCGCACCAAGCAGGATCAAACCTGTTAAGCGGAATGGAAAAACTGTCCCGCCGGCGGTCATAGAAGCAAAAACAATGCCTAAAATCATTAAAGAAGGATATTTTTCATATTTCTTAAATCCGAACTCATCACAAACCGTATACAATATCTTCCAAAAGAAAATGACACTGGCAAGAGTATTTACGAGCATGCCACCAAGAAAAGCGCCATAGAGCATTAACAGAGTAAAGATCCATGGTCTGCCCTCAACAATTTTACGGCTGATAATCCAGCTGGAAAGAAAGTTTACCAGGCCAGCTCTGTCTAATGCAGTTGCAAATGCTGTAATGAGGATCATGAAAACAACAGTCTCATTCCCAAAGGAAAGAGCTGCAAAATCAGTCATTGTTGTCACGCCAGTAGTAACAACTGCGATCATGCCTAAAAAGCTAGGCCATAATAATGTCGTCGTGGTCCATGCATATACAAGCCCGATAAATATCCCAAGCATTTTCATACCAAGCGGGGTAATTGGCTCAATCGGTGGAATAAAGCCAAAGAAGAACATAAAGAAGATGGTGATTAGTACGTGTATATAAAAAACGGTATTTTTCTTTGCCACTTGTTCAGTCATGACCTTACACTCCCTTCGATCTCTTTGTTATTTTAAATTAGGGCTGATGTTTGAACTATTTTCATGACATCAGCCCTATAATTGTTTCGTTTTAGAATTCTTCAGTCAGAATCTGATAAGCAGGTGCGCCTTCACATTCATGAGGCATTCTTACACCGCCCAATACTGCCATCGTTGGTGTTACGTCAACCTGACGGATAACACGGGAAGTCGTGTACCCTTCCTTGATACCAGGGCCAGCTGCGATGAAGATAGGCGATACAGAGGTATCAAAATAGCCTTTTTGCGTTGCAAGAGAATCCATATGAATGATGTTAAAGCCTTCAGTCATGAAGCAAATGACATCACCACAGAGATCGCCGCCCAAGCCGATGGCAGCCGCATCTTTGTTGCGGAACGCAAGTGCGACAACACGTTTGCCTGTGATCGGATCTCTATAGTTATACAAGTCATCGATGATCTGTTCTTCCAATGCATCCTTTTCAGATGGATCAACGATACCGTCTTTAAATTTTCCTTTAAGGTTGATGGTTACATATCCACCACGGTTCATGCACGCTTTGGTCTTGCTCAGGTCAACTTCTGGTAAGGTATTTCCATTTTCATCTTCCTTAAGCACTGTATATCCGAGATCTACCATGACCGTCGCATTATTCTTAGCTTCGCCGAATCCTGGAGGATGGTTTTCTTCAGTGATAAGTCCGTGGTCAGAGGTGATTATCATGGTCCAGCCCTCATCTAAATAAGGCAGGAACTGTTCGAAATAACGGTCAGTCTGTTCATAGATGTACTGAATGTAGCCCTGGTACAGTTTTTCATCGTTGTTCCATACATTACGATGTTTTGCATAATGCCAGAACTGATGACCGCAGAGGTCAACATTGTGGAGATGAGAGAAGATAACGTCATAGTCTTCGTTCATCAGGTATGTAAGAGCTCTTGCCTGCCAATCGCAATAATAATCCCATGCTGGAAGGAGAAGTTTTTCTACATACTCAGGGTTACGGCCTGTTGCCATACTGATAGGTGGCACTGCACCAATGTTAGAAGTGATTTCTTCGTACAGGCTTTCTGGATGGAACAACGAATTTTTGCTCATGTCGTATGCAACACTCATCCACATTCTAAGCTTGGATCCATCTGGCGCGATTTCGAGAATGCTGGTATTTCGATTTGCAACGAGTTTTTGATCCTTGGCGATAACTTCGTCGATAAAGTCAGGGTTGTATTCACCGCTTTTAACGATTACGACAGGTTCTTGATCTTTTTTAGATTTATAGACTGCTACTGTGTCATAAACGCCATCTTCATTCTTAAGCAATAACGATGGACGACGAACAAAACCATTAGAGGTCAGAATGGTGAATTCTTTGGCATCTGCTGGCGCATCTACCCAACCAGTAGCTGGTTTAAGAGGGGAATTGACAAGGTTAAGGTTAACTACACCAAGGGTCTCGATTTCGGTATCACTTTCATCCAGCAAGCAGGATTTCATGCGTGCTGCACCACCGCCAAGGGCACTGGTGAGCGCTTTCGACCCTTTACCTTCGTTTCCACCTTCAAGCTCATCTACGTCTGTAATGACGCAACCTACACCAGGGTTATTTGGTGCATCGTGAGCAGTGAAGCGAACAGCATCTACATCTTCTGCTGCGTACACAATGGTTTCCCAGTCAACAATTGCAGTACCCATGTTTACTGCCCCTGGCTGGGTGCCGTCTACAACATGAAGGTTTGGGTTGTCACTGGTTGGAGGCCAGCTTGAGCCAGGCCAGTGCCATACGAGTGTCTTTTTACCGGCTTCTGCAAATACATTCCACAATGGTTCCGCTTTGCAAAGCTTAGAATCAAGTGCATATACATAGCTGTCTGCGTATTCTGGATGTGGGTTGAAAAATGCAGTAATACCGTGGGTCATAGGGTAAGCACCAGTAGCAAGGGTGGTCCACTGTGGAGGTGTTACAGTTGGTACGGCACCGAGCAGAACAAGATCTTCACGCGCAGAACCTCGATCAACGAATTTCTTCAGGTTAGGCATTTTTCCTTGGTCCATAAACTTTTTCGTCAAGCGTGGATCTAAACCATCTACGCCTAATACGATGATCTTATCGGTTAAAGCTTTTCGACTGCAAGTCATTTTTAACACTCCTTACGTTTCGAATGAATTTTTTACGATTTTCTAAGCGGCAATCCATGGATTTATCTTTACACCCTTATTATATAAAGCTGGCTTATGGAACGGAATCATTCTATTTATGATGGAGTATTTATGGTTTCAGCTTTTGTATGAAGCGGCTGAAATATTTTTGCATATAAGTTTTAAAATTATACGATATATGAAATTTCATTTTATAATTTTTTGTAAAGAGGTTTCTATTTATAAAAATAAAATAAGCAGAATAATATGAGACGTAAAAAAGCCTCTTCTGCTTAAACAGAAAAGGCCATCTATGCTGGTGGTTTTGTCTTGCCTAATCGGCGACCAATGGGAAAACCCTATTTTGGCATCTAGCCAAAATAGGGTGCGACGACCACGATGCTTGAGATCGTCGTTTGTCGTTGTTCAGCAGAAAGTGATCGCGATAAAATCTGCGTAACACTGGATCTCCACAGTGTAGTCGGTGTTGCGCGCAAGCTGGTCCAGAGATGCTGCGGCACCGGGCGCAACATAGAGATCATCGATGACGATCGCGCCTTCCGCGTCACGAATGCGGAAGCTGGCACCACTGGTGCTATCTGCGTGGACGACCACTTCCTTATGACAGATTAGGCGGTCAAAATTGATCGTCTGGCCACCGCCTTCAAAGGTGAGCGGCATCCAGCCGTTTTCTGTGTGCACATCGCGCAAAGTAACGCGCGTGTTTTCTGTGAAATAATCGTACACGGCGCCGACATTCGTGTAAGCCATGAAGGCAGCGATGCAAACAGCCGCTGTGAGAAGAGCGGCGAGCACCGCCGCGCGGATGCGCCGATGCTTCAATCGTCGTTTCATAGTTTTCAGCACCTTTCTGTTTTCTTCGTCGAGGGCTGGCGCAGATGGCAGAACAAAGCATGCTTCCATTTGCTCGTACTCTCTGCGGCAATGTTCACAGCTTTGCAAATGAGCCGCGACCACTGCCGTTGTTTCTTCGCTGAGGATGCCTTCCACATAGAGCGGCAGAAGATCCCGCGTGACAGCACAGCTAATTGTTTCCATGTTCCATCACCTCCATATAATCGATGATCTGTCGTTTGGCGCGGTAGAATGTCACGCGCGCCCAATTCGGCGTTCGGCCAAAAAGCTGGGCGATTTTCTCGAAGGACAGCTCGCCAAACACGCGCAGCGTGAATACCTCTTTATAGGGCTCCGCCATGTCATGCAAATACTGGTGAACGAGGAACGCCGTCTCTGCGTCGATCATCTGCTCAGAAAAATCTGCGGACACAGCGGCTGGCGAAGCGGTTTCTTCGTTCACAACGCTCACGTAAATCTTATTGCGCCGGCAATAGCTATAGTACGTGTTGCGCGCGATCGTAAACAGCCAGGCGCGAATATCTTTCCGGCCGTCAAAGGAATCGATCGCCGCCAACGCTCGCGCGAAAGTTTCCTGGGTGATCTCTTCAGACGTTTGCGCATCGGCCGACAGGCTCCGAAGAAACAGATACACGTCCCTGAAATAGTCGTTGTAGATGGTCTCAATGTCCACGCGCCTCGCCCCCTTTCACCTTATTAACGCACGAGTCAGCGATTCATTACAGATTTTTTCAATAAAAATGCAAAAAGCACCGGACTTTCGCCTGATGCTTGAGAAATGTATTCATTTTCGCGCGATGATGCATAGCCAGAGCTGCGCCTCGTTCTGGTCGACGGAAAATTCGTCGAAGCCTGCTTCCTTGAGCAGGCGGATCAGCGTCATCTTGTCGTACGCCGTCAGGCCGTCGATCTGTTCGGCCCAGGCAGGCGGTGTCTGCGCTTCGCCATCGAGCTTATTGACGATCATAAAGAGGCCGCCAGGCATCAGTGCACGATACACCTCGCGGAAGCTTTCCAGCGGTCCCGGCCAGAAATAGATCGTCTCAAAAGCAGTGACCAGATCCAGCGCTTCGTCAGCAAATGGCAGCGCAGCCACGCTGCCCTCCACGATCTCGCAGCGGCGGCTGGTAATGTCGCCGTGGTTGCGCTTGCGCGCCAGCTGCACAGCCTCTGGCGAACTATCCAGCCCTGTCACCTTTGCCTGCGGGAACATGCGCAAGAGCTCCGCCAGCACACGCCCATCGCCACAGCCGAGATCGGCAATGTCCAGTGGCGCAAAAAGCTTCAGATGCGCCAGCCCCCACTGCCACAATTTTCCGTGTGCCCGCGCCATGCGCCCATATTCCCGCGCCGCCGGATCAAACCATTCACCAAGCCCCATAAGCATCCGTTCCTTTCCGATTGATTAGCTGCCTCTTATTATACCACGCCACGCAGCAAAACGCAAAGATCTGACATTTGACAGCAGCGCTGCCGCGTTGTAAAGTAGAACGTAACAGATCAATGAAAGGAGCTTCATCATGGAAGAACTCACCCTCACCGTCGTCTATACGTCCAAGCCAGGCATGCGCCAGGCTTTTGTGGAAGAGGTTGTTGCCCGCGGCATTCTCGACAAGATCCGCGCCGAGGAAGGCTGCATCGCCTACGATTACTACGCCTCCGAGGACGACATCGACCGCCTCATGCTCATCGAAAAATGGCAAAGCCCCGCGCATCAGGAAGCCCACATGGCCCAGCTCCACATGCAGGAGCTTGCCGAGATCAAATCGCGCTTCATCGACGGCACCAAGATCGAGCGCTATTGAGCGCGAAAAGCGACCATCGCAGAAATTTCTGCGGTGGTCGCTTTTTTAGCGTTCGTCACATTCTCCAGGCGCCAAAATGCTGACGATCATGGCGCAGGTTGTCGCTACTTCTGGGGTGAACACTTTACTCGCGCATGAAAAAACGATCGCTGCAGATTTTCTCTGAGCGATCGTTGAGATTTTTAGTCGAGCAGCGCTTTCATGGAAAGGTTGAGGCGGCCCTGCTTGTCGATCTCGACGAGCTTGACGCGCACGATGTCGCCGACTTTGACAACGTCTTCCACTTTGTTGACGCGCTTCTTGGCGAGCTGGGAAATGTGGACGAGACCGTCCTTGCCAGGCAGGATGTTGACGAAGGCGCCGAAGTCCATGATCTTGACGACTGGTCCTTCGTAGATCTCGCCGACCTCCGGCTCGCGGACGATGTCTTCGATCATCTTCTGGGCGCGGGCTGCGGCATCGGCATCCACAGAAAGAATGTGGACGACGCCGGTCTCTTCGACGTCGATCTCAACGCCGGTGAGCTCGATGATCTTCTTGATGGTCTTGCCGCCGCTGCCGATGACGTCTTTGATCTTGTCGACGTCGATCTTCATCTGCAGCACGCGTGGAGCGTATGGTGAAAGCTCGGTGCGTGGCGCTGGGATGGCGGCGAGCATGGCGTCCATGATGAACATGCGGCCATCGTACGCCTGGGCGAGGGCCTGCTTGAGGATGGCGCGGTTGATGCCGGTGATCTTGATGTCCATCTGCAGGGCGGTGACGCCGTCCTTGGTGCCAGCGACTTTGAAGTCCATATCGCCGAGGGCGTCTTCGAGGCCCTGGAGGTCGGTGAGGACGACGAACTCGTCGCCTTCACGGATGAGCCCCATGGCAACGCCGCTGACTGGCTTTTTGATCGGCACGCCAGCAGCCATCAGCGAGAGGGTGCTGCCGCAGACGCTGCCCATGGAGGTGGAGCCGTTGGACTCGATGGCTTCGGAGACGACGCGGATGGTGTATGGGAATTCTTCCTCACTTGGGATGACTGGCTCGAGGGCGCGACGCGCGAGGGCGCCGTGGCCGATCTCGCGGCGGCCTGGTCCGCGCATTGGGCGGGTTTCGCCGACGCTGTATGGTGGGAAGTTGTAGTGGTGCAGATAACGGCGGGAGTCGACGTTTTCGATGCCGTCGAGGAGTTGGTTATCGCGCAGGGAGCCGAGGGTGGTGACGCTCATGATCTGCGTCTGACCACGGGTGAAGACGGCGCTGCCGTGGGCGCGTGGCAGAAGATCGACTTCGCAGGTGAGCGGACGCACTTCGGTGATGGCGCGGCCATCTGGGCGCTTGTGCTCGAGGGTGATGAGCTTGCGCACGATCTGCTTCATCATGGCTTCCAGGGCGGCACGGAGATCTTCCTCCTGCTCTGGATATTTTTCGATGAGGGCTTCGACGGCTTTGTCCTTGACGGCGCTGACGGCTTCGTCGCGGGCCTGCTTGTTGACGATCTGCAGCGCTTCCTTGAGCTCGTCGTGAGCGGTGGCTTCAACATCGGCGACGATGTCTTCCGGCAGTTCGATCGGTTCGACGTCGATCTTGTTCTGGGCGATGCCTGCTGCCAGGGCGTCGGCGCGGAATTCTTCGATCATGGCGACGATGCGCTGGATCTCTTCGTGGCCGAACATGATGGCGTCGAGCATCTGTTCCTCAGGCACTTCCTTGGCGCCGGCTTCGACCATCATGATGGCGTCGAAGGTGCCGGCGACGGACAGGTGCATGCGGCTTTCGGCGCGCTGGGCTTCCGTTGGGTTGATGATGAATTCATCGCCGATGAGGCCAACGCTGACGCCGGCGATCGGACCCATGAATGGGGCGCTGGACAAATGCAGCGCTGCGGAGGCGCCGATCATGGCGCACATGTCTGGTTCGTTGTCTGCTTCCACAGAGAGCACGGTGGCGACGATCTGAACGTCACAGCGATAGCCCTTTGGGAAGAGCGGACGGATCGGACGGTCGATGAGACGGGCTGACAGGGTTGCTGCTTCCGTCGCACGACCTTCGCGGCGCAGGAATCCGCCAGGGATTTTCCCGACGGCGTACATTTTTTCTTCGTAGTCTACAGTGAGCGGGAAGAAATCCACGCCTTCGCGTGGTTCTTTGCTCGTGGTGGCGGTGACGAGCACGACCGTGTCGCCGTAGCGAACGAGAACGGCGCCACTCGCCTGTTTGGCCAGATGGCCAGTTTCAATGCTTAATTCACGGCCAGCAAGGCTCATACTTTTTTTAATGATCGTATCCATTGCTACCTCTCTTCATCTATCGTTTTCGTTGTCAAGCAAAAAAAGATGCTTGAACAGGAAGCCTCAAGCATCTTTGTAAACAAAAATCGATTAGCGGCGCAGACCGAGCTTGTTGACGATGGTACGATAGCGTTCGATATCGACGTCCATCAGATAGTTCAGCATTGCTCTGCGCTGACCAACCATCTTCAGCAGACCACGACGGGAATGGTGGTCCTTCTTATTCACTTTCAGGTGTTCGGTCAGGTACTGGATGCGATAGGTCAGGAGTGCGATCTGCACTTCTGGGGATCCAGTGTCGCCTTCGTGTAATTTGTACTGATCGATGATTTCTGCTTTCTTAGCTGCATCAATTGCCATGGTTATTTCCTCCTAAAATTTGAATTATCCGCCTGCCAGGTGAGCGTCGGAGTGAGCGCTTCACTGAGCAGTGGACCATAACATACATATTATACAATCAAAGCGCCGCTGTGGCAAGCCTTAACCTTCGGTTGCGAAGAATTTTTTTGCGTTTTCGACGTCCATGGTGATGGTCGTCTTGAGCTCGCCAAGATCTCTGAACTTTGAGATGTGGCGCAGGAAGTGGTAGATCTCCACGCAGAGCTCCTGACCGTAGATGTCGCGGTCAAAGCCGAGCATGTGGACCTCGACGGTGATCTTTGGTGAGTCGTCGACGGTTGGCCGGGTGCCGATGTTGAGCACGCCGTCGTATTTCTGCTCCGGCTCGTTGACGAGCCAGGCGCGCGCGGCGTACACGCCGAGAGACGGCAGCATCAGCGCTTCATCGAAATCGATGTTGGCGGTTGGGAAGTTCATGGCGCGGCCATTCTGCGCGCCGTGCACAACCTCGCCGCAGAGCCGGTAGGGATAGCCGAGCAGCGCCTTCACGAGCATCATATTGCCGGCGCGGATCTGGCGGCGGATGAGGGAGCTGGAGACGGTGCTGTCACCGTATTCAAACGGTGGCTCCACGTGCACCTCGACGCCCTGCGGCGTCAGGCGTTCGCGCAGCATCTCCGGTGTGCCCTTGGCTTCGTGGCCGAAGGAAAAATTGAACCCGACGACCACACCGCAGACATCGAGCGCACCGACGAGCACGTCGTCGATGAAAGCCTCCGGTGCCATGCCGGCAAATTCAGCGTCGCATGGAACGCTGATCATTTCATCGACAGAGAGCTTTTCGAGGAAAGCGATCTTGTCTGCCTGAGGCAGGAGATATTTGAAATCCGGCTTATGCAGCGACTGCCACTGTGGGTAGAACGTCAGCACTGCGAGGGATGCGCCTTTGGCGTCGGCAAGGAGGCGCCCCTGATGAATGAGATTCTGATGGCCTATATGCAGCCCGTCAAAATTGCCGAGCACGACGACGCGCTTTTGTTGCGGCAGGGTGCTCAGTTCGTGATATACGATCAATGGCTCTCCTCCTTATCCATGAAAGACTTTTTTGGGAATAAATGCGCCTGCTTCGATGTGACCGATGGCCAAGAGTTCGCCATCCTGCACGGCTTGCACCCAGCCTTCCGTAGCATTGCAGCTTGCATCCGGCGCAACGCGCACACGGCGACCGTTCATCAGATCGTCGCGCTCAGCTGCGCTGGTGATCGCCAGCTGCGGCAAGGTCAGCGCTTCGCTCATCGGCAGGAGTAGCGCATAGGGATCGGTGCTCTCGCGCAGCGCCTCGACGCTGAGGCAGGCATCCAGCGTGAAAGCGCCGGCTGCTGTGCGCCGCAGCGCCGACATGCAGCCGCAGCTGCCGCAGGCGCGGGCGATGTCCTGGCAAAGGGTGCGGATGTAGGTGCCCTTGCTGCAGTGGACGTCGATCACTGCTTCCTCATTGTTGTAGGAAAGGCACTCCAGGGCGTAGATCTCGATCTCGCGCTTGGGAATGTCGTCCACTGTCACGCCTTCGCGGGCGTAGCGATAGAGTGGCTTGCCGTCCTTCTTGATCGCAGAATAAAGCGGTGGCGTTTGCTCCTGCTTGCCGACGAAGCGCGTCAGCACGTCGCGGAAACCTGCTTCGTCCTGCGTTGGCAGCGCGCACGTCGCCACGACATTGCCAGAGCTGTCCTGGGTGTCGGTCTCTGTGCCGAAACGCAGCGTCGCGCGGTAGCGCTTGTCGTCTGCCGTGAGGTATTCGTTGAGCCGCGTCGCCTGACCGACGCAGAGCACCATGACACCTGTGGCATCGGGATCAAGGGTGCCGTTATGGCCGATCTTTTTTGTCTGGAAAACCTTGCGCGCAATGTTCACGAGGTCGTGGGAGGTCATCTCCGTTGGTTTGTCAATGAGAAGCACACCGCTATTCGGCATGATGCGCCTCCTCCCATTCCTGCGTGATCTCAGCGAGCACGGCCTCCACTGCTTCTGCAAGCGGACGCGTCAGCGTCGCGCCAGATGCGCGCACGTGGCCGCCACCGCCGAAGACGCTGGCGCAGCGATTGCAGTCAAACCAGTCGCGGGAGCGCAGGCTGATCTTGCAGCTACCATCTGGCATTTCTGTGAAGAGCACGGCCACTTCGACGCCTTCGATCTCCTTGATCATCGCCACGATCCCTTCCAGATCCAGCGTTGATACGTCGAGCGCCTGCTGGGTTTCCAGCGAAAAGACGCTGTAGGCGGCGCTGTCGTCCAGGAGATAGGTGATGTTCCCGAAAAGATGCTCCAGAATGCGCACCTTCTTTTTGCTGGTATTTTCCCAGAAATGCGCCTGGATGAGATTTTTATCTGCGCCATTTTCAAGCAATCTGGCTGCGGTGTGGAAGGTGGTGGCCTGTGCGCTTGGATAGAGAAACGATCCGGTGTCGGTGCTGATGCCGCTGTAGAGCGAGGTCGCGGCTTCCGGCGAAAGCGCTGCGCCAGCGTCCAGCGCCATGCGCGCGAGGATCTCGCAGGTAGACGAGGCGTCTGCTTCGACGATGTTCAGCGCGCCAAAGCTGTTGTTGCTCACATGGTGGTCGATGTTGATCCAGGGACGAGCGAGAAATGCCTGCGGAAGCTTGCCGATGCGTTCCAACGTTGCGCAGTCCACAGCGATGCAGACATCCGGCAGCGGCGCTGCATCGTCGCAGACGGTGATCTCGTCATAATGCGCCATGAAGCAGAATTTTTCCGAGAGTGCGTCCTGATTATAGAGGGCAACAGGAAACCCTGCAGAGGATAATATCTCTGCAAGGCCTGTCTGCGCACCCAAACAGTCGCCATCCCCACGAACGTGGGAAAAAATGGCGACCGTTTTGGCACGATGTTCACTTAAAAAATCAAATACTCTTTGCACGGATTAATCTCCTAATTCTCCAAGGATCTTTTCGATCTTCGCGCCATATTCCAGCGAATTGTCCAGAGAAAAGCGCAGCTCCGGCACCTTGCGGATCTTCAGGCGCTGGGCGAGCAGCGAGCGGATGTAGCCGTTCGCTTTTTCCAGCGCAGCGAGCATCGCTTCGCGTTCCTTGTCGCTGCCCAACTTGCTGACATAGATGCGCGCATAGCTGAGATCGTTCGACACCTCAACGTCGGTGACGCTGACCATCGAATCGATGTGCGGATCGCGGATCTCATGGGCGAAGATGTCCGTGAGATCGCGCTTGATCTCACCGGCAAGTCGATAATTTCTGTTTGCCATGATGCACCTTCTTATAATTCTCGCTTGATCTCTTCAAGGACGTAGGCTTCGAGAATGTCGCCTTCCTTGAAATCGTTGTAGCGTTCCAGGCTGATCCCGCATTCGTAGCCGCTGGCCACTTCGCGCACGTCGTCTTTGAAGCGTTTCAGCGAAGCGATCTCGCCATCGTAGATGACGATGCCGTCGCGCAGCACACGGATCTTGCTGTGGCGGGTGATCTTGCCGTCGGTGATGTAGCAGCCGGCGATGTTGCCGACCTTTGGCACCTTGATGACGTTGCGGACTTCCGCCTGACCCTGTTCGCTTTCCTTGATGTCCGGCGCGAGCAGACCGCTCATTGCAGCCTTGACATCGTCGATGGCTTCGTAGATGATGCTGTAGGTCTTGATGTCGACCTGTTCCTTTTCAGCCAGCTTTTTCGCGTTGGCATCCGGGCGCACGTTGAAGCCGATGATGATGGCATTGGATGCTGCCGAAAGGCTGACGTCGGTCTCGCGGATACCGCCGACGGCGGTGCGGATGATGTTGACGCGCACTTCGTCGGTGCTGAGCTTTTCGAGGGACTGGCGGATCGCTTCGATGGAGCCCTGGGTATCGGCCTTGAGCACGATGTTCAGCTCCTGTACATCGCCCTGCTGGATCTGGCTGAAGAGATCTTCGAGAGATACCTTCGAACCGCGGGAGATTTCCTGCATGTGTTTTTCCTGAGAGCGCTGTTCGGCAACTTGTTTTGCCAGACGTTCGTTGGCGACGACGACAAAATCGTCCCCGGCTTCCGGCACATCGTTGAGGCCGAGGATCTCTGCCGGCACAGATGGACCAGCGTGATCGATCGGCTGACCGTGGTAATCGAACATGGCGCGGATGCGACCCTGGGTGGTGCCGCAGATGAGAAAGTCGCCGTTGTGCAGCGTCCCGTTCTGGACGAGGAGCGTTGCCGTGGCGCCGCGGTTTTTGTCGAGCTTGGATTCGACAACCTTACCACGGGCTGCGCGATTTGGATTGGCTTTGAGGTCTTCCATCTCGGCAACGAGAAGGATCATTTCCAAGAGATCGCTGATGCCAATGTTCTTCTTCGCAGAAACTGGCACCATGATCGTGTCGCCGCCCCAGTCTTCTGCAACGAGGCCGTACTGGGTGAGCTCGGTCTTGACGGTTTCCGGATTGGCGTCCGGCTTGTCGATCTTGTTGATGGCAACGATGATCGGCACACCGGCAGCCTTGGCGTGGTCGATGGCTTCAATGGTCTGCGGCATGACACCGTCGTCTGCAGCGACGACGAGGATGGCGATGTCGGTGATCTGTGCACCGCGGGCGCGCATGGCCGTGAACGCTTCGTGGCCTGGGGTATCGAGGAAGGTGATCTTCTGATCGTTGATCGATACCTGATAAGCACCGATGTGCTGGGTGATGCCGCCGGCTTCGGTGGAGATGACGTTGGAATTTCTGATCTGGTCGAGGAGCGAGGTTTTGCCGTGGTCAACGTGGCCCATGATCGTCACGACTGGTGGACGGGTGACGAGATCTTCCGGACGATCCTCTTCTTCATTTTCGCTGAGGAGGTTTTCTTCCATTGTCGCTTTCAGCTCGATCGTTGCGCCGTATTCTTCGGTAATGATCTCTGCTGTTTCAAAATCCAGCTCCTGGTTCATCGTGGCCATCATGCCCATGCTCATCAGCTTCATGATGACTTCCGAAGCCTTCTTGCCGAGCTGCTTAGCCAGCTCCTGTACAGTGATCGTGCCTTCGACGACAACATGATGCTGAACCTCGGTAAATTCATGGACTTCCTTCTGAGGGGCCTGGCCTTTTTTGTTCTTCTTGTTCTTGCCCTTGCCGCTCTTGCCGAAATGGTTGCGGTTGTCTCTGTCGCCGCGGGATTTCTTCGAGGAGGAATTGTTGAATTCTTCTTCGTGGCTGGCGTAATCTTTTTTCTGTGGTTTTTGTTTGTTGCGACGGCTCTGTGGCTTGCCCTGTTCAGGATGTGCCGCAGCCGCAGCGTGGTGGCCGCCGTCGGCTTTCTGCTTTTTGGCAGGCGCAGCATGGCGCTCGCTGCCACTCTTCTTCTGATTCTGGCCGTCGTGCTTTGGCGCGTCGTGTTTCACATTTTCACGCTTGCCGTGGTCGCGTGGTCCTTTTTTGCTCTGGTCACGCTTCTGTTCAGCAGGCTTCTCCTGCTTCTGTGCCGGCTGCTGTTTGTCCTGTTTGGCCGGCTGTTCTTTCTTTGGCTGACGCTTTTCTTCTGCTGGCTTGCCGCCGTTTGCGAAATGCGTTCTTATTTTGTCTGCGTCGGCTTGATCGATCGTACTCATGTGGTTGCTGGCAGCAACGTCCATCTTCTTCAGTTCTGTGATGATGGTCTTAGAGTCCTGACGCAGTTCCTTTGCTAATTCGTAGATTCTGATTTTTCCCATAGAGCACCTCCATTGCATGAGATAATCGCTTCTGAGAGCTTCCTGTCTGTCAAAGCAATGATGGTCTTGTACGATGAGCCGATCGCGCGGCCCAGCTCTGCCTGTGTCCCGAAGATGATATAGGGAACGTGATACTGTTCCGCGCGGCGCTGCCAGCGTTCGATGGCTTTTGGCTGCGCGTTTTCAGCGATCACCAGGAGATAGACATCATTCTTTTTCAGATGGGCCAGAGCAGCCTGTTCGCCTGCTTTGGCCGTTTTCGATTTTGAGGCAAACCCAAGATAGGTATAGATTTTCTGAGTATCATTGCTCATCGTTGATAAATTTCCTTATTTCGCCATAGACGCTGTCCGGAACCTCGGCCTTGAGGGCGCCGTTCAGCCTCTTGCTTTTTTCAGCGGCACTGACGCATTCTTCTGTGCGGCAGATGTAGGCGCCGCGGCCAGGCATTTTACCGGTGGGATCGATCTCGACCTCGCCGGTTGGACGGCGGACAATCCTGAGCAGATCTTTCTTCTCTTTCTTTTCGCGGCAGATCGCACACGATCTCAGTACTGGTTTTTTAGGCATCGACCTCACCCTTGCAATCGTCTTCGTCGCAGAAGATGTAATTGTATTCGATCCCCTGCTCATCGGCCTGGGACTGATCCTTGATGTCGATCTTCCAGTTTGTCAGCTTGGCTGCGAGGCGGGCGTTCTGGCCTTCCTTGCCGATCGCCAGCGAGAGCTGATGGTCAGGAACGATGACGACGGCTTTTTTGTTTTCTTCGTCGATGAGCACATCGATGACCAGCGAAGGGCTGAGGGCTTCGGCGATGTAAATATCCGGCGATTCGTCCCAGTTGATGATGTCGATCTTTTCACCGCAGAGCTCGTCAACGATGGATTTGACACGCGTGCCGTTTGGCCCGACGCAGGAGCCGACGGCATCGATGTCGTCATTGAGAGACTGCACAGCAATCTTCGAGCGCATCCCAGCTTCACGGGCGACAGATTTGATGACGACATAGCCGTCCTTGATCTCCGGCACCTCGAGCTCGAAGAGACGCACCAAAAGCTTGGCGTTGGTGCGGGAGATAATGATCTGTGGGCCCTTCTGCGCTTTCTTGACCTCCAGGATGCAGGCCTTGATGCGCTTGTTCACATAATATTCTTCGCCAGGGATCTGTTCCTGTGGCGTGAGCACAGCTTCTGCCTTGTTCAGCTTGATGTAGCAGGAGCCCTGCTCGATGCGGTCGATGACACCGCTGATGATCTCCGATTCCTTGCTCGTGAACTCGTTGTAGATGACGCCGCGTTCGGCTTCGCGGATGCGCTGCACGACAACCTGCTTCGCTGTCTGCGCGGCGATGCGGCCGAAATTCTTCGGATACTCCGGCACATTCACAACGTCGCCGAGCTGGGCGTCGAGCTTCAGCGCCTGCGCATCTTCCAGGGAGATCTCCGTATTAGGCAGATGGACATCTTCAACGACTTCCTTTTCAGAGAAAACGTTGATGTCGCCTGTCTCGGGATCCATCTTGACAGAGACGTTCATCAGAGAACCGTAGTTTTTCTTGCATGCAGAGATCAATGCAGCCTCAATGGCTTCCATGATCACGGAGGCATCGATCCCTTTTTCTTTTTCCAGTTGCTTTAATGCTAAAACAAACTCTTTATTCATTTCACACCTCGGTTAAAAGTCACAGTACAACTGTGCTTTTGAAATATCTTTGTACTCGAGCGCGATGATGTCGCCACCATCGTCGATCTCAATGCCGTTTTCATCGGCACTTTTCAAAATCGCGATAAATTCTTTCTTCTTATTCAAGCTCTTATATAATCCCAGGCGCACCTTTTCGCCGACATAGCGTTCAAAATGCTCCGGAACAAACAACGTTCTCTCAATCCCTGGAGAAGATACTTCGAGAATGTACGCATCGGCGATCGGGAACTTTGGATCTGCGTCAAAGGCATCGCTGCAGGCGCGGCTGACCACCTCGCACGCGTCAATGTCCATCGTCTGGTCTGCGTCCTTTGGTTCGATGTACAGCCGCAGGATGCTGTCCTTGTGGTTTTTCTGGAATTCCACGTAGTAGACACTGAAGCCTGCGTTTTCGACCAGCGCACGGTAATTCTCGAAAATATATTTTTCAACACTGTTCATATCTTCACCACCTTTATAATAAACACGAAAGAGTGGGGGTTCCCACTCTTTCCAACAGACATATCATACCATAAACTGCGCGCAATTACAAATTAACTTCGCTGATTCTCGATATAATTCGCAAGATCGCCGACGGTTTTGAAGGTTTCCACCGCTTCGTCCGGCAAAATCATATCAAACTTGCTTTCAAGCGCCATGATCACCTCGACCACATCGAGAGAATCTGCCTCAAGATCGTAGAAAGTCGTGGTGTCTTTCACGTTGTCCGGTGACAGGTGCATCTGTGCGGCAACGATCTGTTTTACGTCATCCAATACCATATCTCATTCCTCCGTAATGCTTTCTCTGATCTGTTCGACCAAGCGATTGTTCACACACTGTGCAGCCAGGCGAATGCCGTTGGCAAATGCTTCTCTGTCGCTGTTGCCGTGGCAGACGATGCTGATCCCGTTGAGACCGAGCAGCGGCGAGCCGCCAACGGCCTTCGAATTGTATTTGCCCATGATCTCTTTGAGGCCAGGTTTCAACAGCAAAGCCCCGAGCTTGTATCTGGTCGATGTGCTGATCGTGTCCTTGAGCGCTTTGAAAAGTCCCTTAGCGGCGCCTTCGCAGGTTTTCAGAACGATATTGCCTGTGAAGCCGTCGCAGACGAGCACATCCACATCCTCTGTCAAAACGCCGTTGCCTTCAATATTTCCGGCGAACGGGATCTTCGGATTGGCTTTCAGCGCCTGGTAGGCTTCCTGTGTCAGCGCATTGCCCTTGGTTTCTTCGGTGCCGTTGTTGACGAGGGCCACTTTGATGTTCGGCTTGTCTTTTTTCAGGGCTTTGGCAAAATAATAGCCCATGAGCGCAAATTGCTCAAGATTTTTCACGTTGACTTCTGTGTTTGCGCCAGCATCGACGAGCACCTTGATGCCTGTCAGCGTTGGCAGCGTGGCGGCGATCGCCGGACGCTTGATGCCGCGCAGACGACCGATCTCAAAAAGTCCTGTCACAAGTTGCGCGCCGGTGCTGCCAGCAGAAACGACGGCGTCAGCCCGCCCTTCCTTGACCAGACGGGAGGCGACGCAGATGGACGCATTCTTTTTCTGGCGATAGGCCTGAGCCGGATGCTCGTCCATGCCAATGACCTCGTCACAGTGAACGATCTCGATGCGATCCTTCAGCGACGCGTCGACCAGCGCCTCGATCTTTTCCTGATCCCCGACCAGGAGCATTTTATCAATGGACGCATCGGCGCGCAGTGCTTCGCACGCACCGGCCACGATCTCCTGTGGCGCGTTGTCACCGCCCATTGCATCAATAGCTATTTTCATTTGTCACTCTCCTCTGTCACCTGCGCGCGCAGCGCTTCCAGCGCGGCCTTGCGATCCGGCTTGCCGAAAACGGCGCTGCCGGCAACGATCACATTCGCGCCGCTGTGAACGACCTTCGCGATCGTCTGCGTGTTGATGCCGCCATCGACCTGGATCAAAACATCGCGCTCCTGCTGGCGGATCATTTCAGACAGGTCCTGCAGCTTGTCGGTGATATCGATAAAGCTCTGACCACCAAAGCCAGGATTGACGCTCATCAAAAGCACCATGTCCAGGGCTTCCAGATAATCTTCCAGACCATCGAGCGGCGTGGCAGGATTGTACGCCAGACCAACTTTGCAGCCTGAAGCTTTGATCTGATCGATCGTAGCGCGCACATCCTCGGCAGCTTCGACATGGAAGGTGATCATATCCGCGCCAGCATCGGCAAACGCCTGCACATAGCGGATCGGCTCGTGGATCATCAGATGGGCATCGAAAAACAGATCGCTGTGTGGGCGCATGGCTTTCACAACTGGTGGGCCAAAGGTGATATTCGGCACAAAGATCCCATCCATCACATCCAGGTGGATCCATTCGGCGCCGGCTTTTTTGATATCCGCCAGTTCATCGGCGATCCGAGCAAAGTCGGCCGACAAAAATGACGGTGAAAAGATGATCTTATCCATTTTTTATCTCCTCATTCTCTCTCTTTCTTCCAGTTCCAGAACCATCTTTTTATAATTCTGATAGCGCGCCTCGTCGAGCACGCCCTCTTCAACGAGGGCCTTGACTTCACAGTCCGGCTCGTTGATGTGGATGCAGTTGTTGAAGCGGCAATCGGCTGCCGCGCACTGATAGTCCGGATAAAGCTCCTTGAGATCGGTCTTCAGGATCTCCGGCGGCAGATCGAGGGCGCTGAATCCAGGCGTGTCGACGATGAAGCCGTTTTCAAACGGGAAAAATTCTGCGGTGCGCGTCGTGTTCTTGCCGCGATTCAGCTTCATGCTGATATCCTGAACGACCTGCACCTCTCTGCCGAGCAGGCGGTTGATCATCGACGATTTTCCGACGCCGGAATTTCCAGTTAGCACCGTCGTTTTTTCCCGGCAGAAATCCCGCACGACATCCAACGGATCGTTCTGGCCAACGAAGAGCAGCCCGATGTCCGTGTTGCGGTAATAATCGCGCACCTCTTGCTCTGATTGCGGATCGGCAAGATCCATCTTGGAAAAACAGAGGGTTGGCGGGATCTTGTAATAGCGCGAAAGAGCTGTCAGCTTGTCGAGCAGCAGAAAATCGTAGCTTGGTTCACGAATGGCTGCGACGATCAGGATCTGGTCAACGTTGGCGATCCCCGGGCGCGGGATAAAGTTGTTGCGCGTCTGCACCTTTGTGATGTAGCCACGCTTTGCCGCTGCATCGTCGATATCAAAATCCACGAAATCGCCGCAGACGATGTGCTCCCGCTGCTGGTGCTTTTGTTTTCCACTGAGCTTACATTCAAACAATTCATCGGCGGCATCTACGACATAGAAGCCGCCGTGCTTTTTTAAAACTTTTCCTATCATGCAGTCACCTAGTTCGCCGTGAAGCGTCCAACTTCATGACCGTCAATCGTTACAATGAAGGTGGCAGAACCATAGTAATCAAAGTAGGAAGAATAGGTGGTCCCTTCTTCGACATTCACACTGTCAACCAACGCATCGGTTTGCTTGTCATCGGTCATTGAAACGTTCAGGCGTCCAGAAGTATCAACAGGGACCGTGATCTGATAAGACTTTGGTTTTTCCTCAGCTGGTCCCGAGCTGACGACGAGGTTCACGGCGGTGTATTCATCGACGTGGGTGTTCGGATCGTAGCCCTGGCTGATGACGATGCCGCTGGCCTGATCCGATTCCTGATAGGTGATGCTGCCGACGTTCAATTTTGCGTTGGCGAGGGACGTGCTGGCGGTGTCGAGGGTCTCGCCGCGCACATCCGGAACGATGGCGTATGGTTTTTCACCGAGGCTGATCTCGAGATTGACAGCGGTGTTGCGTTCCACCTTCGTATCTGGCGCAATGCCCTGCGAGATGACGTTGCCGGCTGCGACCGACGAGCTGTAGGATTCGATCACAGAACCAACGGCGAGATCTTCATCGGCAAGCATGCTCGTTGCTTCGTCGAGAGTCTGACCGCGCACGTCAGGGACGGTGCTCTGTTCAGGACCCTTGCTGACCACGACAGAGATCTTATCGCCCTTGGAGACGTTGGAATTCTGCGTTGGCGACTGGGAACTGATGAGCCCTTCTGCGTATTCGTCGCTGAACTCGCTGCCGGCTTCGGTGATCGTGAGCTCGTGCTTGGCAGCCTCGTTCTGTGCTTCTTCAATGGTCATGCCGCGAAAATCCGGCACGGTGAGCTCGCTTGGCGGCGCAATCTTCTGTGCCAACACAAGCGTGGCGGCCAAAACGAGCAGGACGATGAGCGCGAGCACGAAGATGTTGGTTTTCTTCTTCTTTTTCTTTGGCGGTTTTTTCTTATCTGCGGAAGCTGTCGCAGCCGTGGCCTTTTTCCCAGGCTGAGCAGCGCGCGGATCGGCAGCTTGCTTCGCTGCCGTTTTTGCGGCGGCTGGTGCCGCTTTTTTTGCCACCTGAGGATTTGCGGCCTGCTGCGCTGCTTTGGCCGCTGCGCCCTTGGCGGCGGCTCCTGCTGCTGCGGAAGCGCCAGCAGCAACGGCGGCTGTTTTGATGGTCTTTCCGGCGGTAGCTGCGCGCCCTTCGTTTTTATTCTGAGAAATGCTCGAGAGCGCCCGGGACAGCGCCTGCATGCTCGCAAAACGGTCCTCCGGCTTTTTCTCGAGACATTTCGAGACAATAAAGCTCAGGCTTTCAGGCACATCGTGCATGATGGCGTGCACAGATTTCGGCGGCTCCTGAATGTGCTTCAGCGCCACGCTGACTGGATTGTCTGCTGTGAACGGCAGCTCGCCGACAAGCATTTCATAGAGCACAACGCCGAAAGAATAGACATCTGTCTGATAGGACAGCTTTTCACCACGGGCCTGCTCCGGCGAGAAATAATGCGCCGAGCCCAGAACACCCTTGTTGTGGGTGATGGTGGTGTTGTTCATCATCTGGGAAATGCCAAAGTCGGTGATCTTGACATTGTCAAATTTATCGATGAGGATGTTCTGGCTTTTCACATCCTTGTGGATGATCTGATTGGCGTGCGCGTAAGCGAGCCCATTGGCGATCTGCACAGCGTATTTCACAGCGCGCTGCCACGGGATCGCGCCATCGCGGTTGATCTTGTCCTTGAGGGTCTCCCCTTCCACATATTCCATAACGAGGCACATGGTGTCGTCGTCGGTGATGATGTCGTAGATCCCGACGATGTTGTTGTGGGAGAGCTTGGCGATGGCGACGGCTTCCTTCTGGAAATGACGGCGGAAGGTGCTGTCTTCGGTGTATTCGTCACGCAGCACCTTAATGGCGACGTTGCGGTCCAGAGACAGGTCCTTGGCAAGATAAACGATGGCCATTCCACCACTGCCGATCTTACGCTCGATCTTATAGCGACCGGCTAACAATTCATTCATGATCTTGCCCTCCCCTCTGAAAAGAGTCCAACGATGATGCTGAGATTGTCCTTGCCGCCTTTTTCCAGGGCGATCTCAAGGACCATATTCGTAAACTGCACGATGCTCGTGCATTCTTTTAATGTATGCAGGATATCAAGTGGATTGAGATAGCGGTAGACGCCGTCGGTCAGCATGATGATGTAATCGCCGGGCTTCAGCCGAAAATGTCCAACCTGTGGCTCGACGGTGACATCCGGACCGATGGCGCGCGTCAGATAATTGTTCGCGCGGGAGATCTGCGTGCTCTGCATTTCAATGAAGGTTTTGAAATCCTTGCGCGCGAGCTCGGAGAGATAGGTATGGTCGTAGGTGATCTGCTCGATGTCTTTCTTGTCGCGTGACACATAGATGCGCGTGTCGCCAACGTGGGCGAAATAGAGAATGCCCTGGTCGACGATGGCGCAAGTCAGTGTGGTGCCGCAGATCTTTCCTTCTGCCAGTCCCTCCTGGATGTGATGAACGGCGGTATTCGCAGCTTTGAAGCCGTCGATCAGGAGCTTTTCCTTGTCGGCGTAGCGGCTGCGATTGTTATAAATGTAATCTCTCAGGGATTCGATCGCCTTGTTGCTGGCTTCTTCCCCGCGCGCGTGCCCACCGATGCCGTCTGCAATGATCATCACTTTGTTTTCTTCATCATAGAAGAGCGCATCCTCGTTGGTCTCACGAACGAGTCCTATATGCGTTTTTCCAAAGATCACAAGGCTTCACTCCCTTCTCATTTTTCCTGGTTGGATTGATAATAGCTGGTTTTTAACTGCCCACAGGCGCCGTTGATGTCTGCGCCTTTTTCCTGACGCACGCTGGCGCCAATGCCAGCTGCGCGCAGAGCCTCAATGAAGCGGTGGATATGGTTTTTATCCGGTCGCTGCAGCGATTTGTTGTGGGCGACGCTGTTGACGGGGATGACGTTGATGTGACAGTCGAGCCCGTGCAACAGCTTCCTGAGCTCGTCGACGTGTTTTTGCTGGTCGTTGACATTTTCAATGAGAGCGTACTCAAAGCTGATACGCTTGCCGGTCACATCGGCGTAATGGTGGCAGGCTTCGATGAGCGCTTCCAGCGGATAAGCGTGGTTCACTGGCATCAGCGCGTCGCGGTCCTTGTTGTTGGAGGCGTGCAACGAAATGGCCAGGCCAACGTCTGTGTTCAGATCGGCAAATTCGATGAGCTTCGGCACGACGCCGCAGGTTGAAATGGTGATGCGGCGCGGCGACAGATTCATGCCGTTGGGATGGCAGAGAATGCGGATCGCCTTCATGACGTTGTCAAAATTATTGAAAGGCTCGCCCATTCCCATGAAGACGATGTTGCGGATCTCCTGCCTCTTCTCGTTTTCTCCCAGGATTCTATTTGCAGTATAAACTTCGCTGAGGATTTCTGCAACCGAGAGATTGCGCTCGAAGCCCTGGTGCCCGGTTGCGCAAAACACACAGCCCATGGCGCAGCCAACCTGGCTGGAGACGCAGAGGGTGTTGCGCTGCTTGCTGAAATCGCCGCGATAGCGCATGAGCACACATTCGATCAGAGAGCCGTCGGCCAGCTCCATGAGATATTTTTCTGTGCCGTCCTTGGAAACAAAGCGCTGCTTCAGCACAGGATCGATCAGCTCGTAACCATCCAGCGTCAACGATTGAAGCAGTTTTTTACCGACATTGTGCGCCTGCTCAAAATCAGTGATCTGCTGATTGTGCAGCCACGAAAAAAACTGTTTGGTGCGGAAGGCTGGCTCGCCGATCTGCAGCAAATATTCTTGTAGTTCGTCAAAATCTAATGCGCGAATATCCAACAGGCTTAGTCCTTTCTTTTGAGCTTGGCAATAAAGAAACCATCTGAGTGGTCGATGTACGGATAGATCGTCTTCATGCCTGATGCGCAGGTTTCGCCCAGGCAGTCAAATGGCACAGGGGAAAAATCCGGATGGCGTTCCAGAAATTGCGCAATCTGCTCCTCGTTTTCTTTTTTATTCAGCGTACAGGTGCTGTAAACAAGGATGCCGCCCGGCACCAGATAGCGCGTGGCTGCTTCGAGCAGGTCGCGCTGCAGCGCTTCGATCTCAGGCAGATTGCTGCGTCTTATGCGCCAGCGCAGATCGGCACGGCGATTCAGCACACCGAGCCCGCTGCACGGTGCGTCCAGGAGGATCGCGTCAAAGGCAGCGTGAAACGATGCCGGCAGATCCTGGGCCTCGCCTGTGATGCAGCGAACGTTCTGCACGCCGAGGCGCTTCACATTCTCTTCGATGAGCCCCACGCGATGCGGATGCAGATCGCAGGCGACGATCTCTCCACTGTTCTCCATTATAGCAGATAAGTGCGTGGTTTTTCCACCAGGAGCGGCACACATATCTAAAATCTTCGCGTTATTTTTCGGTTGCAGGACAACGGCCGGTAGCATCGAGCTGAGATCCTGCACCGTGACCTTGCCGTGGGCGATCAGTCCACTGTTCTTCACCGGCTGCAGCGAGGCGACGCGGATCGCTTCCGGCAGCTGCGGATGCTGGAAAAATTCTGCGTTCTGCGCTTCCAGCGTGCGGATCACATCAGCGACAGACGCTTTCAGCGTGTTCACGCGGATCCAGGTTGCCGCCGGCTGGTTGAAATAGCTGCAGAGCTGTTCTGTCGCCTGAAAACCATATTCCTTGACCCAGATATCGATGAGCCACTGCGGAAAGCTGTACCATTTCGCGTAATACTGGCTGCGCTGCTTGCGCTTGTCCGGCCAGGTGACGGTCTTCTCCTTGCGCAGCATGTTGCGCAGCACGCCGTTGATGAATTTATCGGTGCGCAGCCCTTCTGCTTTAGCGAGGGCGACGGTTTCGTTGAGCACGGCGTGGTCCGGGATCTTCTCCAGGAAGGTCAACTGATAAACAGCCATGCGCAGGAGCATGAGGGATTTTTTATCGGTGCGCTTGAGGTCGCAATACGCCCCAATGATCTGATCGAGATGCAGCTGCATTTTTGTGCAGCCGTAGACCAGGTCCGTCGCCAGACGGCGGTCGTTTGGATTTAATTCTGAACGCAAAAGAGCCTTGTCCAACGCGAGGTTGGCATAGGCTCCGTTCTTTTGGATATCGATCAGAACATGATAGGCGAGCGCGCGTGCATTTTGTTCCATTGAATCTTCACCCATCCTATTCTCTACTGTGATTAATCGTCATTGTGTCCGCCAAAGACCATGAGCAGCTGCAGAAGCTGCAGCACAGCAGTCACCATGGCAGCGACATAGGTCATTGCGGCTGCGCCGAGAACGCGTTTGGCGCCGCTGAGCTCCTCGGCATCGAGCACACCATCGCCGCCGAGGGTCGCGATCGCGCGACGACTGGCGTTGAACTCAACCGGCAGCGTGATGACCTGGAAGATGACGATGACGGCAAACAGCATGATGCCGAACTGGATCATCGAGAAGCTGTTCATGATGATCCCGATAAAGATGAACAGCATGTAGATGCTGCTGCTGAAATTTGTCACTGGCACGACCAGATTGCGCACGGTCAGCGGAAAATAATTCGTCGCATGCTGCACAGCATGACCGACTTCGTGGGCGGCGATACCCAGCGATGCGATGCTTGTGCCGTTGTAAACTTCGGCAGACAGACGCACCTGATTGGCGCGCGGATCGTAGTGGTCGCTCATGCGCCCGCTGATCTGCGTGATCGTCACGTCGTACAATCCGTTGTCGTTGAGCATCTTGCGCGCAAACTGCGCGCCGGTGTAGCCGCTGTGAGATGTGACCTTCTTGTAGCGGTTGTAGGTCGACGACACTTTGGCCTGTGCATACATTGCGAGCAGCAGACCAGGGATCAGAATGATCATGGAAATATCCCAGAAAAACATTTTACCTCAACTCTCAATTAAAAAACGATCGCCAACTTGTAACGGGTGACCATTCAAAAACGACTGAATGGCCATCGGCTTTTTCCCGGCAGGCTGCACCTCAGTGACATGGAGTGCGCCGTCTCCTGTCGCAATATCGATGGATTTTTTGCTGACAGCGAGCACCGTTCCGGGAACTGCTGATTTGTTTTCTATATTATCAGAAATCGCGACGCTCTTAAAGGCAATTCGTTTATTGTTAATAAATGTGTATATACTGTCGTCCGGCTCAAGGGCGCGGCTGAGATCGACGAGCATTTTTGCAGGCTGCGCGAAGTCGATGCAGCCATCCTGCTTGCCAAACATTGGCGCGTAGGTGGCGTTGGCGTGGTCCTGAGCGACTGGCGTGAGAGAATCGATCTCGGCCAGGGTTTCGAGCAGACAGTCGGCGCCGAGCACAGCCAGCGCGTCGAAGAGATCTTTCTTGTTCCACTCTGGCGCGATGGCGAGCTTTGCCATTTTGTAAACCGGCCCTTCATCGAGACCGGATTCGAGCTTCATGATGCTGACGCCGGTCTCTGCATCGCCGTTGCGCAGCGCCCACTGGATTGGAGCGGCGCCGCGGTATTTTGGCAGGAGCGACGCATGAACATTGATGTAGCCATATTTTGGCATTTCCAGCAGAGCATCCGGAATGATGCGGCCGTAGGCAGCAACGATGACGACGTCAGGGGCGCTTTCAGTGAGCAGCGCTGCGATCTCTGGCGTGCGGATCGATTCCGGCTGCAGAAGCTTCAGGCCATGTTCTTTCGCATATTCGGCCACTGGTGGCGCCTGCAGCTTTTTGCCACGGCCCTTTGGGCGGTCCGGCTGCGTGAACACGAGATCGATCTCGTGTCCGGCAGCGATCAGCCGGTCAAGGATGGTCACCGCAAAATCCGGCGTGCCCATGTAAACGATCTTCATCAGTCTGTCACCCTTTCAATCGCGGTGGCTTTGTCGGTGAAAATGATGCCGTTGAGATGATCGATCTCGTGCTGAAAGGCGCGCGCCAGATAACCGGAGGCTTCGATCGTCACCTCGTCGCCGTCTTCGTTCAACGCCTTGACCTTCACATGCTCGCTGCGTTTGACATTGCCGACGACATCTGGCACGCTGAGGCAGCCTTCGGCACCATCCTGGATGCCGCTTGAGGAAACGATCTCCGGATTGGCGAGCTTGAACAGCCCTTCGCCGATGTCGACGACGATCACGCGCTTGCTGATGCCGACCTGTGGCGCTGCCAGACCGACGCCCTTGGCGTGGTACATGGTCTCTGCCATGTTGTTCATGAGTTTTTTGATGTTATCATTCACTTCTTTGACAGGATGTGCAATGCGGCGCAGCACAGGATCGCCTGTCAAAACAACTTTATATCTAGCCATTGTGTTCTCCTTTCAGGATCAGAAAATGTTTTCCGGATCGATGTCGATGAGGACCCGGGTGGAATTTTTCAAATGCATCGACTGCAGGTCGCTGCGGAACTGGCGCATCAGCGATTGCACGTCCTCCTCCTCTGTTGTTTTGATGATGAGGTGCATGCGATAGCGATTGTTCTTTTTTGCCAACGGCGCGTAGGATGGGCCGATGACCTCCTTCCGGATCGGCAGTCGCACAATATAATTATAAATGGAACGCATCGACTTCTCAACATCATTCGCGTCAAAATCCGAGACAATAACGCGGCAGAGACGGACGACCGGCGGATAGAGCCACTGCTTGCGAAACGCCATCTCGTCCAGAAAGAATTGGTGCACGTTTTGCTGGCAGGCGTCTGCGAAAGCATAGTGGTCCTTCTGGTAGGTCTGGATGAAAACAGTGCTCGGCTTGTTGTCGCGGCCAGCGCGCCCGGCTACCTGCACCATGAGCTGGAAGCAGCGTTCGGCGCTGCGAAAATCCGGCAGGTTCAGCGTCAGGTCGGCGTGGATCACGCCGATGCAGGTGGTGTTGATAAAATCCAGCCCTTTTGCCAGAAGCTGCGTGCCAACGAGGATATTGGTGCGTCTGTCGGCGTAATCCTGGAGGACGCGATCGCGCGACGTCTTGTTGGCGAGGGCCTGCGCATCCAGACGAGCGACGACAGCCTTCGGAAAGAGCCGCGCGCATTCTTCTTCGACGCTTTCTGTGCCGGTGCCGCGCTTGTCGATGAAGCTGCTGCCGCAGGACGGACAGGCGCTGACCATAGGCAAATGGTATTCGCAGTAATTGCATTTCAGTTCGCCAGTCGACTGGTAGTAGGTCAGCGGGATGTCGCAGCGCGGACAGCGGATGACCTCGCCGCATTCGTGGCAAACGATCGACGAGGAATAGCCCTTGCGATTGATCAGCAGGATCACCTGCTCACCGCGCGAGAGGGATGCGGCCATCGCTTCCCGCAGCGCCTGGCTGAGAATGCCGTGGTTGCCCTGCCTGCGCTCCTCTGTCATATCAACGAGCCGCATTTCTGGCAACGCAGCCTGACCGATGCGGTCTGGCAGATTGTAGATGCTGCATTTTTTCTGCACCACTTCATAGAGGGTGTCGACAGACGGCGTTGCACTGCCGAGAAGGAGCAGCGCCTGATTTCTCTGCGCGAGGTATTCGGCAACGCGGATCGCGTGATAGCGTGGATCGGGCTCGCTCTGCTTGTAGCTTGACTCGTGCTCTTCGTCGATGATGACAAGCCCGAGATCGGCAAACGGCAGAAACAGCGCGCTGCGCGGCCCCAGCACAATGTCGATCTCGTGCGCCTGTGTGGCCAGCCAGATCTCGTAGCGCTCGCGCTCAGTGAGCTGGCTGTGCAGGAGCGCGATGCGCGCACCGAAACGTTTCTGCAGGCGCTCGAAGAGCTGCTGCGAGAGCGCGATCTCCGGAACGAGGATGAGCACCTGACGCTTGTGGGCGATGACGGTTTCTGTGAGCTTTTCGTAGATCAGCGTTTTGCCTGAGCCGGTGACGCCGTTGATCAGGCTCTTGTGGTAGGCGTGCGCATCGAGCTGTGTGCGCAGGGCGTCGAACACAGCCTGCTGGCGCTCGGTCATGACGAGCTCTGGCTGCAGCGCGCCATCGTCAGGCGCCTTCGCCACAGGGCGTGCGCATTCACGGATGTATCCTTTTTCGCGGAGGGTGCGCAGCGTTGGCTGGCAGCCGTCGAAGGCGTCGTTCAGACGTTCTCCGTCGACGATCCCGTGCTGCAGGATGAATTGCAGCACGGCTTTCTGCTTTGGCGCTCGCTTCAGCGCGATCATCCAGGCTTCGATCGTCACGCTCTCTTCGGATGTGAGCTGCCAGAAGCGCTCACCAGGCTCTGCCGTCGGTTCATGGGGAACGAGCCGCAGCGTTCCCGCCGCGCAGCCAGCGGCGCCGTCTTTGATGCTGCGGCGATTGAGCGCCGTGCGTTTGCCACTTTCGATCTCTTCGAATGCCACGAAGGCGTGGTGCAGCATGTATTTTGGCACCACCTGGCGCAGGGCATAGATGAGCGCACAGGCGTAGGAATCGGCGACAAAGCGGCAAAGCGCCATCAGCTCCGGCGTGACCACCGGCGAAAGATGGTTGACCATGACGATGTCCTTGATCTTATGAGCCGCTTCTGTTTCTACCGCAGCCTCTTCGCTGACGACAAAGCCGATCTTCAGCTTGTCGCCTTTGCCGAAAGGCACGTAGACGATGCTGCCAATGGCGACGAACTGTTCCAGGGACGGCGGAACACGGTAAGTGAATCCGTCCTCGTTGACGAAAGGCGCACCGTCGACAATGACGCGGCAATTTTCCATGCGCTCACCTCCTCATAAATAGATGAAAAGCAGATATCCTGAGATATCTGCTTGAACGTTCATTATTCTACACCACAAGCCTGCTTCAGCGCATCCATCTTATCCAGGCGTTCCCATGGCAGATCGATATCGGTGCGGCCAAAGTGACCGTAGGCTGCACACTGGCGATACATTGGCTTGCGCATGTCGAGATCGCGGATGATGGCCGCTGGGCGCAGATCGAACACTTCGCCGATCACCTGCGCGAGCTTTTCTTCATCAACGATGCCGGTGCCGAAGGTTTCGACGAAAATAGACATCGGACGCGCTACGCCGATCGTGTATGCGAGCTGGACTTCACAGCGCTTGGCCAAACCGGCAGCGACGATGTTTTTGGCAACGTAGCGTGCAGCATACGCACCAGAACGGTCAACCTTCGTGCCATCCTTGCCAGAGAGGGCGCCGCCGCCATGGCGCGCCATGCCGCCGTAGGTATCGACAATGATCTTGCGACCAGTGAGACCGGTGTCCCCCTGAGGACCGCCGATAACAAAGCGCCCGGTTGGATTGATGTAGTAGCGGGTGTTTTCGTCGAGCATCTCTGCAGGGAGCACCGCCTTGATGACTTTATCCATGACTGCTTCGCGCACTTCGTCGATGCTGGCATCGGACGTGTGCTGGGTGGAGATGGTCACGGCGTCGATGCGCGTTGGCTTGCCGTCAACGTATTCAACGGTGAGCTGGCTCTTGCCGTCTGGCAAAAGGAATGGCACCTCACCGCTCTTTCTGACTTCCGCGAGACGGCGGGTCAGCGCATGGGAATAATACACTGGCAGCGGCATATAGGCGTCGGTCTCATCGCTGGCATAGCCGAACATCATGCCCTGGTCGCCGGCGCCGATGGCGTCGAGCTCGGAGTCGTCCATTTCGCCCATTTTTGCTTCCAGCGCCTTGTCAACACCCATGGCGATGTCGGCAGACTGCTCGCTGATGGAGGTGAGCACGGCGCAGGTTTTGTAGTCAAAGCCGTGGTTCATGTCATGGTAGCCAATGTCCTTGATGACGCCGCGAGCGATCTTTGGCATATCCACGTAGCATTTCGTGGAGATTTCGCCGGCGATCAGCACCATGCCGGTGGTGACGAAGGTTTCACAGGCAACGCGGGCGTTTGGGTCTTTTTCAAGAATGGCATCCAAAATGGCATCGGAGATCTGATCAGCGATCTTGTCAGGATGCCCTTCGGTCACAGACTCGGATGTAAAAAACTGTTTCAATTATCGTTCCTCCTTCTGGCATCGGATGTGTTGGATCTCATCAAGAATCTTATCCGCGAGTTCGGTTTTCAGCTGGCGCGGGATCACTTCCTGATGACCGTCCTTATAGATGATGGTCGCCGCATTGTAGTCGGAGCGGAACGCGGTGTCCTTTCCGGCGATGTTGTTTGCGACGATAAAATCCAGATTTTTTTCTTTTAATTTTCTCTCTGCATTTTCTAACAGCTGATGGCTCTCGGCGGCAAAACCAACGACGATCTTGTCTGAGAGAATCGGCTTCAGCGTCTTTAGTATATCAGGATTCTTTCTGAATGCAAGGACGAGTTCGTCTCCTGCTTTTTTGATCTTTTCTTCGTGGTACTCAGCTGGCGTGTAATCTGCCGGTGCTGCCGCCATGATCAGGCCATCGGATTTTGGCATCAGCGCTTCGATGGCAGCGAGCATCTCTGCTGTCGTCGCCACATCGACGCGGGAAACGCCGACTGGCGTCGGACGCTGCACGCGACCGGCAACAAGCGTCACCTCAGCGCCGCGAAGCGCAGCTTCGTGGGCGATGGAAAAGCCCATCTTGCCGCTCGAGTGGTTGGTCACAAAGCGCACCGGATCGATCGGTGCAACGGTTGGTCCGGCGGTGACGACGAGACGAAAGCCAGCCAGCGTCTGCGCGGTGACGCTTTTTTCCAGATGAAACAGCAGCGTCTCCAGATCTGCGAGCTTGCCTTCGCCAATATCTCCACAGGCGAGCTGACCGCTTGCCGGTGAAACGATCTCGTAGCCGTAGCTTTTCAGCCGTGCGAGGTTGTCCTGTGTGACCTGCTGATGATACATCACGGTGTTCATCGCCGGCGCCACGAGTACGGGCCCGTCGAAAGCGAGGATGAAGGTTGTGAGGAAATCATCGGCGAGGCCGTGCGCCATTTTTGCGATCACATTCGCATCTGCCGGCGCAACGATGCAGACATCGGCCCATTTTGCGAGGCTGATGTGCGCCAGCGCCTCGACGCCTTCTGCAAACATGTCGCATACGACTGGCGCATGCGCGATCGCTTCGAAGGTCAGCGGCTGCACAAAATCTGCTGCATGTTTCGTCATGACAACGCGCACCTCGTGGCCGAGCTTGCGACATTGATTCACCAGGTCGACGGCTTTATACGCTGCGATGCTCCCGGTTACACCCACTACGATCTTCATGGCGCATCAATCGTTGAAACGATAGGTAACCTTGCCGTCGCCGACTTCGCAGAGGGCGATGGAGACGGCCTTGTCTGTTGGTGCGTCGGTGTAACGTTCGGCACCGTCGACGAGTTCACGCGCACGCTTGGCTGCAACGACAGCCAGTGTGTATTTGTTGTCGGTTTTTTCCAGTAATTCATCAATGCTTGGTTGGATCATTTCATTCACTGTCCTTTTCTAAAATAAACGTCGTTGGAAGCGAGGTGTTTCTCGATACTTTGCACCGTTCTGCCGCGATGATCGCCTTGAGATTGTCGACGGCAGCCTGGATGTCTGCATTAATTATAACATAATCGTAGGCGGCTAATGTATTAATTTCACCAACAGCACACGATAAACGTTTTTCGATCTGTTCTTCAGTCTCTGTGCCGCGGCCGCGAATACGACGCTCGAGCTCCTTGTAGGATGGCGGCATGATAAAAACAAGCACCGCATCTGGAATGCGCAGCTTCACGCTCTTAGCACCCTGGGGATCGATCTCGAGCATGACGTTCTGACCGGCATCGAGCATGTCTTCAACATATTTGCGCGGCGTGCCGTAGTAATTGTCGTAGACCTTGGCCCATTCGATGAAGCCGTCTTCCTGGATCTTCTGCTTAAATTCGTCCTGGGTCATGAAGAAATAATTGACGCCCTCCTGCTCGCCTTTGCGCGGTGCGCGGGTGGTCGCCGAGATCGACAGCGCCACCGGGATCTGCTCGCGCAGATGGGCGCAGAGTGTGCCCTTCCCGGCGCCAGACGGACCGCTCATCACCAACAGAATCCCTTTTGTGTCGTGGATCAGCATAGGTTGTTCTCTCCTTTTTCTAAATCAATCGTTCATGCGTCCAGCCAGTGTGTCGGTCTGGATCGCCGACAGCAAAATGTAGTCGTCGCTTGTGATCACAACAGCGCGCGTTTTTCGTCCCGATGAAACATCGATGAGGCGATGATTCTCCCTGGCGTATTGCACGAGACGTTTGACCGACGCGCCTTCCGGAGAAACAATGGCGACGATTTTATCTGTGGCGACCATGTTGTCAAAACCAATGTTCAAAAATGTCATGATGTTCCCCTACATGATATTTTGCGCCTGCTCGCGGATCTGGTCAACGATGACCTTGCTTTCGACGATCTCTTCGGCGACCTGGATATCGCTGACTTTCGAGGCGATGGTGTTGTATTCGCGGTTGACTTCCTGCATATAGAAATCGAGCTTTTTGCCGATGAGCTGATCGTCGCTTGCAAGCAGCGCGCGGAGCTTTTCGAAATGAGAGGCGAGCCGCACGAGCTCTTCGTCGATGGTGGATTTTACGGCGTGCACGGCAACCTCAGAAAGGATGCGCGCTTCGTCGACCTCGTCAAGGTTTTCGATGAACTCGCGCATGCGCGTTTCCAGGCGCGCGCGATACGCCTGCTCCAGCTCTGGCACACGGCGCGCGATGGCGGCACGTGTCTCTTCCAGCTGGGCGATCTTGGCGAGCAGATCCTTCTGCAGTCGCGCGCCCTCTTCGGCGCGGGAAGCGAAGAAGGCATCGAAGGCGTCGTTCAGCGCGGCGAGAACAAATTCGCCATCCTTCTCAGCGTCGAAGGTGAATTCGTCTTTTTTCGTCACGCGATCGAGCTTGAGAAAATGCTTCATGTGTTTCCAGTCGCCCTTGATCTTGCCGAAGGCTTCTTCGTAATCCTTCTGATACTGCTCGAGCTGCGAAATATCGAGGCGGTAGAGATCGCCGACGCGTGCGCCGCGTTTGAGGGCGACATCCACCGTCACCTGACCGCGCACAGTGCGCGCGGCGGCGCACTTGCGCAGGGTTTCAAGAAAATTATTGTCAAAGGCTGACGCGTTCAGACGCAGATCGCTGTATTTTCCGTTGACCGATTTGATGTCGATCTGCACGGAAAAGGCGTCGCATTCTCTGGTGAGTGACGCGTAGCCTGTCATGCTCAACATGGTGTCACCTGCTTTACGCGTTCGTGACTTCGCTGAGCTTGTAATAAGCGCCGAGCACACTTTCATAGCGCTTTACAAGGGCGAGACGGTTGGCGCGGATGGCAGGATCTTCGTCCATGACGAGGATCTTTTCGAAGAAGGTTTCGACGACGCCATTGAGCGCTGCAAAACGTGCGATCACAGCAGCGTAGTCCTTGTTCTCGACGAGCCCTGGCAGCGCTTCTTCGCAGGCGCTGACGGCATCATAGAGCGCGCGTTCTTCGTCTGCTGCAAAGAGCGCAGGATCGATGGTGAGGGCTTCGACTTTTTCGGTGATGTTTGCAGCACGGCCGCTGTTGTCGAGGGTGGCCTTGACGGCGTCCTTGTCGTCGCTCTTGACGTAAGCAGCAAGGGCTTCAGCACGCAGGATGACATCGTAGAAATCGTCGTAGCCAACCTTCATAACGGCCTGCACGATGTCGTTTGGCATGGCCATATCCTTGAAGATCTTGAGCAGACGCTGTTCAAAGAACTGATGGATGGTGGCGTTCGTTTTGTCGTCGCCGAACTGCAGCCCGGTGCTTGCATAGGCTTCGCAGGCGATGTTGATCAGGCGGTACAGCGAGAGGGACCATTTTTTGTCGATGATGATATTGGCCAGCCCCAGTGCCTGGCGACGCAGAGCATACGGATCCTGGGAGCCTGTTGGGATAATGCCGGCATAGTAGCAACCGACGATGGTGTCGATCTTGTCTGCGACGCTGACGATGCTGCCTTCGACGGTTTCCGGCAGAGCGTCGTTGGCGAAGCGTGGCATGTAGTGCTCGCGGATGGCCTGGGCGACGTTTTTCTTGTCCGGATGCTCGGCGATGTAGTAATATTCGCCCATCAGGCCTTGCAGCTCAGGGAATTCGGAGACAACGTTCGAGACGAGGTCCATCTTTGTGCAGCGCGCAGCGGTGACGGCGTCTTCACGCACGCTGTCGCTGACGTGGAGATCGCGGGCGATGCCTGCGGCAATGATCTGCAGACGCTGGGTCTTTTCATAGACGGTGCCGAGCTTTTCCTGGAAGACGATGGCCTTGAGCTTTTCTTCGCCAGATTCAAGACCGCGCTTGAGGTCTTCCTGGTAGAAAAATTCTGCATCGGCGAGACGGGCACGCAGCACGTTTTCGTTGCCGGCGCGCACGATGTCGAGGTATTCAGCGGTGCCGTTGCGCACGGTGATGAAGCCGTTGGTCAGGGTGCCGTCGTTTTTCAGCACTGGGAAGTAGCGCTGGTGCTCCTTCATTGGCGTGATGACGAGCTCATCTGGCAGCGCGAGGTATTTTTCATCGAAGCTGCCGCGCAGCGCTGTTGGATATTCGACGAGATTGATGACTTCCTCGAGGAGGGCGTTGTCTTCCTGGTAATGTTCGTCGGTGCCGTCGAAAATGGCAGCGATCTGAGAAAGGATCATTTCTTTTCTGCGCGCCTGGCTGGCGATGACGTATTCCTTTTCCATGGTTTCAAAATAAGCTGCGGCATCCTTGATCTCTACGGCTTCGTGGCCGAGGGTGCGGTGTCCGCGGGTGGTGCGGCCAGCTTCGAGCACGCCGACGGTAAATGGTACGATCTCGGCGTCAAAGAGGGAAACGACCCAGCGGATCGGACGCAGATAGCGCAGATCGAGGCTGCCCCAGCGCATGCTCTTCGGAAATTTCATGTCGAGGATGAGTCCTGGCATGACTTCTGCGAGGATCTCCTTCGCTGGGCGGCCTTTTTCCTCACGTTTGCAGAAAACGTATTCGCCGTTCTTCATTTCCTTGGTGTAGACGTCTGCTTCGGTGAAACCGTTGGCGCGCAGGAAGCCTTCCAGTGGCTTGGCGATCTGCCCGTCCTTGTAAGCGGCCTTCACAGATGGGCCCTTCACTTCTTCGGAAAGATCTTCCTGAAGATCGGCCAGGCCTTTTACATCAAGCACGAGACGACGTGGGGTGGCGTAGGTTTCGAGAGAATCGTAGGTCAGGCGAACGGTTTCAAAAAGCGCCTGCGCGTTTTTCTTGAGATCACTGACGGCGCCATTCATATAGGCAGCCGGCATTTCTTCCATGCCAATTTCTAAAAGATATTCAGCCATCGTATCCTCCTCTTATTTACACAGTGGGAAGCCGAGCTTGCGGCGTTCTTCCACATAAGCTTCAGCGCATTTCTTGGCAAGATTGCGGACGCGTGCGATATAATGCGTGCGTTCGGTGACGCTGATCGCGCCGCGTGCATCCAGCAGGTTGAACACATGGGAGCATTTCAGCGCGTAGTCGTAAGCTGGCTGCACGACGCCACATTCGAGCACGTGTTCTGCTTCCTTTTCGTACATATCAAAAAGCGTTGCCAGCATGGTCGCATCGGAGAATTCAAAGTTGTACTTCGAATATTCCACTTCGTTGTGATGGAACACGTCGCCGTACTTCACATCCCCGATCCAGTCGATGTCGTAGACGTTTTCCTTGTTCTGGATGAACATGGCCAGACGTTCGAGCCCGTAGGTGATCTCCCCGCAGACAGGATCACAGTCAATGCCGCCGCACTGCTGGAAATAGGTGAACTGGGTGACTTCCATGCCATCGAGCCAGACTTCCCAGCCAAGGCCCCAGGCGCCGAGGGTTGGCGATTCCCAGTTGTCCTCGACGAAACGCACGTCGTGCTTGAGCAGGTCAATGCCGAGGATCTCCAGGCTCTTGAGATAGAGCTCCTGGATATTGTCCGGAGATGGCTTCAGGATGACCTGATACTGGTAATAATGCTGCAGGCGGTTTGGGTTGTCGCCATAGCGGCCATCCGCCGGACGACGGCAAGGCTCAACATAGGCGACGTTCCATGGTTCTGGCCCGAGCGCGCGCAGGAAGGTGGCCGGATTCATCGTGCCGGCGCCCTTTTCGATGTCGTATGGCTGCAGAATGATGCAGCCGTTGTCGCTCCAATACTTATTCAGCGATAAGATCATTTCTTGAAATTGCATAGCATCCTCCTAAAAAATACAAAAGCCCGCCTCTGTCATTTCTGACAGGGACGAGCATTACCCGCGGTTCCACCCTGATTGACATTTGCATGTCCGCTTAAAAAATGAACTCAGAAGCGCCTTATGGGCTGTTCGCAGTATCGGTCTCTCACCATCACCGACTCGCTTGGAACTTGCTTGCAGCTTTTTCTCTTCGTCATCGTTCTTCTATAGTATAGGAAATATTATACGTGATTCTGTCCACTTGTCAAGGATAGAATTGCATTGTCGCCGCATCTAAGAGCGCCACGCTTTTGAGCCGCAGCGAAAGCTGGGAGCTTATGAGCTTGTCGAGCAGGCGGCGCATGGTTTTTCGTGCCTGCTTCGAGAGCAGATAATCGCCGACGCGCGCGCTTGCGAGGGGCACGCTGAAAAAGGCCAGCAGCTCATCTGCGAGCGCCTGCTTTTCGGGCGAAAACGATTCTGTGCGCCAGAAGCGCGCGAGCAGCGCTAGAAAATCCTGCGGATCGTCGCTCGCGTAGCCTGACCACTGGAGCAGCGCCCACTCAAAGCGCAGCCGCATTTCGATGAGGTTGCGGTCGTTCATCGCAGCCAGGGTCTGTGTGAGAAAACGGAACACCTCTTCCTCGCCCGGCCCCTGCTCGAGGGCGGCGTCGGTGAGCTCGCAGATCGTCACACTTGTGCAGAGCGCTTCGTAGGAAGCGAACCGACGGCTGAAACCAGCCACCTGACTAGCCGAAAGCAGGGTGTAGCCGGCTTTGCCATCGTAAAGCTCTGCCTCGATGAGATTTCCAACCTCTAAAAGCGACGAGAGCTTGCTCGTTGGTTTGCCAACACCCTTTGCCAGCGCCACGCACTTGCCCAGCTGCTCTCCCAGCAGCACGAGATGGGCGTCATTGTCCCTGAAGGGCCGACGCCCCAGCACGACGAAGCGGTCGCTGAGATAGGGTTCAGTCACCGGTGTTCACCGATTCTTTCAGCGTCTCCAGCTCCTTGAAAAAGCTCTCGATATCCGAAAAATCCTTATAAACCGACGCAAAACGGATATACGCCACCTGGTCGAGCTTGAGCAGGTGCTCGAGAATGGTCTGACCGATCTCCGAGGTGGAGACTTCGGTGTAATTGTTTTTCAGCTGCTTTTCGATGTTGTCGACCATTTCTTCGAGCTGATCGATGGTCACCGGACGTTTTTCGCAGGCTTTTGCCAGGCCGCGCAGGATCTTGGCCTTGTCGAACAGCTCGGTGCGTCCGGATCTTTTTCGCACGATCAGCGGCATATCCTCAATCTTTTCATAGGTCGTAAAACGCTTGCCACATTCCACACATTCCCGGCGGCGCTTCACGGTGTTTACAGTGTCGTTGGTACGCGTATCCAACACCCGGCTTTGCCCGCCACAAACTGGACATAACATACGGATCACCCTTTGCTACTTGCGTTGTTCGCTTTGCGCTGCAGAGGCAGCGCTACACTCTTTCAGTATAACATGCGCTGCCGTCTGGCGTCAAAAGAATCCGCGCAGGAAAGCCTTCTTTGGCGAAAAAAATCCGGCTGCGGAAAACGAGCAGCCGGAAAATGCGCGCTTATTTCAACTGCGCACCAATCTGAAAGGCGTCCGCCACCTTTTCGCCGAGGACGCGGTAGTCGGCGTGCGCCGGTTCGAACGAGATCGGACGGAATTTTGTAAAGTCGAGATTGCCGTCGGCGTCGAGCACGCGCTCGTCAACGCTGACGTTTTCGATCTTGCCGATGATGTTGCCATCTTCATTGACCTTCACCAGGGTGCATTCCATGGCGACGGGCAGCTCTTCGATGAGCGGCGCATCGACATGAGCGCTCTTTGTCAGATGGAAGCCGGATTTTGCCATTTTCTGCGGCTCGTCGTTGCCGCTGACGATGCCGACATAGTCGGAAGCAACGACGTTGTCCACGTCTGCAAAGGCTACTGTGAAAGCGCCGCGCGCGATGATGTTCTGTGTGGTCTTGTGGCCGTGGTTGATGCGCAGCATCACCTTGTCGTTGGCGTAGACACCGCCCCAGGCAGCGTTCATCGCGTTTGCTTCGCCGTTTTCGTCATAGGCAGCGATGATCATGACAGGCTGTGGATAGAACCAGGTTTTTGTGCCAAAATCTTTTCTCATAAATTTTCGTCTCCTTCGTGATTTTTTCTTCATGCATGATAGCACGTTTTTCAGCGCGCAGCAATAAATCCTGACACATTGTCAAAATTTCTCATAAAAAAACGTAACGGTTTTCAAAAAACCGCTGCGCGATGTGATGAGGATCAGAGATTGATGATCCGGATGATATCGGATTTTGGTCGAAAACCAATGGCGCGCTCCACTTCTTCGCCATCTTTGAACAGCATCACAGTTGGGATACTCATGACGCCATAGCGCTTGGAAATGCGCTGCGCATTGTCGACGTTCAGCTTGCAGATCTTGACCTTGCCGACGTTTTCCTTGGCAACTTCGTCGATGATCGGACTCAGCATCTTGCAAGGTCCGCACCATTCGGCCCAGAAATCCACAAGTACAGGTTCTCTTGATTCCAGCACGACTTCCTGAAAATTGCTCTCGTCGACTGCAATCACATGTTCACTAGCCATTGTTCATCCTCCTAAAAAGCAGTAGCCGGCAGCCAATCAAGCTGCGCCTGACTGCTTGCTTTCTCGGGCCGGCCTTGCATGGGCGCCATGAGCCAATCAGCCTGCGCCTATTGGCTTGGCTTCTTGGATGGCGCTCCAACGAAACCTCTCTTATAGCTTAAGTTTAACATAGATTTTGGTTTTGGACCAGACATAATCAGAAATTATCTCAGGAAATTCCTTCATTGCAGAATCTGGCTGGTGACATAGCGCGCCAGCTCCAATCCTGCCATCGCCGGTGGGAAGCAGATCGTGCCGGGCTTTTCGCCGTCTGGCGGCTGGGTGTAGGCGGGCTCCTCCGAATAGAGCACGGGCAGGCCTTTGCTCACGCCGGCCTTGCGCAGCCTCAGCCGCACAGCACGCGCCAGCGGGCAGACGGAGGTTTTGCTGATGTCGGCGATCTTGAACGGATGCGTGCCGAGCTTGTTTCCTGTGCCCATGGAAGAGACGATGCGCTTGCCGTGCTCCAGATGCCAGAGTGCGAGCGCCACCTTCGCCTGCACGTCGTCGATGCAATCGATGGTGAAATCGCCGTCTGCGAGATAATCCGGCAGCGCCTCCGGCAGGAGCCGCTCAGCGTGGGTGTGGATGGTGAGCGCCGGATTGATCTGGATGAGACGCTCAGCCATGACCTCGACCTTGAGACGGCCGATGGTGCTTGTGAGGGCGTGCACTTGGCGGTTCAGATTCGAAGGCGCGATGCGGTCAAAATCCACGAGCGTGAGCGCGCCGATCCCGGCGCGCGCCAGCGCTTCTGCTGCCCAGGAGCCAACGCCGCCGACACCGAGCACGACGACATGCGCTCGAGCGAGTTTGGCGACGGCGTCGGCGCCAAGCAGGCGTTCAGTTCTATCATAAAAATTTTCCATCTCTGCCCCTCCAGATTTATTTCTTAAAATTGTTTTACTTCCTCGCGGTGTCTGATATACTATAGCAAAGAACCAAACTTTTATCAACTCAAGGAGGATTTCATATGTTGATCACCAAAGAAATGCCTATTTCCGATACCGTTAGAAAATACCCTGGCACCGCTCCTGTATTCATGCAGTTTGGCATGGGCTGCCTGGGCTGCGCTGCTGCTCATTTTGAAAACATCGAACAGGGCGCTGTTGTTCACGGCATCGATGTCGACGCACTGATGGCTGCGCTGAACAAGGTTGCTGAAGAACAGGAACAGGCGTAACGCTTGATACTGCCGGCTTGTGAGCGATCACAGGCCGGTTTTTTATGCGCTGTGCAGAAAAAACACCCCGGGCAAACGCGCTCGGGGTGTTTTGCTGTCTATACATTAGCAGGTAATAAGCCGGGTTCTGTATCAGCGATCATCTATCTTGGATACGTGTTGCCACGCATCTCCAGCGACCTACCCAAAACAACGCGGGCCGCGTTATCGTTTTTATTAGGTCTTGCTCCGGATGGGGTTTACCAAGCCGACTGGTCACCCAGCCGCTGGTGCGCTCTTACCGCACCGTTTCATCCTTACCCGCAGGCGGTTTGTTTTCTGTGGCACTTTCCTTAGGGTCGCCCCCACTGGCCGTTAGCCAGCATCCTGCCCTGTGGAGCCCGGACTTTCCTCAGCTTTCGCCGCGATCGCTACCTGCTAACGCGATCCATTATAGCGCAGAAAATGATCCTGCGCAAGCTTAAATCATCTCGCACACTTTTTTCTGCACGACTTCGCCGTCGAGATAGAGCACGGCGATGCGCTGGTCTTCTTTCCAGGCGGCGAGATGTTTTTCCATCTCGGCGTGCGGATACTGGCGGAAATAGTGCGCTGCATAGGCACGCAGATCTGGCATGTCGAACTGGTCGAACCAGTAGTAGGTGTTTGGCAGATACTCTTCTACCTTTTCGGCGTGGTGACGCATGAGCTGCGGCAGCACCCAGTAGAGTCCTGCGTAGCAGATGTCGTTGAGATCGGTGTGGTAAAAGAGCGGGCCGATAAATTCCTCGAAGCGCTTGCCTGGGACGTTTGCGATGATGCTGCCGACGACTTCGGCTGAGGCCCACGGCACGTTGGCGCTTTCCTCGCACATCTGCCAGATGAAGCGGCGGATGATGTTGCGAAAGAGGGCGTCGTTGTCTTCGGCGTAGCGTCCGGCGAGACGGCCGAGGTGGTCGATGGCTGTCCAGCGCACGGGATCGTCGGGCCTGCCGTAAACGTGCATCTGCAGATAGCGCGTGGTCTGAGCATCGTTTGCCTCGAAGCACTGGACGACGCGGTCAAAATCCTGCGCGGCGAGCGCCTGCTGGATCTCCTTTCTGATATTCATGATAATCTCCCCTCTGCTTTGTGGCGATCAGCTGTTCATCATTGCGACGAGCATGTTGTTGTAGATGTTTTCTCCGTAGCCGTTTCCTGGTACTGCCCATTTACCGTTGAGATCGGTGAGGACGGTGGCGACGCCGCGGTTGCCGTGGTTGAAGCGGCCGTCAACGAGGGTGCAGCCGCTTGGCAGGGAGGCGGCGGTGGCGTAGGAATAGAGATGCTGGATGTGGGCTTCAACGCCGGTTGCAACATCTGCATAGATCCAGCCGTGGATGCCGACCTGGAGCCAGGCTCTGCTGTGGTCGATGTTGGTGAGGAGCGAGGTGGCGACGTCTTCTTCGGTGGCGGTGTGGCCGACGGCGCCGAGGCCGCAGTAGTTGTTCTGCCATGGCTTGACTTCGTTGCCATACTGGAAGTAGCCGGTCTCGAGCAGGGCCTGCGCGAGGGCGACGTCACCGCGGATACCATATTTCTGGCCGATGGTGTAATACTGGTAGGCGATGTTGTCTGGGAACGGTACGAAGGTGGTGCCACTGGCGGCTGCGCGTGCGCGCATGGTGTTTTCGATGTTGGTGATGTAGCGCTGCATCTGCTCAAGGCTGCAGTAGCTCTGGCCGAGCAGGGTCACCTGGTCGGCGCTCTGTGGCTTTGTGCTGTCGTTTGGCTGCTGCACGCTGCCGGAGGAGTTGCCGCCATCCACGGAGCCGGTGTTGTTATCTGGCTGGGATGGGTTGACATCTGGATAGGTCACATCTGGCAGGGTTGGCGCGGTTGAGCCGTTGTTGCCGGAGCTGCTGTTGGTGGTAATGGTGACGCTGCCGCTTGTGCTGTTCCAGTTGACGGTGGCGCCGAGGTTTTCAGCAACGACACGGACTGGCACCATGGTGTAGCCGCTTGGCGTGATGTATGGCACGCCGGTGGAGAGATCGACCTGGAGCTCTCGGCCATTGATGTAGATGGAAAGCGACGAAAGCATGGCTGCGGTGTCGTCGATATCGGCCGGCTGGGAGTCGATGAGCACGGTGCGGGTGGCGTTGTCCCAGGCGACGCTGTGGCCGAGGCCTTCGCTGACGACGCGCAGTGGCACATAAACGCGGCCGTTGATGTTCTGCGGTGCGCAGGACGCGTCACACTGATAAGAAACGCCATTGATGATTATATTGGTTGCGCCGGCGGCTTCTGCTGGCAGAGCGGCGGAAGTTGCGAGCACGGCGCCAAGGGTACAAGCACAGACAAATTTTTTGAACTGCATCCAATCTTCCTTTCGTGTTGGTGTCTTTGTGACACTTGATATTGTGATACTCACTCATTTATGATAGCATATATTGTGGTAAATATCCATTTTCCAGAAAGGAATGAAAGAATTATGTCAAATCCTCAGGTTGAAATCAAGATGAAAAGTGGCAATTCGATGACAGTTGAGCTGTATCCGGAGGTTGCACCGAACACTGTAAACAATTTTTTATTTTTAGCCAACAATGGCTTCTATAACGGGCTGATCTTCCACCGTGTGATCAAGGGCTTTATGATCCAGGGCGGTGACCCTCAGGGCACTGGCATGGGCGGTCCTGGCTGGTCGATCAAGGGCGAGTTCCGTCAGAATGGTGTGACGAACGATCTGAAGCACGACCGCGGGGTGATCTCGATGGCGCGCTCGATGCATCCGGACAGCGCTGGCAGCCAGTTCTTCATCATGCATGCGAAAGCGCCTCATCTGGACGGCGCCTATGCGGCTTTCGGCAAGCTGGTGGACGGCTTTGACGAGCTGGACCGCATTGCTGAGGCGAAGACGAATTTCTCGGACAAGCCGCTGGAAGACGAGGTCATCGACAAGATGATTGTGACGCTCAATGGCTACGAACCGGAAGCGCCAAAGGTGATTCGCTGATTTTTTTAGGTAGGAGGTAGTGCTGCGCAGTGCGCATCGCGCTGCTCGCGCACAGGTACCCTTTACAGGACTAGCTTCGCGTCGGGAATGTAGGAGGTTTTCAACTTCCTTCTCTGTATACGTTCCAAAACAGCACGGAGCGTTCGTCACAAATCGACGAACGCTCCGTATTTTTTATTCCTCTTCTTCTAAAAGTTCGTGTTTTGTTCCCTTACCTTCTCTGAGCTCCTGAACGGATTTTTTGAGGTACTCCATATTTTCCTGCGAATAAAACGGATCCTGTTCGTTATTTGTTTCGCTCATTGAAAACACCTCCTACCTGCGGACAAGCGATAGCGCGTCCGTCGCGCGGAGCGCGCTACCTCCTACCTAAACGAAGCGAAGCGAAGTCTTTACTCGCGAAAGATCTCTTCCTCGTCTGCGGCCTGGTCGTTTTTCAGCGCGCCGAGGAGGATGGATGCGCCGGCGGCGATGATGCCTAGGAAAATGGCGCCGGTGGTGCGGTCCTTGGCGGTGGTGAAGACGTTGCCGAGGAAGGCGCGGCGGAGTTCGTTGTTTTTGTATCTCTTGGCCATGGTCAGTGTCTCTCCCTTTCTCTGAGTGCTCGGTTGATCTCGCGCTCGGCGGAACGCTTGGCTTCGGTGGCGCGTTTGTCGTAGAGCTTTTTGCCGCGCACGACGGCGATCTCGACTTTGACGCGGCCGTCTTTGAAGTAGAGCTTGAGCGGCACGATGCCGAGGCCTTTTTCCTGCGTTTTTGCGCGCAGCTTGAGGATCTCTTTTTTGTGCAGCAGGAGCTTGCGCTTGCGCAGCGGATCAACGTTGAAAATATTGCCCTGCTCGTAAGGGCTGACGTGCATGCCTTCGATGAAGGCTTCGTTGTTCTGGATGAAAATATAGGAATCCTTGAGATTGGCGTGGCCGGCGCGCATGGATTTGACTTCGGTGCCTTTGAGGGCGATGCCGGCTTCCAATGTTTCAAGGATGAAATAATCATGCCTTGCTTTTCGGTTTTCTGCTATTATTTTTTGACCCACGGTGTGTCTTCCTCTTCTTGCTTGATGATTTCTTGCTGGCGGATGGTTTTCGGGCGGCGGTGCGGGCGGCAGTTTTCTGCTTGCGCGCGGTGGCGGTGACCTGCGCTGGCTTTTTTGGGTGCTGCTCGCTGGTGATGGTGATGCGGTTTGGTCGGTCGTTTTCTTTGAGCACGAAGTCGATGGTGGCATCCTTCATATTGACGGCGTCGAGGACGACGGCGACTTTCTGCCCGAGCTTGAAGCTGCGGCCGCTGTGCTCGCCGATGAGGCTGAGGCTGTCGGCGTCGTAGTTGTAGTAGTCGTCGACGAGGGTGGAGATGTGGACGAGGCCTTCGACGGTGTTTTCCAGCCGCACGAAGAAGCCGAAGGAGGTGACGCTGACGATCTGCGCCTGGTATTCTGCGCCGACAAACGGCAGCATGTATTCGGCGATCTTGAGATCGACGCTGGCGCGCTCTGCTTCCTCGGCGTTGCGCTCGCAGCTGGAGGCCTGCTCGCTGGCGTCGATGAAACGCTTGTCATAATGCTGGATGCGGTGCTCGTTGAGCCTGCCGCCGGACTGCAGATATTCCTTGATGAGCCGGTGGATGGAAAGGTCGCTGTAGCGGCGGATCGGCGAGGTGAAATGGGTGTAGTGGCGACTGGCGAGGCCGAAATGGCTGGTCTTCTTTGTGGTGTAGTAGGCGTGGTTCATGGTGCGCAGCATCATCATGCTGACGATCTCGGCGCAGCCCTTCTCTTCTGCCTTGGCAAGGATCCACTGCATGTCCCTGGCGGTGAATTCCCGCTCTGGCCCGCCGGGGAGCACGATGCCGAGGCGCTGGAGATACTGCAGAAAGGCGTCGCGCTTTTCTGGCTCTGGCTCCTCGTGGACGCGATAGATAAACGGCATGCGGCGGCGGAAGAAATACGCGGCGACGGTTTCGTTGGCGAGGATCATGAATTCTTCGATGATCTGCTCGGCCTCGCCGCGCTGGCGCACGACGATGTCGACGGCGTGACCGGCGCTGTCGAGGACGACCTTGCTCTCAGGCAGGTCAAACTCGAGGGCGCCGCGCTCTATGCGATTGTTGTAGAGGATTTTCGCGAGGGCGCGCATGTCGTTGAAGGTGTCCACGTAAGATGGATCTTCGGCGAATTCCTGCGTTTGCAGAATGTCGTTGACGGTGTCGTAGGTGAAGCGGCGCTCGACATTGATGATCGATTCGCTGATCTCTGCTGTCACAACCTGGCCCCGCGGGTTGATCTCCATCACACAGGAGAGGGCGAAGCGATCCTGGCCGGCGTTCAGGCTGCAGATGCCGTTGGAGATCGCCTCTGGCAGCATCGGCAGCACGCGGTCGACAAAATACACACTGGTGCCGCGCTGGTAGGCCTCCTTGTCGAGGATGGCGCCTTCACGGATGTATTCGCCAACGTCGGCGATGTGCACGCCGAGCATGACGTTGCCATTTTCCAGCGGCACGATCTGCACGGCGTCGTCAAGGTCCTTGGAATCGGCGCCGTCGATGGTCACGATATGGCTGTAGAAGCGGAAATCGCGGCGGCGCTCCAGCTGGCCTTCCACAGGCTGAGCTGCCAGTCGATCGGCCTCGCGCAGCGCCTCTGCTGAAAAGCTCGGCGCCAGGTCGTAGCGATAGACCAGCGAGAGCACATCGATCCCCGGCGCATCTGCCGGACCGAGGCGACAGGTGATCTCCCCTTCCGGGATCTCGCCCTTGCCGCCCCAGTAGGTGATCTCCACAAGCACCTTGTCGCCGTCGGCGGCGCCATAGGTCTTGTCAAAAGGCACAATGATGTCCTGGCCGAAGGTCTGGTTGTCCGGCACAACGAACGCATAATGTGCTTTCGGCTTGTAGGTGCCGACATACATCTTGTTGTGGCGCTCGAGAATACGCACAACCTCGCACTCGTCGCGGTTTTTGCCGCCCTGGCCGGCGGCGCTGCGGTGCTTCATGATGCGCACAATGACACGGTCGCCGTTTTGCGCCGAGTTCAGGCTGTCCGGCGGGATGAAGAGATCCTCCATGTCCATGTTGTCTGTCACGAGAAAGCCGTAGCCCTTCTTGAGCTTTTTCACGCGGCCTGTGAGCAGGTTCATCTGCTCCGGAATGCCGTAGTGATCCGTGCGCGTCTTGACAATGCGGCCGTCCTTCTCCAGCCCATCCAGCGCCTCGCAGATCTCCTGCGGCGCGATCTTGCGCGGATCAAAAAGCGCCAGGATGTCCTCCAGACTCGTCGGCCCAGTGAGCGCTTTTTTCAGATGCTTATATACAAAATCTTTGTTCACGTTTCACACCTCACTTGCTAATAGCTTATCATATCCCGCCAAACGCTGCAATGGAATCCTGTGCCCTCTTGCGCAAAGGCTGCGAATAAAATTAAAAGGCCAGAGTCGATGCGACGCGACAGCGGCGTATCGATCTCCAGCCAACCTCAATTAATCATTTGCGAATCAACATTCATTCACAGCGCATTCTGTTAAATAAAATCACTTCCTCCATCGTTGCCAGATCAATCTTTGTTTTCTGCAGGAGCGTAAACCTTGGCTGGCGCTCAGTGAAGTCTCTGGTGCTTTCCGGAAAAAATAAACGGCAGAAATATTTTTCCGCGCAGTCTCTATCAATAAACAAAAACAGATTGCGCCCTTCCATGTGATTTTTTAACAGAAATTTTGCTCTGATCTTCGAGTTTTTCTGGACACGTTCGTTGTATTTGAAGATCGTATCGTTGCTGTCGAGGAGCGCTTCCAACAGCGGCATATAATGGATGCGCTCTGCCACTTGATCATAATATATCGAACGCTCTACCAGCTCGTGAGCAATTTTTCCCGCAGCAAGATCATCAAAAACCATGCTCCGTTTTTTGTTCAACGCAGGAACATCTTTCAAATAGTGCAGGCCCATCAGATGAAAGCAGTGTGCTTTGTCAAACCGCAGTGCAAATACTGTCTGCCGCCCTTTTCTGCCGAGCACAAAACGATACTCTGTTTGCAGCAATTTCTGAAATGCTTGCACCGAATCATAGATATTTCTCATCGCACACCCCTTTTATAAGAAAAGCCCCACCATTCGGTGGAGCTTTCAGCTTGTCGAAAAAGGTCACCAATCGGCTGCCTTTTTCTCGTCATATCACCCCA